>Ga0268283_1000987_pt1 | contig 15066 bp, 14 predicted proteins | sample saktaG_13_FD_190140 | JGI IMG/M metagenome (GOLD analysis project Ga0268283, IMG submission 190140) | Saline water microbial communities from Sakinaw Lake, British Columbia, Canada - sak_2013_06_06_36m | ecosystem: Environmental > Aquatic > Non-marine Saline and Alkaline > Saline ... | reverse complement strand
ATATTAGCTAATTTTAAATTATCACCAGATGACCTCAAAAAAGATAAAACCCACTCATAAATCTCGCCATTTTCCGCGACAGTCATCGCGCTATTGAGATCAAAATCACCATTCATTTATATAATTATACGCTAATCATTTCTACTAAAATATTCAATAATCCAGCCCTATATAGATTAATGACTGTATTAATTATAAATATTAATACAAAAACTTGAGCGAATCGCAAGTCTAGAGTATTATTAGATTATGACAAAGATAGCGATCATCGAAGACGATCCCGTCATTAGTCAAATGTACCGCATGAAGTTTGAAGCTGATGAGTTTGATGTCCAGCTGGCTCGAGATGGCAAGCTTGGGGTTGAACTAGTCGAAAGCTTCTTACCAGATTTGATACTCCTTGACTTACAGATGCCCGTGATGAACGGCACCGATGCACTTGAAATTATTCGCAAAAAACAATGGGGCAAAACCATCCCCGTCATAGTTCTGACAAATATGGGCGAAGAAGAATCACCAAAAGAGCTAAATTCTCTCGGCATCCACAGCTACATCGTCAAAGCTAATCTTACACCTCGCCAAGTCGTCCAGCGTGTTAAAGAAGCTCTCAATATCGTCTAACTTATTTTTTTTCGATACACAGTTTATCAATTAGCAAAAATGTTTAAAGAAAATGGCATAAGTGAAATGAATTCCAAACAAGACTTAGGGATACCTGGCCTTAGGGCTTTTAAAGAGTTACTAACCCTTATTGCTTCCTAAAAAAGTCACCATCCGCCCCAAAAAATAACAAATAATAAATTTCTACATTCCAAAACATATAAAAAATATTATTGCAAATCTACCTCTGTTGTGTTATTAATAAACATAGTGACTTATAGCATGAGTTTAGCAGCTTACATAAAATAACTGTGGAATAATAGAAATTTTACCATGATAAATATTGTAATAATATGCTACAACGCTCTACCTTACACTAAGGTAACTTTGCGCTCCTTATTTGCAACTACAAAGTTGCCATACATTCTCACAGTAGTAGACAACGGATCAAACGACAGGACTAAAGAATTCTTACAACAATTAATAGCGCCGAGATATTGCAAAGAATTTATCTTTATCGATAACCAAGAGAATATGGGTGTTAGTTTCGCTTATAACCAAGGTTTCGATATATCGCTAGAAAGAAACTGTGAATATACTTGTTTTTGTAATAACGACTTATATTTTCAAACCAATTGGCTAAATATGCTGAATAGGTGCTTGGATGAAAACCCAAACATTGCGTTACTAAATCCCCTACGCCCATCCGAACGGACTAAATTTAATAAAAGCACATCAACAATGAAAAAATTAAAATGTATAGATCCAACAAATGACTGGGAAAAGGAACTAAAAGATTATTCTGGATACAGTTATGATAATTTTGATGAATTTTGTAATGTAATAATTAAGAATAATAGATACCAAAACGATCTAGAAATATTACATTTTCCAGATTCACTTAGCACTTGCGTCTGTCTAGCTCGAAATAGCGCGATTAAATCGATCGGCCATTTTGCGGACCCAATATTCCCAAAATATGGTGGCGAAGATATCGACCTTTGCTGGGATGCCATGAAATTAGGCTATAGTTGTGCCATCTTGCATAATGTATATGTTCATCATTTCCGAGGAAAATCTATTAAATCAAATAATATGGACCGGCAGGCAATGTTAAAAATATCCAATATGATCTTACTGAGTAAATGGAGGGATAAAATTTTAAAATTTCTATCAGAACAAGAATCAAACGGCATTGATATTCAAGAAAAACTCAAAGAGAATCGAGGAGACGATTATTGGTTGCTAAGCGAATTAAACGAAAGCACAAGATTCCTTGAGAGATAATAATGTGTGAGAATATTGATTTTATCTTAATGCGACATGGTTACGACGATCATAGTTATATTGACGGGCTCAATAATACAAGTTTAACCGAACGCGGCATAAATGAAACTAAACAAGCAGCAAAAACTTTAGTACTTCAACTTGGGAATTTAGACCGAAATATTTCAATTCGCTCAAGTAGCAAAAAAAGGTCCACCGAAACAAGTGAGATTATAGCCGAACAATTTGAACGAGATAAGATACCTTATGTATATTTTATAGACCAAGGCTTGCGAGAACTCTTTCAAGGAGACATGGACTTAAACGGTCTATCGCATGAGGAAAAGATCAACTTATTACAATCAGCATGGGAAGCTTTTGATGAAGAGCGAGTCAGTGAAAATGATAATTATAAATTTGGGCAGCCCCACACCAGTCTTATCCGGGAATTTGTTAATCCGCCATTTGGCGAAAGTCAAAATCAATTTGCTCTTCGTATTGCAAAATCGTTTAGTAGTATTGTCGATGAGCGATTATCTACAGGCAACTTCCCCATTATCATAACCCATCGTGGTGGGATTAGAGAAATAATAAATATGACGCATGCATTTAACCATAAAATCCCTGTCTTTCAAAGTCAAGTTGTTGAGTTGTCAGGATTAAAATATAATGAAATTATTAGTAGTACAATTTTCGACACTCAATTTTGCATTCATGCACTGCGAGATCACATAGCGAGTATAAATGGCAAAACCGTATTATGAAATATTTTGCAATTAATAACCCTAGAACCTCATATTTTGTAGGTGGAGCCGAAATGGTTTCTATGGAACATGCGAAAAATATGTCAGACATGGGATATCCAATATATTTTTTTACAATTGACCCAAAATCGGTTAGGTTAGACTATTCTCAACAATATCTATCATTCAAACAAGCATATATTAATAAAATTAATTTCATCGAGGTAGAGATGGGTATGGAATCAATTCCAATTTATGAAATAGATCCGGGAGAGGATCGAACAAGATGGAATACTGAATCCTTATTTTATAATCGAAAACTTTTTTCAGCTATCAATAATAGCAAAAAGACCTTTGATTTCATGCTCTCCTATTTTAATCTTGATGCTCTAGTTATACCAAAAAACAAAGTTATAAAAAATATATTGTACTTATGCGGAATCCCACCAGATGAAAGTCGTTTCAGGACTTCATTTTTAGCAATGTACGACAAAGTAATTGCAATTACAGAAGAAACAAAGACATATTGGGAAAAATACTGTAAGCAACCCATAGATGCCATATCAACCGGCGTTGACACAGAAAGGTTCACACCATCAGAGCAAAAAGATGGTTCAATTGTATTTATAGGACGATTAATTGAACGAAAAGGGTGTGATATTTTTATAAAAACAATCGGTCAGCTTACGGAAGGGGTGAGATCAAGCCGTAAAATTATTGTAATTGGCGAAGGGCCGCAAAGCGATGCATTAAAAGAACTTGCTTCAGGACTGGGATTAAAAAACGTAGTTATTTTCGTCGGAAACCAAGATAAGCCAGAATTATTCTTATCGAAATCATCAATATGCGTGTTCCCATCAAGAAATGGAGAGGGACTACAAGGAGTTATACTAGAATCCATGTCGTGCGGAGCATGTGTGTTAGCAAGTGACACTAAGATAAATAAGTATCTTTTAGGTAAAAACCGAGGAATAATAATCGATCAAAATAGTCCAGACGATATAGCTAATAAAATCGATAATCTTCTCAAGAAAGAATCCGAAGCTACAAAAATCGGGAATAATGCCAGAAAATATATTATGATCAATTATAGCTGGAAAATAATCACCGAAGAGCTATTGAGGGAGGTTTTGTGATGAAAATATTGTTTATTAGACACGGAGAAAGTCAATCAAACACCGGCGCAGTAAAAGCTAGTAGCCCAGACCACATAAATGGCCTGACAAAGGAAGGTGAAACGCAAATAAAAAAAATAGCAAAAAGCATCCCATATAAAATCGACGCTATTTATGCTTCACCATACAATAGAACTATCGTGAGCGGGAATATCTTTATTGATAATCGTAGTGAAAAACTGGAGTTAAAAGTTGACGACAGGCTTCGCGAAATAAATTATGGCATATATACCAATGACCGCAATAACCCAGAAATGGAACGAATAGCAAAACGCCAAATTGCAGATGATTATGAAATTAGATTTAGTGACAGTGGCGAAAATAAACGTGAAATTATCACTCGATTCATGAGTTTCTTATTACGACTTATTGACGAGCAAAAAATAAACGATACAATCGTGGTTTTTTCACACGGAAGAGCAATCTCAATTCTAGAGTATGAATTTGCTAAACTTACCAATAGCAGGTCCAGCCATATCCACACTAGCAACGGCAGTATCAATCAAATAAATTTAAAGGTACAAAACCGCGAAATTTTAGAAAAATTTATAGTAAAGCTTAACAAAAAAGAGATATCTGAAAGACTTAATGTCGTCAATAAAATTATAAATAAATCCACAGAAAAACAAGCCGTAGAAACATATAAAAATAATCTAATAAAAATCGCGAAGAATAATCTAGATGAAATCGACTTATCGCGAGAAGTTTTATCTCAGTTTGCAAATGGCTTATTCTCATCGAAAATTTCAGCTAAAAAATGCGAAATTAATCAAAAAATATTAACAAAAAACGATATCGTATTATTGGTAGTTTTTAAAAATGCTACAAATTTTATCAAACATTTCATTGATCACTATAAAAAAATTGGCATTAAGTATTTTGTTTTCATTAACAACGACTCAGACGACAACTCAATAAATATTATTTACGATAATTCGCAAGACGTATTAGTTGATGTTTGGTGCACTAAAGATCGCTTTGACGCCATAAAAGCAATGGGATGGAAACAACGACTAATGGTATATTACGGCTTAGATCATTGGTATTTAAATTTAGATATAGACGAGCTACTAGTATTTAATGGCATCGAACAATATGGCATCGAACAATTAATTCATTACGCAACCGAAAATAACCTATCAACTGTTGGTTCTGTAATGCTAGACATGTATCCAAATATGCAAATAACGCAAGTTAATAGTATTCCAAATGAAAAAATCTTAGAATATTACTGTTATTACGATAAAGACACTTATCAGAAAGTTGGTAACCAAAAATACGAAAATCGTATTTTTGGCGGACCACGCATGCGCTCATTTGATATTGCCCCGTCGTTACAAAAATATCCGCTAATATACCCAACACGCGATTCGATGGGCATAAATCCACATTTTTGGTATCCGTATAGAATAAACATGCAGTCGCGACTCGTTTCTGCTTTATTGCATTACAAGTTTTTACCACATGATTTTTCTAGATATGTAGAATATACAAAAACTGGCGTACACTACAACAATTCAAGTGAATACAAAAAATACATTGAGACTATACAAAAAAATCCAAAACTAAATTTTTATAATAAAAATTATTCTGTCAAATATCAAACCTCTGCTGATTTAAAAAATATTAAAATCATAGAACAAGATCTTAAGATTAAGGTTAAATAATATTATAAAAAAGTCACCATTTGTCCACGTTACCAATAGACCGTAGCCTATGATTAATCTAGTCAATCAACTCTAACAAACATAGGTGAAGAAGAATCGCCAAAAGAGCTAAACTCCCTCCGGGGTATCCACAGCTACATCGTCAAAGCCAACCTTACACCTCGCCAAGTCGTCCAGCGTGTCAAAGAAGCTCTGAACATAGTCTAATTTATTTTTTTCGGTATGTTCCGCCACCAAGCATTTCATACCCGCTATCTTCATGGCTGGTTCCGTCGCCAAATAAATAACGCAGGTTCATTACAAAGCTACTGGCAGCAGTTTTGACTATGCCATTGTGTTTGATGCGTCGCATCGAAAAGGCATAGGTTGGACTGCGAAGGATCGTATATTTCCAGCCAGCACTGACGCAATTCTTAACAAAATTGCTGTCTTCGCTAACTTTCATTTTTTCGTCAAATTTAATTTTATTAAATATCTGTTTCCTAATCCCAATCATCGAACCAGACACCATTGGTCGGTTTGTGCTGGCAGTAGTACGCATAAACATATTTATAACACCTACGGCAGTACGACTTTTGCGGTGCCTTTTATCTTCGTTACTTAAATGCATCATTGTACTAAATAAATCAAACTCTTTATCTGGGTCAGCCTCGGCTCGTTCAATTCGGTATCTTATGCCAACCAAGAAATAGCTTGGCAATCGATTGTCGGCGTCCATAAATATTATCCATTCGCCATTTGCCTCGCTGGCACCACGATTTCGTTGGGCCGACACGCCCTTGATATCGTGCACAATTGACTTAAAATTAAACTTACCTTCCCATTGCTTGGCTTTTTCAAGAGTTTTATCAGTCGAACCACCATCAATATGGATAACCTCAAAATCAGTCCAGCTTTGTAGCGATAAATCTTTCAGCAATAATGGCAACCGGAATTCTTCATCCAAAGTTGGAATAACAATACTAAAAAATGGTTTCTTTAAATCTTTTGAATTCATATTTATATATTATAGTACATCGACGATGCCTACTTAGATATCCTGTTGTCCTTTAATGTCGGCTACTTTTCTGGCAGCAGAAATAACATTATCAAATAAGGCTGCAACTGTCAGAGGCCCAACGCCACCTTTAGTTGGGGTAATCGTAACGTCACTCCGGCTTCGAACCGCTTCGGCAACATCACCAACTAATTTGCCGTTTTCAGAGGCCACACCAGCATCAACTATAACGACTCCATTTTTTATCATCTCACCGGTAATTAAACCAGGGATGCCAGTCGCAGTTACAATCACATCGGCCAAAATTAACTCACCAGCAAGATTATTAGTTTGGTCGTCATAAACCGTCACGTCAAAACCAGCACTTTTCCATAATTTATAAAGTGGTGCCCCAACTAATCGACCGTTGCCAACTATCGCAATTTTTTTACCAATCAATTCAACATTATAGCCTGCCAATAACCAATCAATCGACATTGCAGTTGCTGGAGTGAATAATGGATTCAGTCCCAGACCGTCAACATCTTTCTTGGGCAAAACGGCGTTCACGGCAGCATCTGTTTGAGCAGGATTAAGTAGTGGCAACTGGATAATAATACCGTGTACATTTTCATCTTCATTTAATTCTTGGATTTGCTGAATTATGTTTTGTCCTGAAACATTATAGGTTTTTACCTCAATTTGAATATCGTCACCATAGGCATGTTTGAGCCGTAAATAAGCATCAGTAACGGGACTTTCGACCATCCTAACAATTGCTAGTCGCGGGATAACTCGCCACGATTGACGTAACGCTCGAACCTGCTTGGCTTGACGCTCTTTTATGTAGCCGACTAACTCTAAACCATTTAAAATCTTCATCCCGTTAGAACTCCTTTGTTAGCTTGTTATTGTAGTAAATTATTCGTTTTATTCGCATAAGATTAAGGTTTAGATAATATGTCGTAGAGTTTTAACGGGATTCATCCCGTTAGAACTCCTTTGTTAGCTTGTTATTGTAGTAAATTATTCGTTTTATTCGCATAAGATTAAGGTTTAGATAATATGTCGTAGAGTTTTAACGGAATTCATTGATTATATCTTATCAGATAACCTGTTATTTTGTATATTTCAATGTTTTACAAATTCTTGTCGCTAAGATACAATAAGCACAAGCATGAATAATGAAATTTACGATTTTGAGCGTTTTAGGCGCGCCACCAACTATTTAACGGCGGCCCAAATTTTTTTGCAAGATAACTTCTTGCTAGAAAGACCTTTAACTTTTGATGATATCAAGCCACGCCTACTTGGGCACTGGGGCTCTGGTCCTGGCGTCAATTTAATCTATTCTCACCTCAATAAATTAATTCGAAAATATGGTCAAGAAATGATGTTCGTACTAGGACCTGGGCATGCCTTCCCAGCTTTACAGGCCAACCTGTTTGTCGAAGGCTCACTTGGTGAATTCTACCCCGAAGCCAAGCATACTTATGATGGAATTAGCTACATTTGCCGAAATTTTAGCTGGCCATACGGCTTTCCTAGTCACAGTAACCCTGGCACGCCAGGTGTAATACTTGAAGGCGGCGAATTAGGCTATTCGCTTGCGACTTCTTATGGCGCCGTCCTCGATAACCCTAATTTGATTGTGGCCTGTTTGGTCGGCGATGGCGAAGCTGAGACTGGCCCAGCGGCTGGCGCATGGCATTTAAATAAATTAGTTGATCCAAGAACCAATGGAACAGTCTTGCCAATTTTACATCTAAATGGCTACAAAATATCTGCCCCAACCGTCTTTGGACGAATGAGCGATGATGAGCTTAAGGCCCTATTTTGGGGTTATGGCTACGAACCAAGAATCGTCAGTGGCGACAACTTGGACCAACAAATGGAAGACACCCTGGAATGGGCTCACCACTTAATATGGAGTATTAAACAGTCGAAAGATGCCATTGTTGCACCGCGTATGCCAATGATAATTATGCGAACCCTAAAAGGCTGGTCTGGCCCAAAAGAACTCAAGGGTAACAAAATTGAAGGCAATTGTTTGGCGCATCAAGTTGTATTAACAGACGCCAAAACCGACCCTGACCAATTAAAAATGCTAGAAGATTGGCTCCGTTCCTATAAATTTAACGAACTATTTGACCGCGAAACTGGCTTTGGCGATTTTGTAAAAAATATCGTTCCAACTGGCGACCAGCGAATAGGCATGACCAAGCACGCTCACGGTGGCGAAGCAGTTTATAAACCACTTCACTTACCTCTTGCCGACCAATTCGCCGAAGATGCCACCATACCAGGGACAATTGGCTCTAGTAGTATGATTCGAGCTGGTTTATATCTAAAAGAAGTTTTCAAAATAAATAAAGACGAGCACAACTTCCGAATGATGTCACCAGATGAAACTTATTCTAATAAATTAAATGCCATTTTTGACGCAACCTCTAGAGGTTGGGTTTGGCCGACTGAACCATGGGATAAAGATTTAGCTCCTGATGGTCGTGTTATGGAAATGCTTAGTGAGCATAATTTGCAAGGACTGGCCCAAGGCTACATCTTGACCGGTCGTCACGCTATTTTTGCAAGTTATGAAGCCTTTATCCAAGTTGTCGTCAGCATGATGGACCAATATGCTAAATTTATCAAGCACACTGCCGACTTCAGCTGGCGTGGCGATTTTCCATCACTCAATTATATTTTGACAAGTTCCGGCTGGCGCCAAGACCATAACGGTTTTAGCCATCAAAACCCAGGTTTTATTGATGATGCCTTGCGCCGACATAGTGATTTTGTTGATGTCTTCTTCCCAGCCGATGGCAATATTACCCTCGTAGTTCTAGAGCGCATTATGCAATCGGTTAAACACATCAATGTCATCTGCGCCGGCAAAACCCTTGAACCTCGTTGGTTAACTCCTCAACTGGCTCGCGAACAACTCCAAAAAGGCCTAATGACTTGGGACTTCGCCAGTGACAAGGACCCAGATGTAGTCTTAGTCGGCATCGGCGATTATCCAACCAAAGAGATAATGGCTGCTATTAAGTTAGCCAAATCCGAATGGCCGGGCTTGCGACTACGCTGTGTCAACGTCAGCTCAATAACCAGTCGAGGCTTTGGCCAAGGCAATCATTGTATCGATAATGCCGAGTTCGACCGCCAATTCACCACTGATAAGCCAGTAATTTGTAATTTTCATGGCTACCCCGAGACCCTAAAGGCCATCATATTTAATTACGCAACAGACGCCAGCCGCTTTGATATCAGAGGCTATATTGAATGTGGTAGCACCACAACACCATTTGATATGCACGTCCGCAACCAAACCAGTCGCTATCACATTGTAATGGCCATCTTTGAAAAGCTGATTGGGTCCGGCAGGATACTAGAAAACGATGCCAAGAAAATCATCATTAAATATCACCAAAAAATCGATGAAAACACCGAGTACATCAAGAAAAATGGTGTTGATATGCCCGAAATTGACGCTTGGCAGTGGAATCAGTAGCCGTAGCTATTAAATATCGTCCTTTTTTGCATCAATAAATCCGCCCCATTGTCTAATAAGTCGCAAAACAGTTTTTAGAGGCAGTTCAATTATCGTATCTAAAATTACTGCCACAATATTAACCTTCTGATATTTATCAGATAGCCATTTGCCTAAAATAGTAAACGGCAGAAATAGAAAATCTCGAATCGCCGTAATCATACTTGGCCTCTCGGTGACTAGTTCCAACTCTTGAACAATCCCAGTCAGCCTGAAGCCCAAAAAACTTGCTGAACCAAAAAAGATAAAGAAAATGGCAATTTGGACAAAATTAAAGTCAAGATTATATAAAACATTAATGACAAATCCAAACACCAACAAAAACATTAGTGCATAGACAATTTTAAAACCAATAGGATAACTTTTTTTAGCTATCCTGGAACGAATTTGGTAGGAATCGTCTGGCTCACTAAATAATGCATTATCCATATATAATTTTATGGCGCGAGTGTTGGACTTGTTCGGCAAATGGATGCCCAGTCGCAATAGTGCCATATAGGCAACCGGCGTAAATAAATTTATTAATAGCGGCAAAACCATAACTATTCCAGTCGCAAAGATATCATAAGGTATCTCAATTGCGATACCAATAATCGTCTTAGTGATAAGTAGAAATAAAACGCTCTTAATGAGACCGCGGTTAAGTTTGGCTTTTGATTTTCGATAATCAGACTCTATCTGGTCAGCGTAAGCCGCACTAAAAAGTTCCTGACTACTCAATAATGTACTAGCATTTTCATTATCAATTATAAAACTCTTTAATATTCTAAGTGGCGCACCATACTTATCAATATAATGAGTGATTTTATTTGTTAAACTTGAGTTAAATATTGTGTCGATTCTTTTATGAAAATTAGAATATTCATTAATTTTCTCATCCGAAGCCGCGTAAAGTTTTTGCATACTGTATCGAACAGTTGCAATATCCGATTTAAGTAGTGAGCGGTAAATTGAAATATACAAGCTTACTTCATAATCTAACTCGTCAGTGTCATCAGAGCAGAAAAAATCTTTTTGGAAAGTCTGCTGGTAGTGGCGATAGATAAACTGAACAAACACCGGCTGAAGTTTTTCTACAGCAATAATCCTCTCGCTACCGACTGACAATAAATCTAGTGTCCAGGCTTGAGCCTTGTTGATGTTGACGCCAGACTTTTTTAGGCGCCAATAATTCCCATAATGTTCAGTCATCAAATCAAGCAACTCATCGATTGCCTTAATGGGCTGAGTATTATTTCTAATATAGCCAGACTGAGTTAGCTCGCTAATTAGTTCTTCGGCAATCACCTTTTTGATAGTTACTTGGCTTTGGAAAGACAAATTTCTAACAAAAAAACGGCGAATCGCCTTTTGCATCAACAGATGCTCTTGGGCGTACTCAGCAGCGTTACGAAGTTGCTCGAATGTTGTCGAAACGATAGTACCAACACCGGCAACATTAACAAACTTGTCGCTACCAGTATTTTTATTTACGCCATTCTCATCAGACCTTGCCGTAATCAACTGATTACGCAAAGAAACGCCGTTTGAATTTAATGTGCCGTCCATCGTCATAATATTCTCATCTTCATAGCTTATATAGTTTAGCCTTAGCGATATATATATTCAAGACAAATACACAACCAATTGACTACGCTTCGTTAATGACCCGAGCCATTAACTTTGCAAATCTAGCGCCAACGATATGGCCGACTATCTGTAATTTCGTAACCTTCACCTTGTCGAGTGACGCTAAGTTATCGATACTTTTTTGTGGCAATAATTCATCCATATCGCCATAGAAGATGTTGACTGGCACCTTGGCATTTTGAATATCTCCGATTACATCCTGATTTATAATTGTATTTTTGAGAGACAACCGAAAGCCTTCCCAATTGTCTTCTGTCACATCCATTCCATCATAAACCCGTAGCAATTTACGCAAATTTTGCGAATTATTTATTGTAAAGTCTTTATTGTCTGCCAGGAATCGATAAGCCGCAAAATATACGTCAATTTGTCTATCAACCAAGCGCTTAAGGGGCTCGGGCTTGTCAATATAAAGTGGCAAACTCAACAAATAGGCGGCCTTAACCTCGTCGTGGTACATTCTACAATACCGAGCTGCAATGATTGAGCCCATCGAGTGGCCAATAACAATGTAGGGACTTTTTATATGAAGCTTATTTATGGTTCTATGAACATAGGCAACATGGTCTTCAACAAAATATTTACAACCCGCAGGCTTGGGGGACTGGCCAAAACCAAGTAAATCTAGTGCCACAACTCGATATTTGCTAATATCAATTTCTTTAATAAATAAATCCCAGGTCCCTGCTGTGGCGGCAATGCCATGAAGTAGTACAATCACCGGTAGTGACTTGGAGCCAATATCGGTGGCGACGCGTAAGGTGCGTGGCAAAAATAGATTATCTAGAAAAATTTTTACAGACTTAAACATAAGAAGTTAGATTTCAGCTTTAGCATGATATTATAATTATAGTCTATGGGGCCAATTATGAAAAAAGAAAATAAGATATACGCCCAAACATCAACAGTATTATTGATTATTGGCTTAATTGATTTAGTCCGCGGTTTTTTGCATACTTATGATGTCGTCTGGGCCGCCACAACCTTTGCAAAGCTTGATTTGTCAGTTCTGCGGTCGGACCAACTGACACTACTAGGCGCCTTTGGTATATCGAATATCTTGACTGGATTAATCTATATTCTAGTTAGCCGAAAGTCAAAAGAGTTATCACCTTATATCCTTGGAATAATCCCTGTAGCCTATGCGCTTGGTTTTGTTGGGCTCAAAATCTCTGGGATTAATGCCAACGCTTCGTTCTATGGAAAATATTTTATGCTAGCATACCTAGCGACCTGCGTTATAAGTTGTGGAATATTTTTTTACAAAAAGAAATTAGTCAAAAAATAGTTAGCTAAAAAGGTTGACGAATAATCGTCTTTAGCCTTGATTGGTCGGTACGACGTGGGTCGCTAAAGTATATTTCGTGATGATGCTTGTTAGTCTTATCAAGTTTTCCACCTTGCAACTTTATAAAATCATGAAGTGCTAAAATCGTCGGACCCTCATCAGAATATGGGCCAACGTACATTACCTGAGCTGAACGACCCTCATCATATGCTTCAAAACGGACAATATTTAGTAACTCAAGTTTTTTCTTCTCAGAAACCTGTTTAATGGCACCTTCAAACATAGCTTTATTGACAATATCTGGCTGCATAATCATTGCCGTCCATAGCCAATTACTCTTGTTATTAGCGTTAAAATCTTCCATGTTTTCAGTCCACCAAAGACCTTCCAGCGGCATTACGCCAAAATCAACCCCCAGTTCACGCTTGCACATAAATTTGATTGCATAGGCTACCGGATAAAGAGTTTGAATTGCGTCGATATATTCTTTTGACGTATTTGGGTCACCATGGCCATCAATCATAATATAATTCATTTTGGGGACTTTAATCACGACTGGTTTGGTAACCTTAGCTTGATAAATTTCACTCAATTTTTTCTTGTAATCAATTTTGTCCATAAAGTAATTATAACAAAAAGACGTATAGCTTGGCGTTTTGGCGATCGAATAGATTAATAAAGTTTTGTAATGATGTAGTTGCAACCCATTTTTTGTAGAATTGGCTCAAGATTATTTGATGGAAATAGAATTGTGGCGGTATTATCATTTGGATGAAAGCCCACTTCATAGTCTTTTAGTATTTCTTCGTCAACTACAACTTCAATATCGGTAGGTTCACTATGTAAAAACCCAAAAATTGACACAGCACCTGGCTTGACTCCAAAAGACTGCATTAGAGTTTCATCGCTAGCAAAACGTAACCTCTTTGATTTTAACTTTTCTCTGATTGCTTTTAAATCTAACCTCTCGTCGCCCGCCATAACAACCAAAAATTTTCTTTTGCCACCATCTTCCTGAAGCAAAAGATTTTTTATTGGTTTGAAACCATCTGGTAGACTAGCCAGCTCAGCAACAGTAAAGACGGCGGGGTGATCTATCCAGCGATATTTTATTTTTAGATTATCAAGAAATTGAATTATGCGATCTTTCATTGCTGTTAATTATAGCAAAATAGAGATAAAATGACTTTTCTAACTTTCTCGTCTTCTATATCGAGACCTTTAGCGTCTTTAAGCCCAAACCAGCCTAAATTACAATGCTCGCCGATAAAAAATTGATATGTGTTCATGCTAAACTAAGAATATGAAATATAATATACTTAAATCAGCTTTAATTTCTTTTATGGTTTCAGTTGCTTTGACACTTATAGCCTTTGTCGATAAAATAGCCATTTTATTAAATTTAAACACTCATTTTGACGGTTGGTTTTATGTTCCTAGCCCGATTGAAAAGTGTGTTGAGACATCCCAATTAAATTGTCCTCAATATGGTGTGCAAATTGGCATACCCGTAGATGTTTTTGCTATTACATTTGTCATCTTATTCTTAGTATCTTTAATGATTTCATTTTTAGTATTCTTAATTAAGAAAAAATTATTAAAAAGAAAAAATATTTTTAAAAAGAAAATGTCTGCGTAGATTACGGAGCTATTCTATTTTTTGGGGGGCAGGTGGAACTCGGTTACGATAAAATTTCTCCGAAATTTTTCTCGACCCCACCTCAACTTACTGTAAGCATAGCTTACAATCAGTTTCCGGCCTTGCGAAATGCCACAGGCATTTCTCACCCACGACATTCCATTGATATGTCGCAGATTCGAGTCCCGCGTGGAACAGCAAATAAAATAAACCATCCAAACGGATGGTTTATTTTATTTGGTGGGCCAGGTGGGACTCGGTCACCTTCGGCGACCCCGAAAGTTCACGATCGGCAACACAGTTGCCGTCGGAACATTTCCTTGCAGACTGCCACAGGCAGTCTTCACCCACTCCATTCTTGCAGAATGTCATAAGTTCGAGGACCACTTGGCACCTTCAAATTAAAAATAAGACCATAAAAGGTCTTGTTTTTAATTTGGTGGGCCAGGTGGGACTCGAACCCACGACATTCTGCTTAAGAGGCAGACACTCTAACCAGCTGAGTTACTGGCCCATTAACAGAATCCGATTGT
>Ga0268283_1000986_pt1 | contig 15071 bp, 13 predicted proteins | sample saktaG_13_FD_190140 | JGI IMG/M metagenome (GOLD analysis project Ga0268283, IMG submission 190140) | Saline water microbial communities from Sakinaw Lake, British Columbia, Canada - sak_2013_06_06_36m | ecosystem: Environmental > Aquatic > Non-marine Saline and Alkaline > Saline ... | reverse complement strand
GCGGCAATCCAGAAACTATGCGACGAGTTGAACGAAACGGAAACCCTGTTCCCCAGGACCAATCTACGACTGATTCTGAAAGTGGGATGTTCGTAAAATCCTAGGGAGCAGTATCTCTGACCTTGGTGAGCCTGATCTTTTGGCCGCTGGCAACCCTGCTATGGTTGCAAATGGCCATCCTGCCGTATCACAGCCCGGATTTGCTGCTTTGGCAACGGGTCGCGCTGTCGATTGATGTCTTGCTGCTTGCTTGGCTGTGGCCTAAGACCTTGGACAGCCATGATTCCAGCCGGGACTGGTGGAAGCGTGGCTTTGGCCTGTTCATCGGTTGGGGCAGGGTCTGGCAAGCCCGTCGTGATGGGGCCGCGTTGAAAACGGCACTGACACAGCGCTGGCCCGAGTTTCGCGCCTTTATTCATATGGCTCTGTTGGGTGTCGTCTTGCTGCCGGTGGTTTTACTCAGTTGGCTAGTTGCCTGTCTGCCGGATTCACCCGAAGATAGGTGGCTTGCCGGATTTCCTGAGCCTATTTCAATCACCGTGGATGTGGACAATGACGGCAAGTCAACCCGCAGAGCCTTTGCCTTGACCGCATCTCTGCATGAGCAACATGCCAGACAAGATTTGTCGGAAGATGATTTTAACTCCTTGCAAGCCCAAGGGGCCAAACCTTGCCCAGGTTCGGAACAGGCAGATAAATCCATGCTGGACAAAGCCAAGCCTGACTCTTCACCCACTTCTCAATCAAATGCGAAGAAAGAACCTAATCGTTGTCTGATGGTGCAACCTTGGTTGCCGCGCAATCTGATTCTCCGTGAAAAAGTGCTGACCGCCGACCCCCTGTTAAAGCCGGAATTGGAGGTAAAATTTCAAGCCAGTGCGGAATCACCAAAACAGGATGATTTTGACCAAATACGCGGTTTGGATTTGCAAAACCGAAATTTCGACTATGCCGATTTCTCCCGTTCCTCATTGCCGAAAGTCGATTTGCGCTACGCCTCGTTAAAACAAGCTGCATTGATTGGATCTCGGTTGGATCGTGCATTGATGCAATATACGCATCTTGAAAATGCTAATTTGGAACGAGGTAAGTCAATAGGTGCGGATTTTTCTAGTGCCTCTTTGATCGGCACGAATTTGTCGTATGCTGATTTGACTGATGCGATATTAGTTTTAACTAAGCTTACTGGATTGGACTCTAGGTTTGTTACTCTTAACGGTGTAGATTTATCTTTTTCCAATTTAGTTGGTGCTACTTTAGATGAAACTAAACTAGTTGGTGCAAATTTGGAAAGTGCGAATTTAACAGGCATGGATTTTAATGGTTTTTCGGTTAAGGGAGCAGTTGTTAGAGCTAGTGTCGACTTAACTGGAGCGAATCTGAATAATGCCAAACTTAATGGAACACATTTATCTCATGCTATTTTGTTAGGTGCTGATTTAAGAATTGATAGAAAACCATTAACTGAAAATGAAATTATAGTTTTGGCAGAAGAATTACGAGGGGCTTTGAGCCATACAGCAGAGTATCGAGGTTCAGATAACCTTTATGAACTAGAAGAAAGAATCGAGGAATTTAAGCGACGAGCCAGCCATCCCGCTGATTTTTCAAGAATATTAAAGCCTATACAGCCGCCCTGCTTGCGCAATTCAGAAGATAAAGATTTATTGCCGCATTGCATGGTGGCAGAGGCGCTCACAGATAAAGATCGCCAATTATTTATCGACATTTTTCTCCGTTTGACCTGTGAAAGCAGCGCAGTGGCTAGTCGTATGATTGAGCGAACACTCAACTATCATTGGGATTATGGATGGCTTTCAAAACCATTATTAGATGCCTCTCAAAGTAACATAAAATGCACGGGAATTGCAGGCTTGTCGGAAGAGATCAAAGCCCAATTAAAAAAACTGGTTACCCCCGATACTGGTAACCTCGAAAAACCGGTCACGTTCATGGTTCGGCAAGCTCACCATAAACGTAACTAGTTCACTGGTTCCCAACATACACGAAGCGCGGCGGGGTTTGTAACCTCGCCGCTAAGGTTTTGTGCAAAGCCACGGCAACCGGGGAGATACAAAACGTTTCGGACGGGATTACAAATCCCGTCCGGCGTTGTGATGTGGGTTGAGAAACCGTCATACCGGCAGGGATTGCCGGTATCCAGATTGCATGGACGCTTCGAAGCCCCGCCATCCATGGCGTCTGGGTTCCGGCAGTCCATGCCGGAACGACGGTTAAACCCGAAGCGCGGCGGGGTTTGTAACCTCGCCGCTAAGGTTTTGTACAAAGCCACGGCATCCGGGAAGATACAAAACGTTTCGGACGGGATTACAAATCCCGTCCGGCGTTGTGATGTGGGTTGAGAAGCCGTCATACCGGGATTGCCGGTATCCAGATGGCGTGGACGCCTCGAAGCCCCGCCATCCATCTGGGTTCCGGCACTCCATCCCGGAACGACGGATAAACCCGTGTCAATAGTTGTAGGCCGGCATCCCCATGCCGACAAACTTAGGAATTGATTCTTTTTGCGTTGCGTCGTTGCGCCGTTGCGTGAAACTTTCTTTTTGTGTCCGCGCCATTCTGTTTGGCTATGCCGAAGAGCCAAGATTTTTTGACTCACGCAACGGCGCAACGACGCAACGTTAAGAGCCATGCAGATTGCAAGGGGGGGTAAACTTTTTCGGAAATTGCCTTAGCGGTCGTCGGACGGCGGCAAGGGGTTGCCGCGAAGCGCTGCGGGGTTTGTAACCCCGCCGCTAAGGTTTTGTGCAAAGCCACGGCATCCGGGAAGATACAAAACGTTTCGGACGGGATTACAAATCCCGTCCGGCGTTGGCCGTCATACCGGCAGGGATTGCCGGTATCCAGATTGCATGGACGCTTCGAAGCCCCGCCATCCATGGCATCTGGGTTCCGGCAGTCCATGCCGGAACGACGGATAAACCTGTGCCAACCGTTGTAGGTCGGCATCCCCATGCCGACAAACCCATCGGACGGCGGCAAAGGCTTGCCCCATTAAAGTTAAGCATTTTTTAACTCGTCATTTCGGCAGGGATGCCGAAATCCAGCGTCCAGGGATGGCAAACCGGAACTTGTAATGCAGCGTTAACAAGCATTTACGCAATCGACAAGTTACCGTCCTTGGCACTGGATTCCGGCATCCATGACCGGAATGACGGTTTAGCTTGATGGCAAAGGCTTGCCGCACTACTGCAAATCCCTCCCAAACGGCAGCAGGGACAGCGGAATCAGCTTGAGGTGCTGGATGCTGAACGGAATGCCGATGATCGTGACTGCCAAAATCAAGGCGCTGGTGGCATGGGCCACGGCGATGGGCCAGCCGAACAGCAATATCCAGATGACGTTGAATACCAAGTTCAACACGCCATTGGCATTGTCCAGTTCCACTATGTCCTTGCCGAACGGCGCGAACACGGCAAAGCCCAGTTTGATCGACTGAAACCCAAAAGGTATGCCGATGAGGGTCAGGCACAAGACAAGCCCGCCTAGGATATAACCGAGGCCGGCTATCAAACCGCCGAAAATCAGCCAGAGGATGTTTCCTAATAGGCTCATGGTGTTATCTATTCGTTGGATGAGGTTGTTGATTCTATCACCGAATCGAAACGATAGGACACTAGGCTAGGTCTTCATCCCTGTTAAGCGCCGCCGGCGGACGATTGGCCCTAGCTTTCCTCCGCCCTTAACTCCTCCGCGAAACAACCAATCGGCTCGCCGAGGTTTTTCTCCGCGTCCTCGAAGCGCACCAGGAAAACACTGCGCCCCTCGTCTTGCTCCAAATGGCCTTTGCGCACGATCACGCCGCGCGTGTCCGCAGGGTAGAGCAGGGCGTTTTCCGCGATGCCCTCCAGCCCGCCATCGTTATAAATCGCGTTGGCCGCATAGACCATGTCGCCTTCTTCCAAGGTTTCCACATTGACCATTGCCGTATCCCCCATCGTTCGTTGATTAATTGATTAACTGATGTTACGCATGGACCTAGGGGTGGAGCGTCAAAGCTTGCTTTGACTGGCAAGGCTTGCCTTGCCCCTGCCTCACTGCCATTAAGCTAAGGAGATTGGTGGCATATGGTTTTCTCGCGGTGACTGGACAGGCAAAGAAAATGGCCTTGTTCCCAATCGCCGCGAGGGCGCGGCTCCCACACTAGGCTTAACTTAATGGCAGTGTTGCCCCCTGCCTGCGACAGGCGGTCAAAGCGAGCTTTGACGCTCCATCGTTATCCGGCTTAAATGCTCGTGCGTAACATCAGTGATTGAATGTCGCAAACCCGACATGGCTGCGCGGTCTTTGTCGGCATCCGGCTGTGCCATTATTGTCGGCCCATCAATAGAATTATTCATATTCAATGGGTTGCAATAGAAATCAAAAATGGCACGGCGGTTGCCCTATTACTTTACAAAGACAGTGCCATAACCCTTAAGCAACGGGAGAAACTCATGCTTACATTGACCGACAACGCCGTCAAGGCCATCAACCGATTCATTGCCGGCTCCGAGACCGGGGCCAGCGGCTTGCGCATCCAGGTCAGCGGCGGCGGCTGCTCCGGCATGCAATACGGCCTGAAGCTCGAACCGACCGCCGCCACCGACGATGTGGTCGTCGAATCCGGCGGGGTCAAGGTTTTCGTCGACCCGGCCAGCGCGTCGTCGATTGCCGGGGTCACCGTCGATTTCGTCGAGAGCATGGAAGGCTCCGGCTTCAAATTCACCAACCCGAACGCCAAGAACCCCTGTTCTTGCGGCAAATCCTTTTCCGCCTGATATCTGGAGCGTAAACACATGTGGGATTATTCAGACAAAGTCAAAGAGCATTTCTTCCAGCCGCGCAATGTCGGGGCGCTCAAAGGTGCCAATGGCATCGGCGACGTGGGGTCCATCTCCTGCGGCGATGCGCTGCGGCTCAGCATCATCGTCGACCCCGACACCGATGTGATCGAGGACGCGAGTTTCCAAACCTTCGGCTGCGGCTCGGCCATCGCCTCGTCTTCGGCGTTGACCGAAATCATCAAGGGCATGAAGGTTGAGGATGCGCTGAAAGTCACCAATGACGACATCGCCGATTATCTCGACGGCCTGCCGCCGGAGAAGATGCACTGCTCGGTGATGGGCCGGGAAGCCCTGCAAGCCGCCATCGCCAATTTCAAGGGCGAGGAATGGGCGGACGACCACGAGGAAGGCGCGTTGGTGTGCAAATGCTTCGCCGTCGATGAAAAATTGATCGAAGGCTTGGTCCGCTCCAAAAACTTGCACACCGTGCAAGAAGTCACCAACTACACCAAGGCCGGCGGCGGCTGTTGCGCCTGCCATGAGGGCATCGAGGAAATCCTCATGCGGGTGATGGAGGAGCGCGGCGAGATTTTTGATGCGGACAGTGTACCCGTGGTCGTCGAGCCGGAACCCTTGCCCATCGCCGCCAAGGCCGCCGGCGGCATGACCTCGTTGCAGCGCATCCGCCGCATCGAGGCGGTGATCGAATCCATCCGACCCAACCTGCGCATGGACGGCGGCGACGCCGAACTGGTGGAAGTGGACGGCAACACCATCTACATCAAGATGGTTGGCGCGTGTGCCGGTTGCGGGATGGCCTCAATGACCATCGGCGGCATCCAACAGCGGTTGATGGAAGAGTTGGGCGAGTTCATCAAAGTCGTCCCGGCGGAAAAACTGGCGCAGCCGCCAAGGCGGGTGGCCCATGGCTGACATCTATTTGGATAATAACGCCACCACCCAATGCGACCCCAAAGTCGTCGAGGCGATGCTGCCGTTTTTCCTGGAACAGTTCGGCAACCCTTCATCCATCCATAGTTTTGGGGCGGGCGTGGGCAAGGCATTAGGCCGGGCGCGTAAACAGATCCAGGCGTTGCTCGGCGCGGCGCACGACTCGGAAATCATCCTCACCTCGTGCGGCACCGAATCCGACAACACCGCCATCCTGTCGGCGCTGAAATGCTTCCCCAACCGCAAGGAAATCATCACCACGACGGTCGAGCATCCGGCGGTGTTGGCGCTATGCACCCAATTGGAAAAGGAAGGCTACACCATCCACCGCCTTGGCGTGGACGGCAAGGGCCGGTTGGATTTGGAGGAATACAAGCGCGTGTTGACCCCCAACGTCGCTATTGTCTCGGTGATGTGGGCCAACAACGAGACAGGTAATTTATTTCCGGTGGAGGAAATGGCGGAGATGGCCCATGCGGTTGGGGTGCAGTTCCACACCGATGCGGTGCAAGCTGTCGGCAAGGTGCCGATCAACCTGAAAGACACCCAGATCGACATGCTCTCGGTGTCCGGCCACAAACTCCACGCCCCCAAGGGCATCGGCGTGTTGTACTTGAGGCGCGGGGCAAGGTTCCGCCCGCTGTTTCGCGGCGGGCACCAAGAGCGCGGACGCAGGGCCGGGACTGAAAACGCCGCCTCGGTGGTGGGTTTGGGCAAGGCATGCGAACTGGCGATGGAGCACATCGAATTCGAGAACAGCCACGTCAAGGCGCTACGCGACCGCCTGGAGCAAGGCATCTTAGCGAAAGTGCCGAATTGCTTCGTCACCGGCGACCCCGACAACCGCCTGCCGAACACCGCCAACATCGCGTTTGAGTACATCGAGGGCGAGGGCATTTTGATGCTGCTGAACAAGGCGGGCATCGCGGCCTCTTCCGGTTCGGCCTGCACGTCTGGATCGCTGGAGCCGTCGCATGTGATGCGGGCGATGGACATCCCCTACACGGCGGCGCATGGCACGATCCGCTTTTCACTGTCGCGCTATAACACGCAAGTCGAAGTCGACCGGGTGATCAGCGCCGTGCCGCCCATCGTCGCGGAATTGCGCAGGCTGTCGCCGTACTGGGGCGAGGACGGTCCGGTCACCGAGCCGGAAAAGGCGTTCGCGCCGGTTTATGGGTAGAGAGTGAACATGAACGCCCGCACCGTGATTATCGACGACACCACCCTGCGCGACGGCGAGCAGTCGGCGGGGGTGGCTTTTTCCTTGGAGGAAAAGATCGACATCGCCAGCCGTTTGGATGGTTTGGGTGTACCGGAATTGGAAATTGGCATCCCGGCGATGGGGCTTCGGGAGCGCGAGGAAATCCGCACTCTTGCCGGGCTGGGCCTCAATGCCAGGATGCTGGTGTGGTCGAGGATGCGCGAGGAGGATATTGGCGAATGTTTGAATCTGGGCGTGGGCTTTGCCGACCTGTCCATTCCGGTGTCCAGCCAGCAGATCAGGCTCAAATTGAAGCGCGATGAAAACTGGGCCTTGGCGACGATGGCAAGCTGCGTCAAACAAGCCCGCGACGGCGGCTTGGCGGTCTGCGTGGGGATGGAGGACGCCTCGCGGGCCGACCGCGATTTTCTGCTCAAGGTGGCCGAAGCCGCCCAGGCCGCCGGGGCCGAGCGCATCCGCTTTGCCGACACGGTAGGCGTGATGGAGCCTTTCGGCGTGTTGGAAACCATCAAGGCGTTACGCGCCGCCACCGATTTGGACATCGAGATGCATGCCCACGACGACCTCGGGCTGGCCACCGCCAACACCCTTGCGGCGGCGGTGGCCGGGGCCACACACTTGAACACCACAGTAAACGGCTTGGGCGAGCGGGCCGGCAATGCCGCGTTGGAGGAGGTGGTGGTGGGTTTGCGCCAATTGTATGGCATTGAAACGGGCATCGACCTGCGCGAATTCCAAGGGCTGTCGGCCTGTGTCGAGACCGCCTCCGGCGAACCGGTGGGCTGGCGCAAGAGCCTGGTCGGCAGGCGGGTGTTCAGCCACGAGGCCGGCATCCATGTGGACGGGCTGCTGAAGGACTTGGCGAACTACCAGGGCGTGGACCCAGCCGTTGTAGGGCGCAGGCATCAATTCATCTTAGGCAAGCATTCCGGCTCCAGTGCCGTGATGAGCGTGTTCGCGGATTTGGGGCTGGTGTTGGAAAAGCGCGAGGCGGCGGCGGTGCTGGTCAAAGTCCGGCAATTTGTCGCCCGCCACAAGCGCACGCCGGAAACCGGCGAATTGCTCGCCCTGCACCGGCATCTAAATCTTCAGACCGACTCGGTTTTTAAAGCCGGGCCGGTCTCGCTTGACTTTTAAACTTGCAACCGGAGGCCAACCGTCATGACTATCGAATCCAAGCCTGAAAACTCACAAGACTTGCCGGACAATAAAACGATGGAAGCCTCTGCCAACGAGTCGGCGGAATCCCGCAAGCCCCTGATCCTGCCGCCGCCGATACCCGGTCAGACCGCATGGAGCATCATGCCGTGGTGAGTCTGTTCATTGCCCCGGCATCGCTTGGGCAATCGTTGCTAGGGCAGATGAAAGAGGATGTCACTTGCGTGTTCGCCCGCGACCCGGCGGCGCGCAACCTGCCGGAAGTCCTGTTGATTTACCCCGGCGTCCATGCCGTACTGGTTTACCGCATCAGCCATAGGCTTTGGCTGTCGGGGTGGAAATTCGCCGCCCGCTGGCTATCGTTCATGGGCCGCTGGCTGACCAACGTGGACATCCACCCCGGCGCGAAAATCGGCCAGCGCCTGTTCATCGACCATGGGGCCGGGGTGGTGATCGGCGAAACCGCCGAAATCGGCAACGATGTCACGCTTTACCACGGTGTCACGCTGGGCGGCACGTCATGGAACAAGACAAAGCGCCACCCCACCTTGGGCAACAACGTGCTGGTCGGCGCGGGGGCGAAAATACTGGGTCCGATTTATTTGGGCGACAGTGTCCGCGTCGGGGCCAATTCGGTGGTGAACAAAAACGTGCCAGCCTGCTGCACCGTGGTGGGCATACCGGGCCGCATCGTCCATCGCAAGGGCGTGCAAATCCAAAATGCCTTTGGCATCGAGTTGGACCACCACCTGATCCCCGACCCCGTCGGCAAGGCATTGCATTGCCTGGTCGAACGCATGGACAAAATGGAAAAGGGCATGGCCAAGGCCAAACGGCCCGTCAAAAACGACTGCGCCCGCTGCGAGGCGGAAGACGCCTGCCATATCCACTCCCAGCCGGAAACTATCAATATCTTGGAGGAAATCTGATGGACTTGATGGATTTTGAAGGCGAGAAGCTTTACTTTGAAGAATCCCTCCCGCCTGAAGTCGATGCGCTGCTACAGCAAGCGGGGGATCTGTATGGCGATGGCGCGGCGGAACGGCCTTTGGCTGAGGCTTTGCGGCTTGCGCCCGAGTCGCTCAACGTGCTGGTGGCGATGTATCGCTTTTATTACTACCAGCACCGGCTGGATGATGCGCTGACCATTGCCGGGCTTGCCTTGTCCGTCACCGCCAAGCGCTTGAGAGTTCCTGAAGACTGGAACCTGTTGACCGTGGCACATATTGGCCAAGCCGGGCCGGTCGCCATGGCCTTGGTCCGTTTTCATCTGCTGTCGCTGAAAGCCCTAGCCTATTTGCACTTGCGCCTAGGCCGACAAGCCGAAGGCAGGGCGATATTGACGAAATTGCTGGAACTGGACAGCCACAACCGGCTGGGTGCCAAGCAACTGCTGGAAGTGGCCGAAACCGTGGCGGATTAGTTTTCTGGTTCCCATGCTCCAGCGCTCATCGTTATACACAAGTCCCGCCGACCCAAAAACGCCGTCATTCCGGCATGGACTGCCGGAATCCAGAGCCATGGACGGTAACTTGCCGCTTGCACAAGTGCTTGATTCAGGTAAGTTGCCAGCCCCTAGGTTCACATCCTTGTGACTGGATTCCGGCAGTCCATGCCGGAATGACGGGCCTCTTACACTTGTGTATAACGGCGAGTGCTCCAGCGTGGGAACCGTTTGGGCCGCTCCAGCGGCGTTGCGGCGCAAGAGCGTCGCCATAGGCATTCCCACGCTGGAGCGTCACTGCCATTAAGTTAAGGGGTATCGCATTGATTTATAACAATAAACCGAATAACTGGGATCGTCTCCATTAAATTGACCGTAACACCTTCAAAAACAATGTTTTCTTTGCCGCTTGTGAAAATCCAACAAAGCCCTGGCAGATGGCTTTTTGCGGGGCGGGTTTCGGTCCTTCCTCTCCAGAGAAGGATTGGTGAGGAACAGCGCCGTCAACTTCTCCAGCAGCGGCCCGGTTTCGAGGTCGCCCATCAACAGATCAAACGCCTCGTTCTTGATGGCGTTGAAGGACACCGCCCGGTTCACCGTCTGCGGGTGGCGGACCTCCTTGGCGTCAAGCTTGGCCTGCGCCGGGGCGGTCAGGATGGATTCCAGGCCGGACAGGTACACGGTGGCATGGAAGTCCTGCCGCACCGCCTCGGCCCCTGTGCCGGTGAAGTTCTCCAGTTCCAGGCGGGTCTTGAGCAGTCCATAGAAGGACTCGACTCCCCAGCGGTGGCCGTACAGCTCCAGGAACCCTTCGGTTGGATACCGCGCCTCGTCCAGCAGGGATGTCACCAGCACCTCGAACTCGCCGGTGGCGAGCAGGACGCGGACGAACCGCACCCGGATCGATGCGGGCAGGCCGAGCGCCTTGACCGCCGCCGCCTGCCCCGCGCAGGGCGTGAGCGTGGCAATCTGGCTGTCCGGCCCCTCCCCCTTGAGCATCCGCCGCGCCTCGGCGAACGAGGCCGCCGAGCAGCGCACGGCGTACTCCCGGCGGTGGCGGGCGAACTCCGCCAGCATCCGGTACGAGGGGTAGTTGCGGTCCATCAGCAGCAGGTCGCCGGGGCGGGTGTGCAGCAACTGGGCGACCGCCAGATCCACCTCGTAGGCGTCGGCCCGCCCCAGCACCGCGTCCAGCGCCACCCGGTTCAGCACGTCGTAGAGCACCGAGGCCAGCGCGTAAGGGCGCTCGCCTTCTATCTCGGCCGTTTTGCCGCCCGAATAGGCGATGGTCCCGAACTCCTCGCACACCTCCTCCGTGTCCGGCAGGACGATCTTCGATCCGTCCACCGCGACAATGCGGAAGCCCCAGAACGTCTTGTAGTCGCCGTCGCCGTACATCGTACCGACCACTGCCTTCCGGTTCAGTTCGATGAAGGCGGTGTGCTTGAGCTTGTAACGCGCCTGCGAATAGGCGCTGGCGGTCACCGTCTCGACGCCCAGCCAGGACATCGCCTCGTTCACGACGTTTTGCAGGGATTTCACGCTTTTCCGCAGGACCATGACCAGCACCAGTTCAAAAGTCAGGCTGCGAACCCGAGTGAACGCCTGGCCCGTCCAGCGGTGGAGGCATCTGAACGCATCGCCCGAAATGAGTGTCCGGCTGGTTTCCAACGCCTGCTCTTTTTATCCATTGTTGACTCCAAATCGTATAATCATCGCAAATTTCACGATTTTTTGCTTAACTTAATGGCAGTGACGCTGGAGCGTGGGAACCAGATGGGAGTCCGCCCTGGCGGGCGGAGCGGGGGGGCAAGCCCCCCGGACAATACTGTTGAATTAAGCCTATGCAACAGAATCCGTAGGGCGGCAACCCTTTGCCGCCGAGGGAAGAACAAGTTCATTGTCGGCATGGGGATGCCGACCTACTCCTTAATTTAACAGTATTGAGGCCCCCTGCACCCCTGCAAAGGGTCGAATCACTCAAATCACCCAAATCACCCACGCCGCCGTGCTTTCGCGCCCGCCCAAGCCAATGCGCCAATCCCCAACAACCCCATCACGCCCGGCTCTGGCACGGAGGCTGTAAAAGAATTCCCAACCCCCTTCCATGACCCAAAAATACCCCCTGCAGATCAAGCAGAAGCCCGTGGCGACCGGAATGGTTTACGGCGGCATGGGCCGGAATCAATCTCCGCACAGCCAACAAGACCCAAATGACGCCCGCAAACACTGGCTCAAGCCCCATTTCGGGCTTTTATGCGCAACAGGCCGCATTTTGGGCGCAGTAATCCCTGAATGCCTGCAAACCGAGGATGTTGAGCACCCGCGTGAAGTTGTAGGCCAAGGCCATCAGGCTCCATTCGCCGCGCACTTTGGTCAAACCCCGCACCAGGAAATGGTTCCAGCCGGCGCGGCACTTCAGCGTGCCGAACGGGTGCTCCACCAGCGCACTGCGCTTCCTGCTGTGCCCTGGGTTGGCCTCCATGCGTTTCCGGTGGCGCTCCAACACCGCCTCGTGTCCGTTCCGGTGGATTTCGCGGCGGTCGGACTTGGCCGTGATGCAACGCCCTTTCAACGGACACTCGCGGCAATGCGCCTCGGAACAGGCATAGCGCTGAACCAGGCTCCCGCCCTTCAGCCGCGGTTCGCCGCTTTTGTGCAAGGCACGGCCGTCGGGGCAGCGGTAGGTGTCCGTTTCGGGTTCATATGTGAAGTCGCCCTGGACAAAGCGCCCTTCCTGGCGCTGCCGCCCGCCTTTCCCGGGTTCGGGCACATAGACGGTGATGCCGTCGCGCTCGCACGCCGCGATCTGGGCGATGTTGAAGTAGCCCTTGTCGCCGGAACCCTCCATGCCATCCACCCCCATTGCGATCTTGGCCTGGCTCAGCATGGGGTGCAGTTGGTTGAGGTCGTTGCCGTCCTGGACGACTTCGTCGGCGACGATCAGCTTGTGCAGGTCGTCGACGACGATCTGGACGTTGTACCCCGCCGTCTTCTGCCCGCGCTTGTTCAACTGGCGGGCATCCGGGTCGGTCGCCGAACGCTGCGTCCATGTCTTCAAGCCACTTGGCCGCCTGCTGTTCCAGCTTGTCGATATCCCGTGCCAGGCTCTTCAGGCTGCGGAAACTCTTGTCGCTGACGTTGCCGTTGAAGTGGCTGCCGTCCACACCCACACGCTTGCCGCCCAGCAGCTTCAACTCCTTGCACAGCGCGATGAAGTCGGCGTGGACCCGGCGCAGCGCCTTGGCGTTGCGCTTGCGGAAATCCGCAATCGTCTGGTGGGAAAACTGGAAGCCCTGCTCCAGCCAGATCACCTCCAAGTTGCGCCGGCATTCCCGCTCCAAGACGCGGCTGCTGCGCAGGCGGTTGATGTAGCCGTACAGATAGAGCTTAAGCAGCCCCGCCGGCGGATAGGCCGGCTGCCCTGCCGCCGTCCGGTTCGGCTCTGTCAGGTCAAAGCCCAATGCCGCCAAGTCCAGCGTGTCCACGTAGGCGTCAATGGCCCGGACCGGGTTATCGCCGTCTATCCAGTCTTCCAGCCGCGATGGGACCTGGCCGAATTCAAAGCGGTCTATCCCTTGTTTGTATGGCCTGCTCGTCAATGTCTTACCAATACCAGTCTAAATTGGCACAGAATACATGAGGGGGGAATATTTTTACAGTCTCCAGGCCAAGACCCCGAGCCGCCGCAGGCCGCCCGCATGGGTTGCCACAGGGCCCAACCAACTGTGGAGTTGGGACATCACCTACCTGGCCAGCACGGTGGCCGGGCTGTTTGTCCACCTCTACTTGATCTAAGGATGTGTTCAGCCGCAAGATCGTGGGCTGGGAGGTCCACACCGGGCAGACCGGCGAGCATGCCTCGGTGCTGTTCCGCAAGGCCCATTTGCGCGAGGGGGTGGCGGGCGGGGAATTGGTGCTGCACTCCGACAACGGCTCCCCCATGAAAGGGGCCACCCTGCTGGTCACCCTGCAACGGCTGGGGGTCGTGCCATCGTCCGGCAGACCCGAAGGTGAAACGACAACCCCTATTCGGAGGCGCTGTTTAAGACCTGCAAGTACCGCCCCGGCTTCCCCGACCGTCCGTTCGTAAGCCTGGGGCACGCCCGAACTTGGGTAGCCGACTTCGTCCCTTGGTACAACGACGAACACCGCCACAGCGGCATCCGTTTCGTGACCCCCGGCGAGCGCCATCGCGGGGAGGACGTCGCCGTCTTGGAGCAGAAAAAAGTGGTCTACGAGGCCGCCAGGAAGGAGCATCCTGAACGATGGTCAGGCGACATTCGCAATTGGGATCGGCCAGAAACTGTCTCCCTAAACCCGGACAAATCCAACCATCAAAAAGGGCAGGATTCACCTCAAAATCAAAACTGAAAATGCGACATCTTACTTGACAACGACCGGAACTCAACGCCGCCAAGCGCTGGCTGGCCGCGCACGGCGAGGCATACGGGCGGCTGAACACGACCGTCCTCGGCGACGACCTGTACTGCCACGAACCTTACTGCCTCGTATTGCGGTCTTACGGGCTGCGCTTCGTCCTGGTCTGCAAGCCCGACTCCCACCCCGCCACCTACGAGTGGCTGGAGTACTTGGAGCGCATCGGCGCCGTCCGCACCGTGGTGCGGACCCGCTGGACCGGCAAGCGCCACGAGACCGACACCTACCGCTATGCGGCGGCGGTCCCGCTGCGCGATGCGGAGGGCGCGATGGAAGTCAACTGGTGCGAACTCACCACCACCGCGGCGGACGGCAAGGTGCTGTACCGCAACGCCTTTGCGACCGACCTGGCGCTGGACGACGGCAACGTGGCGGAGGTCGTCGAGGCCGGGCGGAGCCGCTGGAAGATCGAGAACGAAAACAACAACACCCTGAAGACCAAGGGCTACCACTTCGAGCACAACTACGGCCACGGCAAGCAGCACCTGTCGTCCCTGTTGGCGAGCCTGATCATCTTGGCCTTCCTGGTCCACACGGTGCTGGACTGGGCGGACGGCAAATTCCAACTGCTGCGCCAGAAGCTGCCCTCGCGCAAGCGGCTGTTCAACGACATCAAAACCCTAACCAGCTACCTGTGCTTCGACAGTTGGGATGCCTTGATGGATTTCATGCTGGAAAGCTTCAAGAAACCGCCACCCCCGAAGCCGGAAACCGGGTAACTTCGTCAAAATGAGAATTGCTGCAGTTGCATGGGGGACGAAAATGTTCAGAATGTTGGGATCATTGTGAACCAATTAATCGAAATTTGCGATAGGGGGGTGATTGTTTACAATTGACGAAGCGGAAGCAGGAAAAACCCTTTACCTAAAAGATAAGGAAGGGAATGTGTCTGAATATAAGATTTTTTGCTGAATGGAAAAATACCCACATCAGTATTGATACAGCAATTTTAATATCAACTAATTACATTTTTAAGTATATATAATGGTTCATTTATTCTTAATGCGTATGCTTTAAAATATGTAAGCCAACCAATCATTTAAAAAAAATACTATAATCTATTTAT
>Ga0268283_1000984_pt1 | contig 15081 bp, 13 predicted proteins | sample saktaG_13_FD_190140 | JGI IMG/M metagenome (GOLD analysis project Ga0268283, IMG submission 190140) | Saline water microbial communities from Sakinaw Lake, British Columbia, Canada - sak_2013_06_06_36m | ecosystem: Environmental > Aquatic > Non-marine Saline and Alkaline > Saline ... | reverse complement strand
CGGTTGATTCGGTAAAAACAGGGTGGCCGTCTTTGTGTCGATAGTGATTAGTTAAGCCATAAAACGGCAAATGACTAAACGCATAAGATTTCTGCTCGACTTTATCTTGAGGTGTTAAAAACTCGGTATAGTGTTTACCGATGACTTGATCTTGGCTAAAGCCCAGTATTTGATTAACTGCATTGCTGCTATAAATATAAAAGCCGAGAGGATCTTGTTCCCATAACCATTCACCGGTCATTTCGGCCATTTGCCTAAAGCGTTCTTCACTTTCTTTTAAGGCTGACTCAACCTCATGGCACTGGAAAGGGGTGTCTTTTTCGTCTAACGCCATCATTAATAAATTTTAGACCTGACTTATTGATGATATAAAGCTAAAACCTGTTTTACATAATTTTGGGTTTCAGGATACGGCGGAATGGCGTTGTTATTTCGGATGACTGCATTTTCGCCGGCATTATAAGCGGCTAAAGCCAGATCTAAATTAGGATTAAATAACTTGATCAAATGCTTTAAATAACGCGTACCACCATCAATATTTTGATCAGGATCATTTCGATCGATAACGCCAAAGCGCTTAGCCGTATCAGGCATTAACTGCATTAAACCAACGGCACCTTTAGGTGATTGTGCGGATGAGTTGTAAGCCGATTCGGTTTGTATAACAGCATGCACCAATTTGGCATCAACTTGATGCTTATAAGCCGCTTGTTCGATGAGGTCTGTAAATCTTTTCTTGTTTGTTCCGGTAAAGTTATTAAATTTCAAGGGATCAGTCAGACTGTTTTTTAATAACGCAAATTGAATAGGTTTGCTCTTAATGATACGCTTATAAGCGCTGTTTCTAGGTTCATCAGTATAGAAAACACGACCTTGGTTATCGGTATATTTATAAACATCTGCTATGACGTTAGTCGAGATTAACGTTAATAAAATAACTACAATTTTCATCACTATACCTATACGGCTAAAGCTCAGCTTTAACCACCACTAAACCGGCCGCTTTAACTGCCTTAAACCTTGCCTCTTTGACATTTTCAGCAGTCGCTAGTGCGACACCCATACGCCTGTTTAAAAAGGCTTCAGGTTTACCAAATAACCTGACTTCGGTATCTGGAACGGTTAAGGCCTCTGCCAAACCATCATACCTTACGCCAGTGGCGTTTACACCACCTAAAATAACTGCGCTAGCCCCTTCATTATGTAGTTGTGCATTAACAGGCAACCCTAGTATGGCTCTTGCATGTAATTCAAATTCATTCTGTCTCTGGGTTACCATTGTTACCATCCCGGTATCATGGGGTCTGGGACTGACTTCGCTAAACCAAACAGCATCACCTTTGATAAATAACTCAACACCAAACAAGCCGAGTCCGCCAATTTCATCAGTGACTTTGAAGGCGATTTCCTTAGATAAGTTTAAAGAAGCGTCTGTCATTGCTTGAGGTTGCCAGCTTTCGCGGTAATCACCATTTTCTTGTACATGGCCAATAGGTGCACAAAAACTGGTTTGTACCTCACCCTTTTCATTTAACGCGCGAATAGTTAGTAAAGTAATTTCAAAGTCGAAATCAATTTTGGCTTCTACAATAACTTTACCCGTATCAACCCGCCCGCTTGATTTTGCATAATCCCAAGCAGCTCTAAGCTGATCGGCACTTTTAACCATTGATTGACCTTTGCCTGAAGATGACATGGTCGGCTTTATAAAACAGGGGTAACCAATACCCTTATCAACAGCCGCTTGCAACTCATCAAAACTCTGTGCAAAAGCATATTTTGAAGTCGGTATATTCAGCTGTTCAGCAACCAGTGTTCTAATGCCCTCCCTATTCATGGTTAATTGAATAGCTCTGGCATTAGGAACCACTGTACACAAGCCCTCAGCTTCAATTTCGGCCAACGCCTGTGTGGCAATCGCTTCTATTTCCGGAATTATAAAATGCGGCTGTTCCATCGCTATCAGTTTTTTAACCGCCACCGTATCTGTCATATCAATAACATAACTACGATGGGCAACTTGGTGAGCAGGTGCATTTTGGTAACGATCAACAGCAATGACTTCGACGCCATAGCGTTGCAAAGAAATAGCCAATTCTTTACCTAATTCACCACTTCCCAGTAGCAAAGCACGTGTTGCATTAGCTGTTAATGCTGTACCGATTGTCATTGTGCATCCGCCAAATAATTGTCTATATCTTCTTTTGAAAAACCGATTTTTTTAGCGACTCGATCAGCATGACTAACCCGAGAAACGCCGGGGATTAATTTATAAGTCGGTGCATCATTAGCAAATTCAACCTGTCTTGGTAATCCAACTCTTTGCCTTACAAACTCATCAACCAACTGATGATTATGGGTAATTAATATAGTACTGTTACCTTTTCGATAAAAACCATTTAATACATTAGAGGAGGACTCCATTTTTTCTTCGAATGTTGTACCTTCTGATAACTCATCCAACACGACCAAACTTTTAGGCGTTGTTGCCAGAAATATATCTTTTGTTCTTTTTAATTCCGTACCAAACCGCCCTTCCCCATCACTTAAATGGCTAACTTCTGATACTTGATAAAAAATCCTGTCTGCTACCGTGAGTGTGGCTGCCTGTGCCGGAACATAGCTACCAATTTGCGCCAAGAGTTGAAGTTGGGCAATGGTTTTGCAAAAAGCGGTTTTACCACCGCTGTTAGGTCCGGTAACCAGCACTAACTTATCATCCTCTAAAAGAAAGTCATTACCCACGTAATCTGGATTATCCTTACCCAAAACCGGATTTTTTGCATCAACCAGATTGATTCGATGATGATTACTCTCTATCAAATCCGGCAACACAACCGGACTGGCAAAGGAATCAGCAAACTTTAGAAAAGACAGTAATTCATCTAACTGACCTAAGGCATCCAGCGTTTCAGCTACTTCGGGTGCGTTTTTATAAACATTCCTTAACGGGATAATACAACTATCGCGATCAAAGCTGCCAATGACGGGGTAATAAGCCAACAACAGTGGCACAAAGAATATTGTCGCTGTCGGAATTGCTTCAATAGACACGTTAAACATATCCGTTGGAAAAAAATGTGCTATTGCCCAGACAAACCCAAATAACAAAGCGATTAATAAGGGTTTAAATAACCGTGGCCTAAAGATAATAGCCGGAGAAAATGAATCTTTTCTCTCCTGCTTGGATAGTATGCCACTTTCAGAAATATAAGCCGGCCCTTCCATTAAGGAATAAGCGCGCGTTTCTGCAAATGCTTTAATCTTTTCAAACAACGCTTTTAAATATAGGCTTTGTGGTGTATCTGTATCTTGAATGTCAGCGACCAAATCGAGCATAAAACGAATACCACGTTTATACTGACTATAACCGTAACCTTCAATTTCGTGTTCTTCTCTAGCGGTTCCCAAAGAACCTAGAAATTCTCCAAACAAGAGCAAGTAAAAGCTTTTTTCGTGTCGGGTTGCAGATTCAATGATATGTTCGAGCTTATCTTTAAGTGCAGAATTATTGCGCAATTCTTTTAGCGCTTCCTGCTTGGCTTTAATTTCATCGATATCATCAAGCGGTTGAATTAAAGAACGATATAAAACTGCCTGTCCAATGTTAGTAGACGCATAATTGACGGCATCAAACACCTTATCGACTTCAATCGTATTAAGCGCACTTTCGTCTATAACACCAACCCCGGTAGCTAAAGGTTTGCTGGATTTGACGGTCGGCCAAGCACTTTGCCAGCCTTGCAATATTGTTTCTTTCATTATTTTTAACTCTTAAAAGACCGAGGTAATCAAAAGATACTGGTTTCACTAAAAAACGTTGTGTGTTATTACTGATTAACTTAAGAAAACAGGCATAATATTTATTAAATAATTATAGTTTTTTCTCAATTAAGTTAACAATAGCGGAAACATGTGATTCTGAATTATTTAGCGCTGAAATATATCTATAATCAGTTCCACCGGCTTCCATAAATATGGATTTATTTTCCATGGCTATTTCTTCAAGTGTTTCAAGACAATCCACCGCAAATCCCGGACACACCACATCAACTTTTTTAATACCTTGCCCCGGAAGTTCTTCCAAGGTGTCAACGCAATAAGGTTTTAGCCATTCTGCCTTGCCAAAACGGGATTGAAATACAATCATCCATTCTTTTTCATTAAGACCTAACTTTTCAGCGATCAAAGCCGCTGTTTTATGGCATTGATGGAAATAAGGATCACCCCATTTAGTCAAAACTGCGGGCAAGCCATGAAAAGACATAATTAACAGTTCGTTTTTGTCCTGTTCACGCCAAGCTTGCTCAATAGATTCAGCTACCGCTGCGATATAATGATCATCTTGATGATAATCACTGATAAATTGAAAACTGGGAAGATGGCGCCATTGATTTAGCTCTTTAACCAGATCATCGTAAATAGAAGCGGTCGTAGTTGATGAATACTGTGGATAGAGCGGCAAAACAATAACATCAGTCACACCGTCAGCTTTAAATGCTTTTAATTGATTAGCAATAGACGGCTCACCATAACGCATCGCATAATTTGTCACAATTCCTTTTGGCGTAAGCTTTTCTGCCAACTTTTCGGTTAATTCCCGAGTCATGTAAGTTAAAGGCGAGCCTTTTTCATGCCAAACTTTTTGATACGCTTTTGCCGATTTACTGGGTCTAAAAGGTAATACAAAAAAATTCAGTATCATCCACCACAGAGGTCGAGGTAAATTAACAACGCGGGGATCCCATAAAAAATCCGCTAAAAACCGTCTGACTGCTTTTGTTGTAGGCGCAGTGGGCGAACCCAAATTTGCCAGTAATACACCTGTTTTTTTAGTCGTCATATAAGTCTATCGGTTAATCAGGTTTAAAAACTCTGAACGCGTACTGATTTCTTTACGGAAAATACCCGTCATCACAGAGGTGGTCATTACTGAATTTTGTTTTTCAACACCCCGCATCATCATACATAAATGCTTGGCTTCAATAACAACAGCAACGCCTCGAGCGCCAATGGAGAGCTCAATGGCATCTGCAATTTGCTTGGTTAGCTTTTCCTGAATTTGTAAGCGACGAGCATACATATCGATGATACGAGCCACTTTGGACAGGCCTAGCACTTTACCTTGCGGCAAATAACCAATATGACACTTACCAATAAAAGGTAGCAAATGATGCTCACACAATGAATAGAGTTCAATATCCTTCACGATAACCATATCTTCTGTATCAGCAGTAAAAATTGCACCATTCAGAACTTCTTCCAAGGTTTTATCATAACCGTTGTTGAGAAATTTAAATGCTTTGGCAGCTCGTTTGGGTGTATCAATCAGTCCTTCACGATTCAAATCCTCACCGACTGCTTTAATAATGTTGGCGAAATGTTCTTCCATGGTTTTATGTCTCATGTATATAATAAATAGTCGGAAGTATAGCACTACCCTTAATGTTACTGCCACATTTAGAACTGAGTTGTTTTTTTAGAAAATTGTATTTAATTTAAGGTCTTTGAGCATTAAAGACAGGTATATGACAAAGCCTGTAGTATTACATTTTCGTCTGCCCCCGGTTTGCTGACATTCTCGCTAATATATCTTCGCCAGCCTCTGGCACCGGGTTTACCATGAAAAAGCCCTAAAATATGCCGTGACACGCTATTCAATCTTACCTCAGATTTAAGTTGTTCCTGAGTATAAGTAACTAATTCTTTCACAATCATCTGACGTGACAAAGGTTCATTAGCAGCACCAAAAAAGCGCTTATCCACTTCAGACATGATATAAGGATTTTGATAAGCTTCTCGCCCCATCATAACGCCATCAACATGCTTAAGTAGCTCTTCTGAGTGATCTAATGTAGTAATGCCGCCATTAATAATAATCTCTAATTGTGGAAATTCTTTTTTTAATTGATAGACCCAATCATAACGTAACGGCGGCACTTCTCTGTTTTGCTTGGGCGACAAACCGCTTAACCAGGCTTTTCTGGCATGAACAATAAACGTTTTACAGCCGGCACTGGCAATCGTGGCGACAAAATTTACAAGTTCCTCATAAGAATCAAGATCATCAATACCAATTCTCGATTTAATGGTAATGGGAATAGAAACTGCCTGTGACATGGCCACTACGCAATCAGCGACCAACTGTGGTTCTGCCATTAAACAGGCCCCAAAACGCCCATTTTGAACGCGATCACTAGGACAACCCACATTCAAATTAACTTCTGCATAAGCATAGTCTTCAACCATCTTGGCACAGATAGCCAAATCCTTGGGGTTACTCCCACCCAATTGAAAAGCAACCGGATTTTTCATAGGCAGGTGTTCTAAAAATCGATGATGATCTCCATGAATCAATGCCCCAGTCGTAACCATTTCTGTATATAACAAAGCATGTTGAGTAATTAACCCATGAAAATAGCGGCAATGTCTATCTGTCCAGTCGAGCATGGGGGCAACGCAGAATTTTCTACTGAGTGAATTAAAGCTCTGTGGGTTAGTGATTTTTATATTCATTTAACTATTGGTATTTACTTGTTCAACGAAGCTATTTAATGCAATGAAGGCAAATAAAATAGCTATCACCCCAAAAAATTGCCTGACTTTAATTTAAAGTCATTTTCGCACAGCTATACTAAGTTGGGTAAACTTAATCCCAGCATAAATAATTCTATATCCATAAACAATTTAATGTAAATGGATGTTAAGATTCAAAAACAGTTTTAATTTTTTCAAACCAATAAAACTCTATTAAAAGAACATAATCATTCGATTTTAAAAAATGCACGACTCGGCTAATAATTGCCATAGCTGGCATTATTAATGCTTTATATTTAGTAAAACTAAACATCACATAGCTAAAGTCACATGAAATCAATCTGGAAAAACTATAAAACTGACATTGCCTACGATGAACTGATGTATTCAGAGTTTCAATCACGCGCAGTTAGTCACAGACTATGTCAATATTTAGATTCGCTTAAAAAAGAGGATATAGATAAAAGAAAAATAGCTGCAGAACTGGCAATTATGGAAATGGGTATTAGTTTTACTGTCTACAGCGATGAAGGAAACATCGATAGAGCATGGCCTTTCGACATTATTCCTCGCATTATTGATGCTAAAGAATGGCGAATTATAGAAAAAGGTTTAAAACAACGCTTAACCGCTCTTAACTGCTTTATAAGTGATGTTTATAACGAACAGGCCTTTATTAAGGACGGAAAAATGCCTGGAGAAATCATCAATAGCTCCAAGAATTTTCGTAAAGAATGCATCGGCATGAAGCCCCGTCATAATACTTGGGCCAATATATGTGGCACTGATTTGGTGCGAGACAAAGATGGCATCATGTATGTATTGGAAGATAACTTAAGGGTTCCCTCGGGCGTTTCTTATATGCTTGAAAATCGGATTATCACCAAACGAGTATTTCCTGAACTATTGCAAGATATTGATATTTTGCCTATTGATGATTACCCAACTCATTTGCATGAAATGCTAACGTCAATTGCTCCGCACCAAAATGGGCAAGTCACCTGCGCTTTATTAACTCCGGGCATTTATAACTCAGCTTATTTTGAACATGCCTATTTAGCACAACAAATTGGTGCGCAGTTGGTTGAAGGTAGTGATCTGGTCGTCAACGATGATGACTGTGTCTATATGCGAACTATTAACGGACTTGAAAAAGTTGATGTCATATACCGCCGTATTGATGATGATTTTCTTGACCCTGAAGTGTTCCGCCCGGATTCAACTCTTGGCGTTCGGGGATTGATGCGTGCATGGAAAGCTGGCAATGTGGCTTTGGCTAATGCGCCCGGAGCTGGTGTTGCGGATGATAAAGTTGTCTATGCTTATGTACCGGAAATGATCCGATACTATTTAAATGAAGAACCCATATTGCCCAATGTACCTACCTATTTGTGTGGCAATGAAGATGATCTGGCGTATGTTTTGGAACACTTGGCCGAGCTGGTAGTAAAACCAGCTAATGAATCAGGTGGTTATGGAATGCTCGTTGGCCCCCATGCAACAGCAAAAGAAGTAGAAAATTTCCGTCAAATTATTCAAAAAGATCCTCGCAATTATATTGCGCAACCTACTTTGTCAATTTCAACCGCACCAACTCTGTGCAAGGGTAAGCTGGAGCCGCGTCATATTGATTTGCGGCCTTTTATATTACAAGGTGAAAATACTTTTGTAACGGCAGGTGGTTTAACCCGCGTGGCACTTAAAAAAGGGTCTTTAGTCGTGAATTCTTCTCAGGGTGGTGGCAGTAAAGATACATGGATTATTAACATGGAGGAAAGCTAATGTTATCTCGCTCAGCAGAACGCCTTTATTGGCTGGCTCGTTATCTGGAACGTACAGAAAACATAGCAAGACTGGTTAATGTGCACATGAATTTATTAATGGACTTACCGAAAGGTGTTGAAATGAGTTGGCGCCAACTTATTTTGATTAATGCATCGCAAGAAGAGTTCTACAAAAAAAATACTGTCGCCAACGAGCGTAATATTACTCGATTCTTATTGGCTGATGAAAGTTATTCTGGCTCTTTAATTTCGTCACTAAGTGCTGCAAGGGAAAATATACGTACTTCAAGAGAATTATTACCTGATGAGGCTTGGGAACAAGTCAACGAGATGTATTTGTACGCAAAAAACAACCTGGAAACGGTTGCTAACAGGCGTCATCGTGTACTATTTCTTAATGAGATTTTAAAAGGCTGTCAACGCTTTACCGGTTTATTATCCGGTTATATGAGCCATAATGCCCCTTATCGATTTATTCGCTTGGGCAGAAACATTGAACGTGCTGACATGACCAGTCGAATTTTAGATTTGGCGTCATTACTGCTATCAGAATCACGTAGTGATGAGGTTAGGCAATATGAAACCATTCTGTGGATGAATATTTTAAAGGCGCTTAACGCCTTGCTAATATATCGTCAACAAATGCATAGCAGTGTCAACGGTGATGATGTTCTTAATTTTCTGTTGCAGGATAACACGTTGCCACGTTCAGTAAGCTGCTGTATTTCTGAACTGTCAGATTGTATTAGTAGGCTTCCTAATAACGATGACTTGCCACTAGTTCTTATTGAGTTGGAAGAATATGTAAAAGCAATCGATACCCGACAAACCACTCAAGAACAATTACGTGGAATATTGGATGATTTACAAAATAAACTAGGAGCGTTTCATAATAAAATAGCTGATAACTGGTTTTTAAGTAATTAAAGGCTATCAAAAACTATCATTAAGCCGAAGATGGGGAGCAGTTTTAACTGAAACCCATCTAGCAAGCCACCAATAAAGCCAGCGGTGACTCTATAAGTTTACTCGCATAGGTTTTATCAATGTCTTATCCAACGAAGGCAGGGCACCAATTGCTTCACGTAGTTTAGCTTCCCAACTACGCCTTAACTGCACCATATAATCATCATCATCATCAAAGCAATAATACTCTTCAAGGCTAAAGCTGTTTTTTCGATAAACCAACATTTCAACAGGCGAGCCAACGCTTGCATTACTGCGGATAGTTGAATCCATTGAAACCAAACAACAACGTGCAGCTTCGTCAATAGAGGTATTTAACTTAAGAAACCGATCTAAAATAGGCTTACCGTACTTACTTTCACCTATTTGTAAAAAAGGTGTACTGGCTGAACTGGTTATGCTATTACCTTCAGCATAAACCATATAAGCACCATGCGGATCAGAACCGATTTGACCCGCTAATATAAAGCTGGCAGTAGGATTAAAAGCTGATTGACCCTGAGAACTTTTGTGTTGTTTTTGTTTTTCTACGCTGACATGTCCTAAATAATCAGCTGCTTCAAACAAACTTTCTACTGTATTCAGATTGACTTCTGCATTCTTCATTTTATCACGGTGTAATTGCTCCAAAACCGCTTGTGTAGTTGCAAGATTGCCCGCGCAAAGCAACACTATCTTTCGGTCGCTTAAAGTATCAAATGCATGCATTTTGCCGTGTGTACTTACATTATCAATACCGGCATTGGTTCTTGAATCAGAAACGAGAATTAGTCCTTCGTCAATAGAAGCTGCAATACAATAAGTCATAGACGTTTAATCAGTGTTAATAAAAATTAATCCGCTAATTATCCAGCAAATCGACGTGAACGTCCATGCTATTCAGCAAACAACCAGAACCGAACTGATGAAATATGGCAACATCTGCCGCATCGCGGCCAAAGGCAATTATAACCCTTCCTCCACGTGGTTCAATTTGTGTAGGGTCAAAAGTATACCAACGATCACCAATATAAGCCTCAAACCAGGCATGTAAATCCATAGGCTGAAGTCCATATAAATATCCAACTACCAGTCTTGCAGGTATACTGATACTTCGGCATAGTGCTATCGCCACTTGAGCAAGATCTCTACAGACTCCATGCCCACACAGATGAACTTCAACCGCCGACAAGGGAAAATCACTAGAGCCCGGGATATACTGTATAGAATCTTGGACCCACTCGTTTATTTTGCTTACTTGATCGTAACCTGGCTGAGTGTTATTTGTTATTTCTCTGGCAAGATCGCCAAACCGATCAGATTCACAATAGCGACTAGGTAATAAAAAGGGTAGAACATTGTTTGGAAGGTGTTGTATTTCCACAAAATACTTTCCTGGAGCAACATCAATATTGTCTGCAACAATGACATCTGTTGAGGTATATATCAAAAAATTACCCATTGGCACCATTAAACGCTGTAACGAATTACCAAAACTATCAGTACTCTCAATCATAGGTATAACCGGCTTTATGATATAAACCTCGCGATTAATCCATTGTTGAATGCCTCTAAACGGGCGTAGCATTAAAATTAATACGCTCGCTTCAAGAATATGAAAACGAAGACTGCAACTTACCCTTAATTTCATCTTAGAAAGACTTGCCTGGACAATTGTGAATCTTTGGGCTCACGATCATCTTAAATACCTAAAGACTCAATCTCTTTATATGCATGATTTAACCAAATTTTAACCCGCTGTCTTTCTAGTAAGCCCAAGGCATCAAGACTTTCTGCATCTTTATTTTTTGCTGCCCAAAAACTATAACTATTACTATCTATTTTAGTCATTACAGGCGCATGAAGACGCTTTAAAGTCATAACTTTTGCATCAAAAGCTAAAGCTCGTTCTTTTACACCGGAAAACTCCAGGATATTAAAATGCTCATCACGTAACTGGTTTTGTACCAAGACATAATTTAAACGTGTACCAAATTGTGTGAGTAATTTATTAAGCAAATCTACTGAATCTTTACCTGAATCCATCACATTCCAGTAATAAATGGTAATTCCAAGTTCTTCTGCCAACTCCAAAACACCTGATTCATTTATCCACTTCGCTAAAGGATGATGTGTTTGTGCCGCCAAATCAACCAAAATGCGCTGCTCAGGTTGCTCCGAAGCTGCCTCCATAATGGAATCTAGACTCTGATAATTATCAATAATTGTTGGCGAGGCATAGTCAGCATAAAATCGCAGTAATGATCCATGTGATTTATCAGTATCAAAACCAATAAATGGTAAGTCATGATCAATCATATATTGCGCCAATAGCCGGGCAACAACAGATTTTCCTACACCGCCTTTTTCGCCGCCTATTAGATGAATAGTAGCCATATAAACCCCTTTAAGTTAAATTAATTAGATGTTAAGAAAGACGCAAGTCTAAGATTAAGCAAGGACTGTAACTCTTTCCTTGGTACTTAAGTCATTCCAGTCTCAATACATCGACCGACACCGAAAGCGTATGCTGTCCTCCACCAAAAGCGATACCTTTGAGCGGAGTGACATCTGCATAATCACGCCCCCATGCCAAGGTAATATGTTGATCAAGCGGCACGGTATTGTTGGTTGGATCAAAATCCAACCAACCAGTGCCAGGAATATAAACTGAAAACCAGGCATGAGATGCATCTGCACCAACAAGACGGGTTTTGCCAGGTTCGGGTAAAGTTTCAACATAGCCGCTTATGTAGCGGGCGGCTATTCCATAAGCACGTAAACAACCAATGGCTAAATGCGCAAAATCCTGACACACACCTCTGCGAAAGCTGAGTACTTCTGCCAAAGGTGTAGCAATAGTGGTAAAGGTTGGGTCGTATGTAAAGTCTTTGTATATACGCCCCATTAAATCATGCACAACATCCACGAGCGCTCGCCCCGGCAGGAATGAATGTTGAGCAAAGTCAGCAAGAGCTGGTGTCACGGTTACCATAGGCGAATCAAGAAGATATTGTTTGGCATCCAACATCTCAAGGATACGCTCCTGATCTTGCGATTGAATTTGACTCTGCTGACTTTGTGATTGTCCATGCAAAGTTGTACTCTGTAAAAGATTACGAACCTGTTCCCATGGAATTTGGTTAAACAAATCCAGGTTATTTTGCCTTGGAAATATTGTGACTTCGCTCACCGCTGTTACAATTAACTTACTATGTGGTTGCTGTACTGCGAAATAAACAACACGATTGCCAAAAAAATCAATGCGCTCTCGAAAATCCATCGGTGAAGGCGTAATGTCAAAAAGACTACTGTCACAATGCTGACGCCAAAAATTGCGCGGCTGTAATCTGGCCTCATTTTGGCATAACCCTACCGACTGACTATAGTGATAAAAAGTACTATGTGTAATTCGATATTTCAAAGTTCGTCCTCTGATGCATTAAGCACCATCAACTGAGAAGTTTGAGAATGGCTAAAATAGGCTTCGGCAATCACCTCTGCAAGTCGCCATAAAAGATCAGTTATATTCGAAAGCAACATCTCAAAATCAGTATAAATACCATCATCTTCATTCACTTGGGTTAATTCATGCAAGTTACACAAGCGCAAACTGGTGTATGCTTTTAAAATCAAACGCTCCTCTTCACTTAAATGACTTTTGCCTTTTCCTTTTGGTAATGCACTCACATGAATCGATAAATTATGCAGTTGATACGCAACTGAACGGGGATGAGTTTCATCTAATAGCAGTAACTCCAACACTAAAGGCAACTGGATATAAGAACGGTATCGTCGCTGATAGATGATTAAACTATCGGTTGAAATCAAAACCTCCTCAAGCACCTGATTTTGCAAAGCGTCTTCATGTCGCAGAGCCAAAGTAGAACGAAGTAAGGCAATAAGAGCTAACGCACGCTCAAGCCGGCGACCACTATCCAGCATTAACCAAGCAGCTTCACGGGTCATACTTTCATTGGTTAAACCAGTAAATGCGACAATACCAGTAATTAAATCATCCAGATTATTCTGCAATTGCTCGATTTTTAAATCCGTATTTATTATCCGTTGTTGCCATCTACGTTGAATATTATCAACACTTCGCCAAGTATCTTGCGACCAAAAATCACGAATACTAAACGCCGCTTGAAAAAAAGCCTGAATATTCGAACTCAACGAACCGTGCCGATTGCTATCTTTAACTAACGATAGCAATTCAATATCAGGTGTTTTCAGGAGTTGATCATCGCACTTTACAAAGCCCGGATAAGTGCCAGTCACTTGAGTTAAAGTACGGAGTAAAACTTTTAAACATTCATTATCAACTGGATCTTTAAATTCCAGTGTTTCTCTGGATTTTTGCAATACAGTACGCAATAATCGGGTAACGGCTTCAGTTCGTTCGAGATGCCTTCCTACCCAAAAAAGATTGTCCGCAGCTCGACTGGTCAATGGCTCTGTAACCGCATTAATCAATTGATTACGTTTCGGCTGAGTCCATAAACTGATTGTTTTATCGGGCTCAGATGCTAATACCCACGTGTCTTTACTGATTCCTCCGGCTTGATTTGAAACAATAAAGTTATCTTTTTGGCGGGCAACACGGGTAAGTCCTCCGGGCATTACCTCATAACCATCACCGCTTGCGACAACAAAGCTCCGTAACACTGCATTACGTGGTTCAATCTGATGATCAACAAACGCTGGTAAAGTTGAGAAACTAACTTGTTCCTGGCCAACAAACAAATGTGGCTTGGCTAAAATTTGACTTCGCAAAAGTTCTTTTTCTTTAATACTTAACTCACCACCAAAAACAGCATAATTTCCAGAGCCTCTATTAATAGGTTTAATAACCATATTATCAATATGTTGCAATACAAAATCACGTTCACGGCGTTGACCGCACCACCAAGTGGCAATGGAAGGCAGCTTAAGTTCTTGATTTAAATAATACCGGGCGAGTCTGGGCAAAAAAGCCAGCAAAGCTGGATTTTCAAGAATACTACTCCCTAAGGGGTTGGCAATTGCAACATTTCCTCGTCGAACAACCTCTAACAATCCGGCAATACCAAGCTTTGATCCACTACGCATTTCCAAAGGATCACAAAATGAATCATCGACTCGCCGTAAAATAACATCAACAGCCTGAAGACCCTCCAGTGATTTAAGCCATACACGACCATCACGAACCGTCAAATCACCACCTTGAACTAAGGTATAACCATGATAAGCAGCTAAATAGGCATGTTCAAAATAGGTTTCATTAAGCGGGCCTGGTGTCAGGATAACTATTCTGGGATCTTCTTTATTGTGCGGTGCTATATCAACAAGTCCCTTATGAAGCGACTTAAAAAAACCGGATAAACGATGCACTTGTGTTTCCCGGAAAATATCAGGCAAAACCCGCGTCATCACTGTACGATTTTCCAACGCATAGCCTGAACCTGAGGGTGCCTGTGTCCGGTCATCCAACACCCACATACGGCCATTCGGACCGCGAGCAAGATTTGCTGAATAAATAGTTAAATGGCGCTTTTGATTTTGCAAAGCATCCATACAAGGCTGTAAAAACCCTTCATGGCCGAATATTAACTCAGGAGGCAGCAAACCTTTTTTAAGTAAAGTTTGTTTACCATAGACATCTTTAAGTATTAAATCGAGTAAGTCAGCTCGTTGTTTCAGACCCGCCTCAATAACCGACCATTCTTCACTACTGATTAACAGAGGAACGGGATCAAGCCGCCAGGGTCTGGTAAGATTTTGTGAATCACCGTAAACATTGTAAGTAACACCATTTTCGCGCAATAACCGCTGT
>Ga0268283_1000983_pt1 | contig 15091 bp, 11 predicted proteins | sample saktaG_13_FD_190140 | JGI IMG/M metagenome (GOLD analysis project Ga0268283, IMG submission 190140) | Saline water microbial communities from Sakinaw Lake, British Columbia, Canada - sak_2013_06_06_36m | ecosystem: Environmental > Aquatic > Non-marine Saline and Alkaline > Saline ... | reverse complement strand
TTTTTTATTTTCAGAAAAACAAACAAGACCAACACTGTCACCAGAAAAATAGCCAAACTGGCTGTGAAAAAACTAGCAAAGATTTGCGTTTTTAGGAAAGAGAAAAACATCTCTATTTTTTGTTTTTTATGTTACATTAACTTAACTGATTTAATATAATTGCTTCTTTGTCTTTTAAATAAGTCTCAATTTGACAAAAACTTTGTGTGTTTGTCATTCCCGTGAAGACGGGAATCTAGTCTCGCATCTTTTAGCTTATACACTGGATTCCCGTCTGCGCGGGAATGACAGAGAAAGAATTAATTTAAATGAGCTCATCTGACTATATAATAGCATAAATAACCAAAGCTTAGCAAAAAAAAGAAGGGTGTGTCAGAGTTTAAAAATAATTGCAACGCCGGGTATGCCAAGCGGCGATGCTGTTAGTCAGATAGGCAGTAAAATCATCATGAACCGTTTTGGGCTTTTTCCAAAAGAGTGATGATTTTTGCAATCAAGTCAGCATTGTTGGGAGCTTTTTGGCGCAGATCTTGGAAAAAAGTGATTCCTTCGGTGTATTTTTTTTCGGCCAGGAAAAGATTGAAAAGTGCCCCATAGGAAAAAGTAAAATCCGGGTTGACTTTCAATGCTTCTTTATAGCTAGCGATCGCCTCGTCTTTTTTTCCGAGAGCAGAAAAGGCATTGGCAAGATTGTGATAGGGTGGAGCGGAAACTTTTTCCGGGTCCAGTTTGAGCGCTGTTTGATAGGCGTTGACGGCTTTTTCCATTTGGTTTGCGTCGGCGTAGGCCATACCGAGATTATTCCAAACGCGCAAACTGGTTCGATTATATTCCAAAATATTTTCATAGAGCGTGAGGGGCGCTTTCCAAACGCAGTTTCTTTGGATGGTTAGCACAGAAAGAAAAAGAACAAAAACAATAGCCAGACCGAACGCAGCTTTTTTGAGTGAGGCCTGATTTTGCGAATGGGTGATTAATTTTTCTAGCTCTAGGCCGAGCCAGAGAAAAAATCCGGCCAAGGGCAGGTAGAGATAATGCTCATACATTATTCCACTGGAAACAGCCGGAATGCCGGAAGAAGAAAGCAGTGAGAACAAGAACCAACCGAGCGCAAAAAAGATCAGGGGATTTTTTCGTGCTTGGCTTAGCGCACGAAAAAGGAAAATAATTAGCAAAAAAAAGCCAAGGAGAACGAGGGGAGAAAAAGGGGAATACTCAATTTGCACCAGACGTTCCATATGCAAATTAAAGGGCCAAAAAATCAGTTTCAGATACTCCGGAAAAATTTTGAAAAAAGTCCATGTGCGCACCAGAATACTATCGGCGTAGGCATTTGGTCCGTCATAGAGATTGAAAGTATTTTGAAAGTTGAGTGAGGTGGCGCGAAGTAACGTGTAAAATGAACCAATAGCCAAGACTGGCCAGAGTAATTTAAATTTGGCGAGAAACCAAATCTTGGTTGTGTTAAAATTAATTTTTGGGCTTTTGTCTTGGAAAAATAAAGTTAATTCCAAGAGTGCCAAGAAGGCTGGAAAGGTGAGGAGCGCCTTTTCTTTAGTCATAAGGGCGAGGATGAAAAAAAACCAGACTGGCCAGAGAATATTTTCGCGGCCACGTTTGAGATAATAAATCAATCCGAGTAGGATAAAAACAGCGGAAAGCGGATCGGCTAGTCCTGAGACGTAGGTGACTGCTTCCGTCTGCAAGGGATGCACGAGAAAAAGCAGCGCGCTAAAAAAAGCCAGCCATTTTTTTTGGGTCAAAAGCTGAAAAAACTTAAAAAACAAAAAGCTGGCGAGAATATGCGTGAGAATGCTGACTAGATGAAAACCGGTTGGCCAAAGACCCCAAGTCTGCCAGCCGAGAGAATAAATGACAAGCAAAACGGGACGCCAATAGTTGCTGGAAAGTCCTGCTCCGGCGATCAGATTTTCGGAAAAATAATTGGGTAGATATTGCCAATCTTTGATGTAGGCGTTATTGACGATGCCATCATTATCGTCCCAAAAAAGTTGATTACCAAGCGCATTTCCATAGATAAAAATGCCGACGAAAAAAAGCAGCAGGTAGATTTTTTTCTTGCGACAAAAATTCCAAAACTCAGGCATTTTTTTAGGCTGGTTTACGCATGACTTACACCTACCCCAAAAACAATCTTCAAAGCGCGTGGTTTATTGGAGCTCGTTTTTATTTACATTAGCCACTAAGACTAGGAAATTTTTTCTAGACTAGCCTTGGCTATAGATAAGCTTGCTTTTGGGGCAGGCGTAAGTCTTATTACAATTAGTTTTCAAGCTTTGGCAATCGGAAGATGAACAGTGAAATGCGATCCCACGCCCTCAATGCTTTCAACAGTGATTTTGCCTTTCATCTTGCGGATAAGTTCTGAGGTAATCCACAGCCCGAGGCCGGTGCCGACGATATCTTTAGTCTCTTCATTTTTTATCCGGTAGAATTTTTCAAACAATCTGGCTTGATCTTCGGCTGACATGCCGATGCCACTGTCAGCGACGGTGATTAGATATTCATTATCCTTAACTTTGGCGCCGATGGTCACATTTCCTTTTGGGGTATATTTTATGGCATTGCCGATTAGATTAACCAAGACCTGTTTTAGTCTTTCTTTATCGGCACGGATCAACGCTTGTGGACTACCTTCATAGACGAGCTCTAATTTTTTTAGGATTGCTTGTGAACGCAGTTCTTCTATTGATTGATTTAGGAGTGGCTGTGGATCAAAGGACTCAATCTCGATTGGAATTTGATTGCCCTCAAGACGAGAAACCTCCAAGATATCGTTGACGAGAGTTCCGAGGCGATTGACAGACAGTGTGATGTTTTCTAGATAATGTCCGCTTTCTTCATCTTTATTTTTTGCTTGTTTTTCGTTCAAAAATTCCAAATAACCCTTGATGGCAGTCAGTGGGGAGCGCAGTTCATGGCTGGCCATCGAGATGAACGTATCCTTCATTTTATCCACTTCTTTTAATTTGGAAAGAGTTAGGGCATAACCGAAAAGACGGGCCTGGTTGGAGACAAAAAGGATGACGATCAAAATCGTGACGATCAAAATGACATAGGCCCGATTAATGGTTGCGCTGATTAATTTGTCGGTATCGGAAAGAGAAAGGGAGATGGAGACCAGTCCCAGTTTTGTGCCAGAAGAGTCAGTGAAAGCTTTGGTCACTTTCCAAAAGCGACCAGCGTTATCTTGGTCGAGAAAGGCGATTCCTTCGGGCTGTTTCCAGGCAAGGGTATCTTGCAGATTTGCTGAGTCTGCTTGATCCAAAAGGTCTTTGTTAGTTGAGGCGACGACGTGAAAAGTTTCGTGTGTGTCGTTGGGTTGCAGGATAGTTAACTCAGTGATCCTTTCATTTTCACGGGCAATGTTTTCAACTGTTGCTTGAAGTGATTCTTTATTTTCCAGTTTTTGCGCGATGATGAATTTGATTATATTTTCGCTGACAACCGCGTTACTCTGTGTGATCTTATCGATATTTTGCTCGAAGTTATTGGTGATCATGTAGGTATTTATGAAAAAGGCAACAGGAATGATCACGACCAGCATAAGAGAGAAGATGATGCTGGGATTCTCGCGGATAAAAGTGAGAGCTTTGAGGAAAAGATTTTTCATTTTTTTAGCTATTTAATACTTATTTTATATTTTTAGGACTTACGCATTTACCTCAAAAATTCCCAAAAGCACGGTTTCCTCGTTTTGGTTAGCCCGAGCTTTATTTATCAAAAGCTTTCTTTACTAATAAAGAAAACGTGCGGAACTGTTTTTCGGCAAACGCGTAAGTCCTGACTCATTTTATATTTTAATTATATAGCCAAAAACAAAAAATGCCTAACCGGCGCAACTCGAGGACCGTCCTCAATAGGTCGATAGGTTTTGATATAAATTTGCTTTTATGCTTTAATTAGGTGTATGGATATTATTGAAGTCAAAAACTTAACGAAAAAATTTGAAGATATCACGGCTGTTGACGGTATCTCTTTTTCCGTGAAACAGGGCGAAATCTTTGCTTTTTTGGGGCCTAATGGCGCCGGTAAAACCACGACCATCAAAATGTTCACCACGCTTCTTCAGCCGACCAGCGGAAAAATTTTGATTAATGGATATGACCCAGTTACTGATTCCGACGATGTGCGTTGCTCTTTTGGCATCATTTTTCAAGATCCCAGTCTTGATGATGAACTGACAGCGTTTGAGAATTTGGAATTTCACGGTGTGCTTTATGATGTGCCAAAAAAAATCCGACGTGAACGTATTACGGAACTGTTGAAAATAGTGGAATTAGAAAAACGGTGCGATGATTTGGTGAAAGAATTTTCCGGCGGAATGAAGCGGCGGTTGGAAATCGCCCGTGGCCTTTTGCATCATCCCAAGATTATTTTCCTTGACGAACCAACACTGGGCCTCGATCCGCAAACCAGAAATCATTTGTGGCGTTACATCAAAGATATGAATGAAAAAGAGGGGATCACGGTTTTTTTCAGCACGCACTATATGGAAGAAGCCGATCGGATGTCGGACCGAATCGCCATTATTGATAATGGTAAAATTGTGGCGGAAGGGACAGCGGAGGAGTTGAAAGCGAAAACTAAAGCCACAACGCTGGAGGATGCGTTTTTGCAACTAACCGGCAAGCAAATTCGCGAAGAAGGCGCTAATGCCATGGATAAATTAAGAACAATGCGACGCGTATGGAAAAGATAAAAAAATATTCTAAGGTAATTTACATTTTGTGGCTTCGCCAACTGAAGCGTTATTCGCGTTCTCGCGCGAGAATTATTGGCTCACTGGCTCAGCCAACTCTTTTTCTCGTGGCGATGGGATTTGGTTTTGGTCCGATTTATCAAAAAGCCGGTGGTGGAAATTACATTCAATTTATTGCACCGGGCATTATTGCCATGAGCATTATTTTCACGGCGATGTTTGGCGGAATGGAAGTGATTTATGACCGGCAATTTGGATTTTTAAAAGAAACGCTTGTTGCGCCAGTTCCCCGTTGGACTATTATGCTCGGGCGGACACTTGGCGGAGCAACCGTGGCAACCCTGCAGGGCTTGGTGGTTTTTCTCATCGCGCTTCTCGTGGGCTTTCGACCGGAAAATATTTTCATTGCCCCACTTGCGCTAATCTTTATGGCTCTGGTTGCCACCTCTTTCACGGCGCTCGGAACTGCCATTGCGTCAACAATGGAAGATATGCAGGCCTTTCCTTTGGTGATGAATTTTCTCATTATGCCGCTATTTTTTTTATCTGGTGCACTCTTCCCACTCACCGGACTTCCCAAAGCGATTCAACTAATCATCAGGGTTAATCCTTTGTCCTATGGTGTGGACGGCATTCGGGGCATCCTCACTGGTCAACTTCATTTCGCCTATCAGACCGATTTTTTTGTGCTCTTCTTTTTCACTGCCGTGACTCTTGCTGCGGGCAGTTATCTTTTTTCCAAAATTGAGGTTTAGAAAATTTTTTAAAATTTAAACAAAAAAGAAACCTGCGGTTTCTTTTTGAACATATAAAGGACATTTCGCCGCAACTCGTTTATATGCGAACTTAAGCTTAATTATGCCGCTTGGAATATCCATGCGCATATTCCACGAGAACCGGAATGCTAGCGGCAAGAGGAAGAGCAAGAAAGGCGCCGACGATGCCATAGAGTTCTGCGCCGATAATGACAGCCAGAAAACTGAGAGCGGGGTAAAGATTTAGAGTTTTATTATAAACCAGTGGCGAAATAATCGCATTTTCCGATTGCTGATAGGCGATGTGCAGGATCAAAACGGAAAAACCGCTTAGCGGTGAAATGGAAAAAGCGATGATGAGCGCGGGAATCGCGCCGATGGCTGAACCGACGAGAGGCAACAGATCCATAATGCCGGCTAGAATTGCCAAGGGCAGAGCGTAGGGAATATAGAGCAGAGAAAAACCGATGAAAACAACGATGGTGCAAATAAGGGAGATGAGGAGATTGCCACGGATGTAATGCCCGTTCACTTCAGCCAGTTCCATGAGAACATTGCGAATCTTTTTTTGCTCATTTAGTGGAAACAATTTTAAAAAAAGTCCAATCAATCGTTCGTGGTCGAGGATAAAATAAAACATCAAAACCACTATTTCTATCGTGGCAATAATAACATAAAAGACAGTTTGAGCGGAAGCGAAAAGATCGGCGGTATGCTGACTGAGGTATTGAGCGAAATCGAAATTTTTGAGTGATTCGGGAAAAAAATTGAACTGGCTAACCAGCGGGCGAAGCGTGCCAAGCAGTTCTGGCATTTGCCGAAAAAGATCCGGCAGTAAAAAAATGCAAAATAACACGAAAGGAATAAGGAGGGCAAGAAAAACAAATAAAATTGATAGCACGAGAGGCAACTTTCGGTTAACTGTTTTGACAATGGGATAAATTGCCACAGCCAAGATAATGGCGATAAACACGGTGATGAAAATTCCCATCATTTTCCACACCAAAAAAACAAGAAGTCCGATAGTGAGAATTCTTCCGAGTGCTTGCCAGCTGAGAGGATGTTCGTTTTTGATCATTTAAAATTTTTTAAACTAATCCGATAAAGCAATTATAGCATAAAAAAATAAAAGTGGATAATTCACCCGCCATGTCGAACAGTTGAGGACCGTCCTCTACTGAGGACGGTCCTCGAAATCAATCTCGCTAGAGTTTAGCGTATAGAGAAAATTATAATTTTCCGTCTCTTTTATTTCTTTCTCCATCTCTACTATTTTTCTTCCATTAAACTCTGAATAACCCAAAGCCTTGAGGCCATTCACGGTCATCATTTTCACCACCTCTTTGGTGGAAAGTTGGCTTGAATCAAGGTTTGTGCCCTTTTGAAGTAGTGCGGCAAATTTTCCTGCTTCCCAGATATCGAGCCGATTAGAACTGGCCGCGCCATCCGTGCCAAGGCAGACATTGATCCCGCTTGCGAGCATTTTTGCGATGGGCGCGATGCCTGACCCCAGCTTCAGATTGCTCAGTGGGCAATGGACGACGTTTACTTTTTTCTTTGCCATAATGGCAATGTCTTCATCTGTCACCCAAACGCAATGGGCTAGGATGGTTTTTTCACCAAGTAGTCCCAACTCGTCCAAATAGGCGACCGGGGTCAATTTATTTTTTTCCAAGCAATCATCAAATTCTTTTTTTGTTTCTGCCAGATGAATGTGAATCGGCGCGCCATATTTTTCCGCCAGCTTTTTCGCGCGGATTAAATTTTCTTTTGAAACAGTATAAATTGAATGTGGAGCGACTGCCACCTTCACCAACGAATCATTTTTGTATTTTTTCAAAAGTTTTTCCGTAATCTCGAATGCTTCATCGGGAGTTTTGGCGGAGGGTGTCGGAAAATCCAAAATTCCCTCCCCAATAACAACGGGCATCTCAAATTCTTTTGCTGCTCGCGCGACTTCTTCTTCAAAAAAATACATATCGGAGAAAAGCCGGATACCATTTTTTTGCATCTCAAGAATGGCTTTTTTAGTTTCAACATATGCAAACTCAGCCGTCACGTTTTGTTTTTCTGCTGGCCAAATATTTTCCTCAAGCCATTTTTGCAAGGGGAGATCTTCAGCGAGACCACGAAAGGCGACCATGGCGGCGTGGGTGTGGACGTTGATTAATGGAAAATTGAATTTTTGTAGCATAACTTTTATTATTATAGAACTTACGCGTTTACCAAAAACAATCTTTAAAGCGCGTGGTTTTTTGAAGTTTGTTTTTGCCTAGCTAAACCTCCAAAACTATTAAAGTTTTTCCTGATCAACCTTGGCTATAGAAAAGCTTGCTTTTGGCAAACGCGTAAGTCATAATTTATATAAATCTTCAACTTTTCTTAATTCTTTATTCATGCCTTTTGCATAGCAAAAGCAGATTTGCCAAAACCAATGATAGCGTTGATTAATTAGTTTAATTAATTTCGATTTAGCTAAAAGGCGACTCAAGATTAAAAATATTCCAATGCCAGGGAAAAAACAAAAGGGTGCGTAGCGCAATTTGAGTTTATTGAGAATTTTTCGGTCATTTTTGTATTTGTCAAAAAGAATGACCGCTCCCTGTCCGACTCTTTCCATTCGATGGCCAAATTTTTCTTCGTCGTGATAGTGCGAATGAAAAACTTTTGCCTCTGGATTAAAAATAATTTTTAGTCCTTTTTTTTCTAGTCGCAGTCCCAATTCGATGTCATCAAAAGCAAAGTTAAACCGCTCATCAAACTTTTCTGCTTCCAGCCATTTTTTAGCCAGGGAGATATTGCAAGTATAAAAATGCTCAAAACCGGCCGAATTCTCGTCTTTTATGGTATTATAGTGAAATTGCGGACCGGCGGGAGCAAGGTAGTGCATAAAAGCAGTCACTTTTTCGCGCGAGTCCCAAAGTGCGATTCCCAAAACTGCTCCTCCCGGCTTTTCTATGTGTTGTTTTTTGTGCACGGCTAACAGGTTTTTAGCCGGATACATATCATCTCCGCAAAATAGAATGATCTCGCCCTGGGCTTTTTCTATGCCCAAGTTTCTTGCTCGGCCTGGACCACCGTGACTCACAAAAAAATAGCGCAACTTCAGATTATCCGGCGCTAAAAATTTTTCCATAAACTCTCTTGTTCCGTCGCTACTGCCATCGTCCACGACAATCACTTCAAACTCTTTCCTGTCAAGAGTTTGCGCGCGAAGACTTTCTAGGGTTTTTTGCAATTTCTCCAGTCGGTTGTAGGTGGGGATAATAACGCTTAGCATAATTATGTTTTGATTATTTTTCTCGCTTTCCAGTAATTTGAAAATATCTGCAAAATAGATGTTGGTCTCGCGGCGATAGCGGAATGAATAAAGCAAATATGCGTGCAATCGCATTTTGCGTTTTTGATGCTTTCGATGGCGCACTTAATTTTTTTATCTCTCAATATATCAGAAAGATTATAATTATAGTTTTTCAAATTAGCCAGTGCCGGTTTTAATTCACAAGCGCTAAAGTTACCGTCGGGATTAATCACGGAAATGGAGCGCCCGGCCATACATCGGCATGGCCATTTTTTTCCGGCTAAAATCAATTCTTTAAACACCTGGCCATATTTTAATGTTCCCAAAACCATAACTTCTTCACACTTAAAAAGCCATTTTGGCCGAAACTCTTTCTTCTTTTTAGTTAAATACCAATATCTGTTTTTCAGAATCGCTTCGTGTATTGTCCTGACTTCGCTCAAAGCAGGCAGATCCAATTTCTTATCCCGATGATCGCCCCGCATCAGTTCGAAAGCCTGAAAATCAATATTATATTTTTTCAAAAATTCCATCAGCTCTGAAATTTCTTTCTGATTGTCTCGATTGATCACCGAGTTGACTATCACCTGTAAATTGGCATATTTTTTCTTAAGCTCACCGAGTTGCTTTAGTGTTTCAAGGCACTGCGAAAAAGTGCCGGAAATTCCCCGGTTTTTGTCATGATATAGTTCCATCCCATCGAGTGATGGATTAATAGAAATAGACACCTTGGGAAATTTTTCGAGCAGTCGCTCCGTCTTTTCGAGAATTATTGTCGTGAGTGTCCCATTGGTCGGGATAAATAAAGTGTCCACGTTATTTTTTTCAATAAAAATAGTGCAAATTTTCTCCAAATCCAGTCTGAGAAATGGCTCGCCACCAGCAATCGCTAAAATCGAAAAAGTACCCGCTGAATCAGCGATTTTTGCATATTCGTCCAAACTTAAATCCGTTTGCTTATTTAAATTTTTATGAAAAAAACAAGTTCCACAGGCTAAATTGCACTGCGAAGTCACATATAAAATTAAGAAGTTTAATTTATTCCTGCGCAATAACATTTTTTCGCATAATCACTGTAACGTTTTATTTCTGCTATCATAAATTTATATTTTTCTTCGGAACGGAAAAAAGCTTAAAATTGCCAAGCCCATTTTTCGCCAACAAATATTTCAAAAGCGTCCCCAGTGTCTGCAAGCCATATTGGGCGCTCCTGCGAAAATTGATAATGGACGCCTCGGGAAAATATTTTGTCGGTACAAAAATTTCTCCAATAGTTAGGTTGTGAAAGGCAGCTTGGATCAGCACTTCCGCATCAAAAACAAAGTCGTTGCTATTTTTTGCAAAATGGATTGTTTCCAGCGCATGCTTGGAATAGGCCCGATAACCAGTGTGGTATTCAGAAAGACTTAGCCCCAGGATGATATTTTCACACAAGGTTAAAAATCGATTAGCCAGATATTTATACACCGGCATCCCGCCGGCTAAAACTTTTTTTCGGGAAGTGATGCGCGAACCGAGCATAATATCAAAATGACCATTTCTAATCGGCTCGACCAAGTAGGGGATAAACCGGGGATCATATTGATAGTCAGGATGAAGCATTACAATAATATCCGCTCCTCGCTCAAGCGCAAGGCAATAGCAGGTTTTTTGATTGCCCCCATAGCCCAGATTTTTTTTGTGCACAAAATGTTCCAATCCCAGCTCTTTCGCAACCTTGACCGTTTGATCACAGCTGCAATCATCCACCAAAATAATATTGTCCGCGTATTCGGCGGGTATTTCACGAATAGTCCATGCCAGTGTTTTTTCTGCATTATAGGCGGGAAGGACAATAAAGACTTTTTTATTTTCTGGTGCCATTTGCAAACTTTATTGCTTATAAATCAAGCTTACTATAAATAATAACATAATCATACCAGGTTGGCTCACGAGGAGTTTCCGGATAATAATTTTTGATCAATTTAAAACTCGCATCCAGCCTAGCTTTTAATAGTTCATTAACCGGGCGATCAGTTTTATAGAACAGAAAAATTTGACTGGCACGGGGGTCATTTTTTATCCGATCAACCAGGCTGTCCGCTTCTTTTTCATAGCCGGCTCTGTTTTCCGGCTTGTTCATTTCCGCAAGATTTGTCCAGACAACCTGATCGGCAATCTGCCTTGGATAGGCAGTCAAATTTAACTTTTTGTCGCTCGTGTCTGTAAGACTGAAATAATAATAAATCGTCGCCCAACTCAAATCTGTTGCGACAATATAGTCTCCCGTTTTCGCCTCGGCGTGCATCGCATTCACGACTGTTCTGTCGGTCGATTTGTAGCTTACAATATTCTCTTGATAACTAATAATACTGCTAAACGCGCAGTAGAGCAAGCTGACTATTATCACAAACAACCAAATTTTTTCTGCGATCTTACACCACAGATTAGCTAAAATTAACAGAAAAGCCGGTAGCACGGTCATTTCATAGCGACCTAAAACATAGGCGGGTGTGAAATGCGAAACGGCGGCCGACACCACCATGGGAAAAAGCAAATAAAAACCCAGCATAAGATTCATATTGATTTCTTCTCTCTGCTCGACCGTCAATGTTTTTCGGTTAATGTATGTGCTCTTTGAGGAGTTGTCAAAAAATAGTCTCTCAATAATCGCCCCAAAAAATAGTTTTTCTTTGAGCACAAAAAATAAAGCCACTAGCGTAAAAATCAAATACGCCCAAGAAGCGCCAAAACTCAAATAAGTAAAACTTTGCCACAAAACTTCCCAGCCAACCGTCCCGGCATAGGAATTTATTCCCAGTTTCCCCTGGCTCAAAGTCAAAATAATAAAAGGAACAACTGTGAGAAAAATCAAAAACTGCACAAAAATAAGTCGAGGGATTTTTTTAAACTGTGCTTGAAAAACCAACAAGCTGATTACCTGAGAGCCAAAAATGAGGATTAGCCAAGGATGTGCATAAAAACCCAGCGCGCTAAAAATAAAATAGAAAAAATAATTTTTCTTGCCCGCTTCCCGCGCTGATCTGAGAAAAAAATAAAAAGACCCAAGGCCAAAAAGAGCTGCTAGTGTATAGGCCTTGGCCTCCAACGCATACCAAATAGCAAAGTAATTGGAAGTCAAAAGAAAAGCCGCCAGAAGGCCAACTTTCTTGTTGCGAAAAAAATAGCTCCCCGCCTGATAGATACTCGGGATAAGTAGCAGATAACAAAAAGCGGAAAACCCCCGAATGGAGGCCGGGCTGTCCCCAAAAATCAATGTCCAAACTTTGACTGCAAAATTATGCAAAAATTGTTGAGCATATTGCATCGTCACCCCGCCCAAATCCCAAAAGGAATGTTTAATAGCAATGTAAACTGCCGCCTCATCCAACCAAAAATCGAGCAGTCGGATGTTTCCGGCCACAAAAATAATACCCAAAAGCAAACAGTAGGTTAAGATTAAATGTTCCTTTTTAAATTTATTTGCTTTAAGATGCATACAAGATAAAGCCCTAAAAAGTAAACGACGGACATAACTAAAGTTTAACAGATTTTTGCAAAAATTAAAAAATAAAGTTCGAGTGATACTAAAAATATTATTAGACCAGTCATTATGCTATAATAAAAAAATTAAACCAACTAACTCCAACTCTGTTATTTATGAAAAAAGAAGACGAAGAAAATACAAAAAAGACAGAAAAAAAAGAGCGCTGGAAAGTCTTTCTTTTGAGTATGTTTGCTTTTCTGCTTTTAGGTTTGCCGTTGGCGACCTATTTTCATTTTGGTTTTGAGCACTTAGTTGAATTTGAAACGGCGGATGAATTTTTGTGGTATTCCAATGGAAGAATCCAAAAATATTGGAACGCGCTGGAGAATCATAATTGGAAAGATACGCGCATCAATGATAAACCGGGCGTGAGTTTGGCGATTATTTCCGGCTCAGCCCGTTTTTGGGAAGCAGCAACTCCGCCGGACACTTTTGATGGAGTTCGCAAGCTAAAATTATTTCCCACCGCGCAAATTTTGGAAGCGCATTTCAATTATCGCATGCCCATTTTGCTTTTCAATGGAATCCTAGCGCTTTATTTTTTTTGGATGCTTCGTAAAATTACGCGCAGTGATTGGGCTGCGCTTTTTTCCACCACACTGATTCTTTTGCAACCGATCCTGATTGGTGTCTCACAAATTATCAATCCCGATGCGCTTTTTTGGTCTTTCGCTTTGGCGTGCCTTTTGACCTTTTGGGCTTTTTTGGAAACCGGGCAGATTTTTTTAGTTTTGTGCGCGATGATTTTTCTCGGGTTCACTTTGGCGAGCAAATACGTGGGGATAATTTTATTTCCCTTTCTGGTTTTTTCTCTCGTGGCGCATGCGTTTTTTCGTGTTCCGGTCTGGCAAGCGGAAGGGGAGACAGTTTGGAAAAAAATGCTCTGGCGCGCGCTGGCCTCTATTTTGGTTATCGTTGGCGGAATTGGTGTGTTTGCTCTTTTGATGCCGGCAGCGTTGGCGAATCTCAAGTATTTGGCCGAAGGAACATTTGCTTTTCCCGGCATGTGGCCTATTTTTCGCGCGAGTATCGCAATTGCTTGGGTGATTGCCTTGGAAGCACTCTTTCTCAGAAGTGGTCTTTTAATTTTTTTGACACAGTATGCAAAATATCCGCGCCTAATTTTGACCGGAATTTTCTTTTTAGCCATGAGTGCGTTGGTAATTTTGGTCGGAGTCGATTGGACGCGAGATTTGAATTTGTTCGGACTGTTGGGTTTTTCTTTTGAAGGGGGGAGGCTTTGGGAATTTTCCGCATTGCCCCTGCACAAACAATTTCTTTCGGAAAGCCGACCATTGATTTTTGCCACCACGCCCTTAGTGCTCGTGCTACTGGTTAGCGCATGGCTAGTCAGTGCTTTCAAGCAATGGAAAACAACCTGGTTTATTTTTGTGCTGACTGCTTTTATCCCGATTTTTTTTCTGGCGGTGATGGAGCAAAAACTTTTGGTCCATGTTCGTTATAGCATCATTCTTTTTCCACTGGTTGCCATAATCGCGGGGGTATTTCTGGCGGAATTTTTCAGTTGGGGAATTTTGCGCCATAGTCTCAAGGTGATTATTTTTGGCATTATTTTTTCCGCCAGTATTGTCTATATCCAAAAAGCCCGACCGTTCTATTTCAACTACACCAGCTCACTTCTGCCAGAGAAATATTCCTTAGTGGATGGTTGGGGTTATGGCGGTTATGAAGCGGCGCAATATCTCAACAGTCTGCCTGGCGCCGGAAAAATAAGAGTAATTGCCGATTACTCCGGTGTTTGTCAGTTCTATGTTGGCCCCTGCATTCGTTATAGCGATATCACCAGAACTTCTTTTCGTAAGCGTTGGAATGCTGGTGGCTATGATTATTTCGTGTTGAGCAAAAAAGGTTTTGGGCGGTTTAAGCTAAATGAAGATTTTCCCGAACTGGACACATTTGAGCCGATTTGGAAAATGGAAATCGGCGGACGTCCGGGCAATTATTTGAAAATAATTTCTTCGGAAAACAATCCCGTGAAAGAAAAAAACGAAAGCGCTCTGGAAAATGAAGAGTAAGAAACATGAAGCATGAAGCCCTCCTTCGCTCCTGCTGGAGCTACGGCGAGGCGAGGCAAGAACCATCAGAAGGACGCTTATGAGAGGCGTCTTTTCTTGTTTTCACACCTTTTTACACCTCCAAGGTGTGTGGCCAGGTGTGTGGCCAGTGATTTTCCTTGTAGGATTTTCTCATTTCATGGTATAATCAAATTGTCAGTTTGAGAAAATAAAAAATAAAAATGCAATCTCTAATTGCAATCAAAAACAGTTTAATTTTGTTTTTTTCCGCATTGACTAAGTCGATGGATATTACCTTGACCTCATTTTGGGAAAGGGTTGTTTTGAGTTTCCACGCAGGCACTTTTTTGTTGTTTTTGCTGGTTTTGAATCTTTGTTTGCTGTGGCTGTTACTGAAAATTATCCGTATCACGTTTGCCAATCTAAAACTGCTAGAACTGACAAAAAAAACAAACTTTACACACAATCTCAAACTGGCTTCCCGGAAACAAAAAACTTTCTTTCAAAAACAAAAGCAACTCTCTCAAGGCCAGCAGTTTATTGCTACTCGTTATCCCGTGCTAATGGTTAGTTTTTTTCTTTTCTTTGCCCTTTTCTCCTACTATCTTCCCGAGCAATATCAGTTGGCCAATTTTGTAGGGGCGCCCCGCCAGGGCGGGGCACCCAATGCCACGGATGCAAATCAAAAAATCACAAACCGAGCTGGTGGTTACCAAGACGCGATAAACCAGGATTTGATGAATCAAACCC
>Ga0268283_1000980_pt1 | contig 15110 bp, 9 predicted proteins | sample saktaG_13_FD_190140 | JGI IMG/M metagenome (GOLD analysis project Ga0268283, IMG submission 190140) | Saline water microbial communities from Sakinaw Lake, British Columbia, Canada - sak_2013_06_06_36m | ecosystem: Environmental > Aquatic > Non-marine Saline and Alkaline > Saline ... | reverse complement strand
ATTGTCGAGAAAGAAGGGAGACTTAGAGACGCGGAAGGATAGAAATCGTAAGAAGGCGCTTAAAAAAGCATGGGTAGCCTCTATAAAGGGGACTTTCGAAAAACTTGCTGAATTAGGGATGAAAAGAACCAATTCGGATTCGGAGATGCTCTGGAGGGTTGAAGGTGCCCAGTCAGATTTTAGTGCGGTAAAAGTAGATGCGGTTGAGAATATCAATGGCACTGAGTATTCCGTCACGACAAGCAGATCCAGTGATACTGAATTAGGACTACCCTTTAAAGAGATAGGTACGTTCAATGACGGGGAATCAGTGATTTCTTCCGTTGCATCCGAGATAGCGAAGGCGCAGAAATGGAGTGACGATAGTAGAAAAGAAGCAGCGGATGCGGATGATGCAGCGGCCAAGGCAGAGGCAGAGGCGGCCAAGGCAGCGGCAGATGCGGCCCCACAAGGCAACATAACAACGGTTAAGACCGCAAAAGGCACAAAAGTAGAGGTTGGTTTCAACGTCGTTGAAGCTAATACGTTAAAGTTTTCTCACGATAGTTACGGAAATATCAATCCCGACTACCCAAAAGAACTCCAACCGAGAGATCGTAGCCGAGAAACGTCCGTTGCCTGGATTAAGAAAACGGCAGGACAACTGGATACCGATAGCCTTGGAAAAACGCGCCGTGCCGATACTGGTGCGCCAATTATTGGTACAGATGGCGTTGTCGAGTCTGGCAATGGGCGCGGGCTTGCAATTCTGGATGCCTACCTACATGGCAATGCAGATGACTATCGAGCGTGGCTTACCGAAGAGGCTGCATCCTTTGGCCTTACTCCAGGAAAGATAAAGTCTATGAAATATCCTATTCTTGTGAGAGTTCGATTGACAGATATGAATCGTAGACAATTCGCAATCGAGGCAAACCAGGACGACAAGTTAAGCATGACAGCGACGGAAAAAGCGAAGTCAGACGCAGACAGACTTACAGAATCTCTGATTTCTAAACTGAGTGACGACGGGGATCTCTTATCGGCGTCCAACGCAAACTTTATCGCCGGGTTCTTGGAAAGTCTAGGCAATACTGAGTCTGCACAGTACATGACTTCAGACGGAAAGCCTACACGGGCGTTAATCGACCGCGTGCAGTCCGCTATTTTCTCGAAGGCTTACAGCGACGACCGACTACTGGAGCTTGCAGCGGATGTTAGCAAGCCAGAAGTAGCGAATATAATTTCTGCCCTAAATGTTGCCGCGCCAGAATTCGTTCGTGCCCGAATTGCAGATACCGCGAGTACACAAACACTCGCCACTAAGATAGTTGATAGTGTAGAGGTATCGCTGAATAAGCAGACGGTTGACGCCATTATCGACGCGACGAACCTGGTACGAAAGGCAAAAGCAGAAGGCATGGACGTTGGCGAACTGGTCGCGCAGAGGGGATTATTCGGAGACATCCCGCCCGCAACAGCAGCAATGGCATTATTTATCAGCCAAAATAACCGATCCCCAAAGAGACTGGGAGCCGCATTTAAGGCAATGGCAGAATTTGTTCGGCAGGAAGCAGATCGCGGATCGACGATAGATATGTTTGGGGACAACCAGAAAGCGAGGCTAGAAGATATTATTCATGCGGCCAACAGAAAACTAGCGAAGCAGTACGGAGAAGGCGCGTTCAAAATCGAGACATTAGATATGTTCATCGCAAAGCCAGTACCGCCCACCGCCACTTCTGATCTCCAGGATAGCAAGGGCATTCCGTCCGAAGTATCCGGTGGGCAAACACAGAAGACCGCCGACCGTGCCCTGTTCCAGTCCGTCATCGATGCTACGGTGCCCGACATGCTCTCGCCCGAGCTTGGAGAAGAGATCATTGCCGCGTACACCCGCAACGAAGACGATCCAGAGATCACCGCATTAGCGGAGAAGGCGATAGATTCGTATCAGGTGGCCTCAATGGCAAATCCAATACAACAGTAATCGGGGAAGTGTAATGGGAATTTTTTCGATGTTACTCGACGGCGTAAGCAGCGGAATGGCCGCGATCTCTCGGATGAAATTGTTAGTCGAATATAACAATCTCGCAAAGTCTTTATCTTCAGGTGTTTTGAATCCACTGGCGAGAATGAAATCTTTGGTACGTGTGAACCAGATCCGGGTGGAGCTAGGCGCAGGGAAAGTGTCGCCACCAGTCGCCACCATACCCGTGGTCAACCCTGACGTAGCCATTCTGTCTGCTATCGCCAGTGGTTCCCGTGACGCAGAAGATTTAGGAATATTGCGATCAGACATTAACGATTCGATTAACCGGCTAAATTCAGCTAACCAGCTTATTGGCGAGACGGATAAACTCGCTAACGATACGCTCACTAAGTGGGTTCATTTGGACGAGGCTAAGAACAGGTGAAAATATGTTAAATACTATGCAACGCCTAGTATTAGTTAATTCTCTGCATAAGGCCGTTGTCGAGAGAAAGAAATCGCATGATGAAGATTATTTCAGGCTGTCCGGTGATATTGTATCTATTCGTAATACCCTGCTAGGGCGTATTCCACAAAGAATTGATATGATCGATCTTGATACTTCTGTTTCCGATATGGTAGCTGCTATATCTTTGTCTCTTTCTGAGGCTATGGCGTTCCCGACGGATGAGAAATACCTGGCGGGAAGATACGCTAGGGAGTTCTTGGACGGTAGATGGACGGATAACGACGGAGACAGAGCTTCTCTTCATACGCTTAACCATGTCTTGACCCGAATTGCTGTAAAAAGTAACCTTACAGAAGTCCAGAATATGGCGTTTAACCGATTCTCGAAAGGGGGGGAAGAAGCCTACGAAGACGCTAATAACGTGAAAGCCATAATTGCAGGTGCGGAGGAAAGAAGAACTTTGGCAGATGTAATATTAGAGAGAAAGACTCTTGAGGAAGAGATTACGCGCAGAACATATCTCGTGCAAATAGAAGTTAACAAGATCGAGATTGCCATAAGAGATAGTAAGATAGACGCTAAAGAAGGACATAAACAACGAGAGAAAGTTATCAGAGAACACGACTATGATATGGGGAAGCTAAGAACAGACCATGAGATTGAAAAATATAACCGAAACGAAGACATAGAAAAAAATGTTATTGGTGGGTATGGCAATAAAGTTATTTCTCGTCTCTTGGAAAGGTCCACGATAACAAAGGAGGCGGCTAAGGAGTGGTCGGAAAAGCAGAATATTTCTACCGCTGCATTGGCTCGATTATCCAAACTCAAGTATTCGAAAACGCAATTTAGGGCTGATATGGCAGAGTTTTACCAGCTAACGAACGGGCGTGTTCCCCATGTAAGCATCGATACCAAGGGAGATAGAAGAGCAAACGCTATCTCTGGTATTGGTAATGAAATTGGCACTGTAATGCTTGGCAGCAACTTTTGTAAAAAGGCATTATTTCATGAGCTTGCCCACCACCTTGAGGACGATTACGCGGCAAGATTTGCCGCTCAGGGTTATTTGGAAAAGCGTAAAAAAAGCAATACGTTAGTTACTTTGCTGGAACTAACGCTTAATCCTGGATATGGCCCCGAAGAGGTAGCTTGGGAAGACGATTTTTTTGACCCATATGTAGGTAAATACTATCAAAACGGAACTACAGAAGTGTTCTCAATGGGGATCGAGTCGTTTGCCGAACCAGAAGTATTGGCGAGAAGAATGGCTCATGACCCGGAAATTTTTGCTATGCTGTTTGGGTACCTAAAAACACCACCTACTCCTATGGAAAATGTCGCCAAAAACCTTAAAAATAGCTTAATAACGGAGAATTCTGCCAGAGAAGAAGCTGATGCAAACCTCCGAACAAAGTTAATTACCCTCATGGGGGCGAATATTGAAATAACGAAAGGGACGCCAAAACTAAATGAACGGATAATGCGCGAAATTAATGTAGACAAATATATAGGAAGTCATGGTATCTATGATATTTATAAAGAAAAAATTAAAGTCTTTAAGAGTGAAAGAAAAGTACCTGGGTTCAAAATGTTTCGACATCTTGAAGGATTTCCGTCTGACTCCTATTACCAGGCAGGAACCCTTGATATACTTAAAGCTAGAATTGCAATAATGAAAGCGACCTGGGGTTCTTCGCCTTATAACCCAAACGATATGAATACAACTGCACTAGCAGAAATGCTAACAAAGATTCAAGGGGAATAAAAATGTCACCTGACGACGATGTTTATCTAACCGTTACTCCTTTTGGAACCGTTAAAGCGATATTCCCTTGCGACTTCGGTTTCGAACTTGACGGGCCTGCCGACGCGGTTTCCCATATTCGAAGAGTTATGCGTTTAGCAACGAATGGTCAAGGGCAGTTAATCTCAGAAGGGAACGTGGAGCCGGAAGACTATTACTATTTCTGCCAACCCCCTGGCAGCTTCATTACCATTTTCCCGCCGTTTGGAGTTAAATTTGAAACATTATGAACAACCTTATACACGACAAAATTGCTTCTCTACGACATAGATTCTTCTCCACCGCCGGGGTAATGAAGAGGCTGAATATCATCAATGAAATTTGGGAAGCGAGAAATTCCATAGCCGATCCAAGACCCGCACGCAACCCTACCGGGCATTTCTACGACTTCGATCCCAACCGCAAGCCCGCACAGCGCAAAAAAGACAACGCTGCCGCGATGGCGCTTCTTGCCCGTATCGACGCCGGAAACACGACGATTACCGGCGACGATAAACGAGTCTTGGCCAAATATTCTGGTACTGGCGGCGCACTAATTGGCGCGGATGGAAAGAAGGGCAGTGCCTACGAATATTACACGCCGAAACCGATTGCTGAAGGCATGTGGGACTTACTGCGAGATCTAGGATTCTCTGGCGGTAAGGTGCTGGACCCATCCGCCGGTACCGGAATCTTCGGTGCCACGGCACCCGTGGACGCGGCTATCGACGCCGTAGAACTGAACGATACTGCCGGGCGCATTAACGCCATTGTTAACGCAGGGCCTGGATACAGCGAAACCACGTCATCGTTCGAAAAGGTTGCCACCGCGACTCCTGATGACCAATACGACGCGGTGATCACAAATGTCCCGTTTGGCGAGTTGGCAGATCGGGGGTCAAACGCTTTGGAGGACAAGCGTTATCAGAAAGAACCGCTTCAGAACTACTTCATTTTGCGATCACTCGAAAAACTGCGCCCAGGCGGCTTGGCGATTTTCATCACGCCACCACGATGCGTCTCTGGCAAGGGCGGGAAGGAAGAAGACCTACGGATTAAAGCCAGCTACAAAGCTGAATTTTTGGGTGCCTACCGGCTGCCTAATTCTGTCTTTGGTACTGCGGCAGCGGACACTATTACCGACGTGATCGCCTTCCGAAAGTTTTCCCGCGATGCCGCTGAGAAAATCAGCGAGCTTCGTGAACAGAACCCGGAAATGCTAGTGAGTGCAAACGTCCAATGGCAGGAATTCATCGAAGGTAAATATTTCCAGGGCGACGGCCATAAGTTTATCTTGGGCGAATTTATCCCGAAGAATCCGGCAAAATTCAGGGACGCTGATAAGGTAGTCAATCCCGCGAGCATCCCGGATATTGCCAAGATGTTGCGCAAATTCGGGGCGTCCAGAATCGACTGGAAGCTGTTAAATGCCACCGAAACCGCGCCTATCTTATACGCGGAAGGCGATACGGTTACCCAGGCAGGGCAGACGCTTCGATTACAGGATGGCCGATGGGTGGCGCTGGCGAGTAACGGAAGCAACGCCGATATGGCTAAAATGTTGGCAAATTGCGTATCGCCCTATACCGCCTTCGAATCCGGCGTGACGTGGGCGGATGCGGATGGATTGGTCCGTGGGATGCTCGAGTTATCCCAAGCCATCGACATTCCAGACTGGCTACGAGGGACGCATAGCCAACTGTCATCCATAGGCGATGCTGATCGTTGCTGGAATGCGGGGGTGGTCGGGTTGGCTTGTAAGCAGGTTATGCAGGAGCGTGTGGGCGACAAAATCTCATTCTTGGCCGAATACGCATTGCTGTCTGAAGCAATGCAGCGAGTATCTAGCGCAAAAAGTCCAACGGTACTCCAGGGAGAGATTCGAGCAGGGATGGATCTACTATCCGTTCACTATTCGAAGAAGCTAGGATTTTCGGCAGTTTGGCGCGGGGACGTGATCGACGAAGTAGTAAGCACCACTACCCAAACGCCCGACGGAAAGTTCGACGGAGTACGGTACAAGAACCGAACGCATTGGGTCGATCTGTCCGAGGCAAAAAGGATCTACGGCGAGACCTTCGACCCAATGGCCGATCCAGCACTGTGCTTGTCTGCGGACGGCCTTTCGGTGACGCGGGCCGACGACTACTATGTAGGCAACTACAAAGATTTCCTTGTCCGAATGGATACTGAAATTGCGTCGGCACCAAGCGATCTCGTTCGCCAAAAACTACTACGCCAAAAATTGGATGCCGACGCCCGCATTACCCGGCCTAACATCTCCAGTATTACCTTCAGCCTTTCTTCTCCGCTGGTAACGCTGGAAGAAAAAGCGGAGTTCCTCCGTCGTTTCGTTCACCCTGCGGCGGCGGTTATCTACGACGAGAAAACAGGCGAGCAACGTGTCGATATCGATATTAAATCCAGTCGGAGTTCTGGATTAACGGACGAGGAGAAATTGCTGAATCGCGTGGGCGATTACATGAAAAATGGGACGGTCACCATTGGCGGCGTAAAACTAGACCTTACTGCCGAGCAGGCACTTCACAAGCTACGAGAAACCATTAACCGAGCAAACGAGCAGTTTAACGGATGGGCGAGATCCAACCCGGAAATCATAGGAAGACTCACCACGGCGGCGTCTGATCCAAGCAAACTCCAATTCGCCCAGATTTCAGACGAGGGACCGCTAACCATCCCAGGGCTTAACCCAGATCTGGCATTGCACGGATACCAAAACGCTTTTGTACGGCGGATGGGTAGGAAAATGGCAGGCGTTAACGGGTTTGATGTCGGTTTAGGCAAGACCTATACCGCATTAGCCGCTGTACAGCACATGCAAGCGATTGGGGTGAAGAAGAAAACCGCATTCGTAGTTCCTAATTCGGTTCTTAGTAATTGGAAGCGGGAAGCAGAAAAGATTTACGCTTCTACTCCCGATTGTCTGTATGTGGGGTTGCGTGCTAACAAAAAAGGGAAATTAGAGGTTAACTCTAGCACCTACGATTCAGATCTAATCAGCATTATGGAAAATCGTCACGCTAAAATCTTCATGAGCTACGAAGCGTGGGAACGTATTCGGTTGAAAGACGAAACGATTGATAATTACGAACAATTCCTTCGGGAGTGGGACGCTTCGTTTGCCTATAGTCAGGATAAGAAAGAAGACGAGCGAGCCAAAGGTAAGCAGTCATCCCTACTGCAAGTTCTTCGAGACAAAAAAGGATCGTCTCCTTACCTGGAAGATCTAGGGATCGATTCTGTTGTTTTCGACGAAGCCCACCTACTGAAGAACTCAATCGAAGTCGTCGATTTCAAAAGCGCAAGGTTTTTATCTCTGGCGAATGCGTCAGACCGTGGCGTGGATTCTATGGCTAAGGCGTGGTACTTACGGAAACTATCACCCAGGGCCGATGGGGTGCTGTCACTAACCGCTACGCCCATTACCAACTCTCCCTTAGAGATCTACTCCATGGTCGCTTTGGCAGTAGGCCATGAGAGAGTAAATAATCTATGCCTATCGAACGGCGCAGACAGCTTTATGGATATGTTTACCGAAAAACAGAATCAGGACGAGCTAACTATCGATGGAATACTAAAATCCATTGATGTTTTTGTCGGGCTAAAGAACGTAAGTCTTTTACGAAACCTTTTAAACGATTCGGCGGTGATAGAAAACGCCACCTCAGTAGGTGCTCAGGTGGTGGTCCCAGAATCGGAAGAGATAGCCTCTAGCGTAGATCTTCCTGATTCGTTAATCGAAACTCTTATGTTGTACAAGAAGGCGTACCGATTCGCTTCTGATACTTTGCACAAAAAGCCGACATTCGAAGGAATGGAGGAGTTTGACGCGGTTTCCGATAAGTTTGGCGAGCCAATGGACCTAATTGGGTGCCCGTTTAACTTAATTAACAAAATGTCGTTGCTAATCCTTGACCCAGAAATGGACCGTCGATCCAGTGTCTACCTTTTCGACGCTGCCGATACTAATAAAATATCCTCCGTAGTGGGAAAATTTAACGCACTAAAAATCAAAGAGATTCGTTCACGTATGAGTCCGCTGACGAAACCTGAGTCCGTAGTTGGTCGAATCGTTAAAAAAGACGAAGAAACAGGGAAAGAGAAAGTTACCCTAAAAATTGAAGTGTGGGCGGAGATTGACTCTGGAAACCATCGCGTGGTTATCGACACTCTCGACCCAGAAACGCAAGCTAGGTTTGTCGAGATGGTAGAGAAAACCGGGACGCCACTGGATGTTACCGTTCCGCCAAAACTTGCCGCTTTAATTGAAAATATACAGAAAGAACAGTCATCGCCTAGGGGGATAGACGGCGATGGGAACGTATCGCCCATTGTGAAACAAATCATCTTTTGTGATGCCTTGGCGATGCATGGCAAAATTAGAATTTTGCTATCGAAGCGTGCCGGGATATCCACCTCTAAGATCGCAATCATTACGGGGCGGGTGAACAATACGCCAGATCAGATACAAAGCGTACAGGACGGATTCAATGCGCACGGAGAAGACAATCTCTACCAGATCGTTATCGCAAACGAAAAAGCGGAGGTAGGAATCAACTTGCAGCGTGGGACACAGGCGATTCATCACCTGTCGATTGGCTTTACTCCAGATTCTCTCACCCAAAGAAATGGACGGGGAGTTAGACAAGGGAATAAAACCGAAAGGGTAACTATCTACTATTACGATGCAGAGGGAACGTTTGACTCCTACAAACGCACGATGGTTAACAAGAAATCCGAGTGGATTAACGAAGTGCTTGATAAAGAGGGTGGAGACTCGGTAGAAGTCTCTGGTGGACTATCGCCGGAACAGCAAGACGCGCTAATCCAGTCCGTGGGAGATGCCGACGCGATCACGCGAATTAAAGCGTCAGTTATCGAACAGGAAATAGAGTCAAGAGCCAAAGCGAATAGGAGCAAACAAGAAACTAATCTCGATACCATCATTAAGCAGCGAGCCTTTATCGAGGAGTATGGCACGGCAGAAAAATACATAGCAAAGAAAGTGATCGGATTTTTAGATATGAAGAAGAGGCTATTTGCGATGGAGTCTAGGAACGGTGATAAAATTGCCAGAATTAGGGACGATCTGCAATCTCGTATCTCCACGTTACAGAAGGAGATCGATACCTCTGCCACATTTAAGCATCCGATGGAGGAGGTAGTGGCAGGCCGTTGGTTTAATGACAAGGCGCGGACAGTAAAAGATAAAATAGAAGAGATCACCAAGAACCTAACCGCAACCATCGAAGGGCCGATCTACGCTGAATGGGACAGCGAAGTGAATCTAGCGAAGGCGATGGCAGAGGAGGCGCTGAAGAGTTTTGTGGCACAATCTAAGGCAAAAGGGGGCATTTCCGCGTCCGTTGCTGAAGGCTTTGCGAAGGGAGAGGGTTTTATTCGTGACGGGGTTAGACTCGTTAAGGGGACATTCTTGCGTACCTCAGATGGTATTCTTTATGTCGCCACTGAGAATAATATTTATCCATATCTTGGGTACCGGGATAAAATCACAGAAGTCATCTATTCGGGCAGTCCTGGCTACGATGCGGCCATTACTGAGGCCGCAAAAATTGAGGATGCCGATAGTAGCCGTGGATTAATAAACAACGGCTACAGTTCTATCGTCCCGGAAGTATCGGAGCGTCGCACTACGGAGTCAGTCACGGAATATTATATCGATGCTTATCTTCTCCCCCCACCATATTTCCCGATTGTTTTCCCTTCGTGGAAGATAGACTCTCCCGTATCCCAATCGATTCGCAATGAGCAGAGTGAAATAGTTAGGGTGGCTAAAAACATGAAATTTACCGTTCCCACTTCGGTTAAAGTCATTAAAATGGAAGGCGAGAATTATATTAACGAGGACAGTGCGATTATCGAATACACAAAGGCACATCCTGACCTGAAGCTTACTGGGTCCGATATCGATGCGGAGAAAGTAGCGAGATTTATTGACCGCGACCTGGATGAAAAAGACAAAGAGAAATTCTCAGCAGCATTGGTGGGCGATACGGAGGAAGAGATACATTCGTCCGCGAAGCGATGGATTGGTAATCTTGCCCCATGGTATGATTGGGATAGAGGGCATATAGACTATTCATTTAGAACGGTTCCCATTTCGTTGCACCATACTTTAAAAGTGGCGATAGAGGCGCTAAAGCCGAAACCCATTCCTAGCGACGCACCTGAAGCGGTTGTTGCCGAAAAAGCCGTATCTAAAAAGGTGGCCATCTATGGCGAGACAAAATTGTGGAAAGAAGAGATCAAAGCGTGCGGTAAGAATAACGGCGGCTTTGGTGTTGACAAAGCTACGCCCGGAGTCTGGAAATGGATTTTAACGCGAAAGGCTTGGGAAAGTTTTACGAACCAATACCCATCCGCAGCAGCCAAAATGACAGTCGAGGACTGGTTATGAACGATTCTACCTATTATATCTTGCAAATTTCTGTTTTATCGGCATTCCTGCTGATCCTACTTTTGTTTATCGTAGGCTTTCTTTTCCTTTGTGAAGAAGAGCGTTACAATGCAAAAATGAATGGGATAAAGACTCGCTCGTTGGCGTTGATTGCACAAGATTCGATATTTCCACTGGAGAACTAAAATGGCCTTTACAGAATATCTACCAGACTACGAAAATATTACCGCCTTGGTGGCCGAGAAATCAGCGAGTCTAAAGGCGAGCCGTGGCCTATCGGATCTGCTCGGGTTCGGGCTAGGAATAGTTCGCACACGACTAGCGAAAGACCCTCGTAGGTATCGAGATTACGGGCCTTATTGGTGGGCGCTGAAATCGCTACTGAATGACAAGATACTCGATTACGGTAAGCAGTCCGACCCAATGACCGCGACAATCTATAAGGGTCGAACACCAGTAGAAACCCTCGTACTTGCCGACGAATTTAGGAATGCGTACATCGCAAAATACTTCATTTACACCAACCAATTAGTATTGGATGGCGAGACGGGTGAGTTCTGGACGCTTTTCGATAGCGAGATGGAACTTTTACCACCTATCGTTTAATTTTTAACAAAGGGAGAAATGCTAAACCTCCCCACGGCTGAATCCGGGTGGAGGTTTAGGTGAGTATCGTGAAGGTTGTCAAACAGGTAGACGGCGTTGGTGAAAGCTAACAATGTTTGCTCAATCACTCTGTAAGCGGCCGCCATTGATGGGCGAGTGATTGTAAACCGGAGAATGTACTTGCGTGCATAAATATTACACGCTGGGAAAACTCGGTACGGGCGGGTGGTTTCTGTCCGTTATTAGACAACCGGCCCTTGATAAAAGGGCTTATCAAGGCGCGAGCCGGATGCGGGGAAACTCGCATGTCCGGTTCCTAGGGGGCTTCCACGCCGTAAGGCGGGGCGGCTACCCGACTTATACATTTTTTAAATTTCCTTTTATATTCATAACGAAATATGATTCATAGCCATTGTTGCCTGCTGACATCTTCTATTGTCAGATAATCCAGCCTGTATTCGTTTGTTTTTGATTAGAATCCTAAAATATGGGCATTTCCCATTTATCGATAAATCCTTTTCATCATTCCCTTTTCTGAATTTGATTATTTCAAATTGATCGGGATTAAATTTATGTAGAAATGTAATTGGTACCCCCATAACCCCATTGAAGTCTAATGGAATGTCTTGTGTTTTATTTACGTTAATTCCATCATAATTGTCGTATTTTGGGTATTCAGCTTCGTTTTCAAAATATCTTTTTGTGAGAGCAATATCTTCGTGTCGTTTTGATGTGTCTAAGTTTGTTAACCATAAACAATTATTTGGAGAAACTATTCTATTTCCAGAATTATCAATACGAGCTTCTGTTCCATAAAGTTCATAGTGTTCGGGAACAATGAAGCCAGAAATACCTCTACCAAGATTTATTCCTAACCACGCTTTGTTTTCTTTAATTAGTTTGAAAATTTCTTTATAGGTGATTGCATTAACATTGCCAACTATCAAAAACTTTTTATCGTATTTAACTAATTGAGCTACATATTCTCTGAATAACGAAAATGGGGGATTAGTAACAACAATATCGGACTTCTTTAATAGTTCAATACTTTCAGGACTACGAAAATCCCCATCCCCGTTAAAGTAAACAATGTAAGGTTTATTTTTTTTTCTCTCTGTACCTGTATATTCAAAGAAAAAACCATTTTCATCTTCTTCTGTATTAAATAAATTTCGCACTTGTTCTCGATAACAAGATGTTATTATTTTTTTTAGACCTAATTCCTTGAAGTTTGAGGCAAAATAATTGAAAAAGTTACTAATTCGGGGGTCATCGCAATTACAATAAACTACTTTATTTTCAAAATGACTTTTATAATGTTGCAACTCACTTTCTATATCTGGAAGTTGCGTATAAAACTCATCACTTTTTGATGTTTTAGCTTTTTGTAATAATTCATTTGTTGCATTTCTTGCCATTTTTCAACCTTTTTTTTGACTTAATAAATCTTTTGTTTTTATTTATTTACTTTTTGTTATCTGATTAAATATTTCACTGCCTACACCTGGAAAATCATGGATTTAGGTTCCATACTGCTTCCCAGTGGCTACCCTGTCACCTAACTAACGCGAAGATTAATAAAATAATTTTTCAATGGTTTGCTTGGCGGTTTCGAGTCCCAGGCATGTCATGGACAATTCGAGTGATCGCCCGGTCTTCGCGGTTATAGGACGCCTTAGATTAATTAATTAATTCTAACCCCCTCACAATCTTAATCGTCTCAATACTCACCGTCACCACGCGCAACAGCAATTCCAACGGATAACGTGGATTGCCCATTGTTTCCACTGCCCAATCATTGGCGACCCTGGCATTAAACTGTATACAGTTACCCGTATGTTTGTCAAGGAAATTATGAAGATCAGGAAAACAAGCCAAAATCCATCCCATCCCGGCAGGTACTATAGAGATCCACTCTCCTAGTAGCCTGCCCGACGCCATGCCAATCAACCCTGCTAATTTTGGTACCAGCGCACGACTATGGGTGAAGGAATTCTTATCGCCCGCAAAAAAGATCGACCAAACATCAGGTTTGCTCTACGGCGTAGGGTCAACTACGGTAGCGTCGCTGCTTGGCGGTGCGGAGTCATCGCGCACGGCAAGACCTAGGCAAATGATCTACGACAAGTGGGATCTGATGATGTCCGATCCCATTTGCGGTACGGCGTTGCGTCTACTGGTCACGGCGGCATTGGGCGGGCACGAGACTTCAGGGAAAATTGTTTTTGTCGAAAAAACGGAAGAAGCAGAAAAGGATAAGCGGTTAGGAAAAATTGTGGACGATATCAACCGGCAACTCACTCCGATTTTCAACCGTATCGCTTTTCCTATGGCGTTCACCGGGGCCGGTTTCGGCGACGCCTATGCCCGGATTTACGCGGAAAAGGGATCGGGCGTCATCGACGTAAGCACGAGTGAACTGTATCGGCCACCACTGGTGCAGCCGTTCGAGCAAGGGTCGCGCACGGTTGGGTACGCTCTTTACGTTGGGCAACGGAATTTCGAACGACTCGATATCTCACAACTAGCAAGGTTGCAGTTGCCAAGGACGCAGTGGGTACCTCAGTACGGCGTCATCGAAAAGGCCATGAGAATAGTCGTCTCCGAAAACGATATAAACAAAATGCAATTACTGCCCGCCATGGTGGGCGGATCTCTCCTGCACTCCGCAGAGAGTGCTTACGATAACTACGCGGCATCGATCACGGGGTTGGTGGGACAAAGATGGTTAGATTCCATCAACGAGCAGATTCTCACGGTGAATATGGAACTGATGCAAGAACAGCAGAAAAAGGATTACTTAGCCTCTGTCGTTTCGATGGTTCAGACATCGAAGGAGTTGGCGGATAAAGCAGTAAGAACTGGAAAGCCTCACCTGACAAAATTACGACATATCATTCCCGTTTTCGGCGATAAACAGCTAACTGCGATCAACTCTGACGGAATGGGCGGATCTGGACGGACAGGTAATATTTCCATTGAAGATATTATCCTGCACGCCAGACTTGTTTCCGGGGCCATTGGGGTAGACCTATCGATGATTGGCTTCGCCGATCAGCTTTCTGGCGGGCTGGGTGATGGCGGATTCTTTCGTGTCTCTGCCCATGCTGCCGAAAATGCCAGGTTCCTTCGTGCGGCCTTATCCGATTTTTTCAATAGCATCATCGATATCCACACGCTTAATCGTCTGAATATGGTTTTCGGAGAGCATGAGCGACCCTGGAATATCAATTTTTACTCGACAATCTCCGCACTCGAAAGCGAAAGAGCACGGACAAAAACGGACGCGATGAATGGCGGGCTACTCCTGGCGCAAGGAATCCAGTTGATGAAGGATATGGGCGCAGACGAAGAACTGATGAGAGTCTTCCTGTCGAAAGTGATGTTGCTAGACGAAGAACAGTCAAAACAATTTGCAAGAATTGTAAGTATCAAGCCAGCCGAGCAGCCAACCGATCAGCCGGGGGGGAATAGTGAGCCTATACAATAATATTTCAGACTCCATCTTCGGTTCCTTATTTACCTCGATAGACAGTTCGATTACTTCCTTGACGGGGGGTCTCGCGTCGTCGGCATCAAGCGCGTTAGGTGGAAGCGGATTCGCTACGGTGGTCTCAGGGATGGGAGCGAACATGATCGGGAATGCCGCAAGGGGCGCTATCAATTCCAACTTTTCCGACAAGGCGCAAAACAGATTCGATGTGGGCGGGCGCGTGCTTGGCGACCTTTATAGCGGGGACTGGAGTGGCGCAGGACTGGAGCTATTAAAGTCTGGCCTTTTGACAGAGTTTATGGGCAAGGATGCTGCCCAAGCGTTATTTATGGCAATGCCTACGCCCTATTTTGGCGGAATTAGCCC
>Ga0268283_1000979_pt1 | contig 15118 bp, 16 predicted proteins | sample saktaG_13_FD_190140 | JGI IMG/M metagenome (GOLD analysis project Ga0268283, IMG submission 190140) | Saline water microbial communities from Sakinaw Lake, British Columbia, Canada - sak_2013_06_06_36m | ecosystem: Environmental > Aquatic > Non-marine Saline and Alkaline > Saline ... | reverse complement strand
CACCTCCATCATGGGGGAACCGGTAACGAAGATATGTTCCTTGCGGAACCCTTCCGATAACAGGTAGCGGCGCGAATGTTCGGTGTAGGGGAGATTAATATCCGAAATATGGTCAACGATTTTTCGGTTAATCTCTTCTGGAACGTTTTGATCAAAACATCGATTCCCTGCTTCCATATGGAAGATTGGTATTTTTAGACGCTTGGCAGAAATTGCACATAGGGCGGAGTTGGTATCGCCAAGAATTAACAATGCATCCGGTTTTTCTTTTTGCAGAACATCATAGGATTTTGCAATAATGTTCCCCATTGTTTCACCTAAATTGCTTCCGACACTATCAAGGTAATGATCAGGTGCCCGCAGTCCTAGTTCTTCAAAGAAAACCTGGTTCAAAGAATAATCCCAGTTCTGTCCGGTATGCACCAAAACATGCTCAAAGTAGCGATCGCATGCCTTAATCACCTCAGACAAGCGGATGATTTCAGGGCGTGTACCGAGGATTGTCATTAATTTTAAGGGAGCTATTGGTTCCATGTTTCAGGTTTCAAGTTTCAGTTTTTGGGGTTATACTTTCTCGAAGAATGTATCAGGGTCCTCTTGGTTGTAGTGTTCATTAATCCAAAAAATGGTATAAACCGCATCATTTCCTGTATTTGTTATATTATGCGTGTACCAAATGGGCATGTCTACAAACGAAGGTTGAGATCCGTCAAGTTCAAATGATAATACTTCTTTGGTCCCTATTCTTCGCAATTCGATTTTAGCTTTCCCCTTTATGACTGCGAACCTTTCAGCTTTCCGGGTGTGGAAGTGATTGCCACGGGTTATCCCCGGAATAGTTGTTGAAAAGGAAACCTGACCGCCGCTGTTGAGCTTGATGGTTTCAACAAAACTACCGCGCTGATCTGTATTTAACTTAAGTTTAAAGGGAAAGAAGCTTTTGTGGTCGATATAACATAAAAAAGTGTTGTACAAATTGCGGTCAAAAGGTGTATTCAAAGGTGGAATTTCTCCCTTTTCAAAGTAATCTGCTTTATAAGATTCAAGTGCCTTTAGAATAACACTTACCTTTACCTCTGTTGTACGCTGCAGTTGAATTGTTTCGATGACCACGTCGTTTTTGTGTTGCTGGTTGATATCTTCTATCTGTTCCATAAAATGTTGGACCAGCTCTGCAACATAGATCAGCTTCATCTCCCCGTCAACATCGATGTGGGGTTGTTCATTATGCGTTAACTGGTGGCAAAAAGTGGCAACTACAGAATTATAGTATGGATTACCAAAAGGTCCGAAAACGTTTGGGATTATAAATCCCGTAAACTGACCTGAATTTTTATCTGCCCAGGTTTCTAGCAATTCCCTTCCTTCTTTTTTGGATTTCCCATAGAGGTTGTCGCGTTCTTCCTGTGTTGAGGAGGCGAAAAGGAGATGAGGAGTCGATTTTGTTTTTTCCAGTGCATCAATCAATTGCCTGATCAGCCCGATGTTTGTTTGATAGATCACTTCCGGATCATGGTGGCGGTTCATGGCTGCCAGGTGAATTATTGCATCACACTCCTTTACAAATAATTCAAGCTTGTCTTTGCTTTGGAAGTAATTGTCGTCGAAAGGAATTCTTTGATATTTATCAGGGTATAGTCCAAGCGTATTGAATAAATGTGTGCCGATAAAACCTGCCTGACCGGTAATACCAATTTTTATTGGAGACTGGGGACTGGTGACTGGTGACGAAGTATCATCTAACCTGGAGGACATCTTCCCTTATAAAATTAAGTTTCAACAGTAGTTCTTTGGTTTGCTTTACGTCCAGTCGAAATGTGTTATGAGAAGTATACTCTTCAGTTCCGGCAACTTCCTGTTCGCCTTCTGTAAAGTACTTGCCATAATTCAAGTCACGGTTATCAGCAGGGATCCGATAATATGCCTCCATGTCTTCTGCCTTAACCATTTCTTCGCGGTTTACCAAGGTTTCATATAACTTCTCCCCGTGACGAGTTCCGATGATGCTTGTTGGATTGGAAACCTGATATAACTCAATTAATGCTTTTGCGAGAATCTCAATAGTCGACGCCGGCGCTTTCTGCACAAAAATATCCCCATTGGCGCTATTTTCGAAGGCAAACAAAACCAGGTCAACAGCGCTTTCCAGAGTCATCATGAACCGGGTCATCTGGGGATCGGTCAGCGTAAGAGGTTGTCCCTTTTTTATCTGGTCGACAAACAGAGGTATCACAGAACCCCTCGAGGCCATCACATTACCGTACCTTGTTCCGCAAAAAACTGTTCCGGAGCCGTTCAGGTTTCTTGATTTGGCAACCATCACCTTTTCACTCAATGCCTTTGAAATACCCATTGCGTTGATAGGATACACGGCTTTATCGGTACTTAAAACAACAACTCTTTTTACGCCGTTTTCCAGGGCACTGTCAAGAACATTTTCACAGCCCATCACATTGGTCCTTACTGCTTCCATCGGAAAAAATTCGCATGAAGGAACTTGTTTTAAGGCTGCAGCATGAAAAACGTAATCCACGCCACGCATAGCGTTATCAATGCTACGTTTATCTCGAACATCACCGATATAGTATTTGATCTTTTCATTTTGGTAATGCTGACGCATATCATCCTGTTTTTTTTCATCTCGGCTGAAAATCCGGATTTCTTTGAAAAAATCAGTATTCAAAAAGCGCTCAAGAGTGACGTTACCAAAGGAGCCTGTGCCGCCGGTGATTAGTAGAATGTCATTAGGGGTAATCATAAAGTTTCAGGTTACAGGTTTCAGGTTTCAGGTTTCAGGTTGCCATCACAGCACCTACGAATCCGAGACCCATTACAATTACGATTTTTTTGTTTTCGCTGTGTGCCTGGTTGCGAGTTCTTAATTGCGTTTTAATCCCTTTTGATAGTCGGCTTTAAATGGGAGTGGGAAGGATTCGCCGGCAGGGCTGAAAGAAGTTTCAGGTTTACGCTCAATCAGGTTTTTTCTAAATGTTGCTCATGGTTGTTTCGCAATTCATGATTCAAGTCAGTTGTACGTATCAATTCTCAGAACTGTTAACGATATACATTTCTATCGGATGCAGTAATTTCAATATTTTTTCCTTTTTCGCTAAGCATTTGTTTTAGCTGGGACCTATTTAATTGTCTTTCAGGTCTTTTTGGGCCAAGCATTACTTCAGTTATTTTTAATGGAAATTCGTTTTTGTCCAATTCAAAAACAACCATTGGATTTACAATGGTATATGGTTCTGCAATAATCCATTTTTTTTCTCTTTCTGCTTTTCTGTGTATGTATAAAAGTCTGACTTCCCCTTCGTAGTCGTATTCACGGGGTTTAAAGAAATGTCTCCACACATAAAGCAAAATAAACTTTATATCAAAAATCAATTGTTCCCTGATTTCTCTGATTATATTTTTTAAAAAAATTAATTCGGGATGTTCGCCAGCTTCGTTTGCATATTTTACTTTTCCTAAATAAAACCTTTGGCTGGTTTTTAATGATGCTTTAGTCTCAAATTTAATACACGCACCTTTTGCATCATCACCGTATAATCGCCACTGCATCAGATTGTCATTATGAATTGTGCAAGACATAATAAATCGTCTATTTATGGCTGCGATTGATTGGTGAGGCAATTCCCAAAAATCATCGTTTGTTTCATTTAGAATATTATCAACATAATTGGGTTCAGTTGTATCGTTCATTCCTGGAAGCCCATGCATTCCAATTTTATTATCATCCAATATTTGAAAAGCACGATTAAAGGCACAATATCTATAAATTGTATCAGGAACGTCGTTGTCTAAAAGGTTAACAAAGAATTGATTTTCAAAACTGTCAATATCGGTTTTGCTGCCTTCAAAGAATAGAGAATAATCAGAAGCCAATTTAAGTTCTCTTGTGATCTTACTTGCATAATTGTTCATCAAGCGTATGAGTCTTGGAAATTTGTTGTTTTCTTGGGAAATTTCCTTTAGTATTATTTCACTAACCGCCTGTTTAAGTTTTCTTAAACTGTCTTGGCTAACCTGCCTCTTTACCCTAGTAACAAAGCCTTTTGTACCAGTCTTAATTTTATGTTTCGGATTGTTAAACCGGTCGTATATATAAAAAGTTTCGCCGTTTGTATAAATGTAATACCTAACTTTAAAAAGAAAGTAAAAGTCAGTTGTAAAAGTTGTGACTGCTTTTGATAATGAACTGGCTGATTTTACTTCAATAGCCGCAATGTTCTTTTTGCCAGCTTTAATAATTATGTCTGGGCGATAACCATCGAAGCGTGATTCTATCAAAATCTCAAAAGACTCATTACCAAACTTTAAATCGGATAAAAGCCTTATAATTATTTCGATTACTTCTTTATCAGTCATATCCAGCTTTTTATGTGTATTCGCCAAAAAGGCTAACCACTAACGGTTAGGCGATCAGAAGAAGGGCAAACAATAAGGGATTAAAAATAAATCCTGATGGCATGCATTTCAATTAATCGTCAGTTGGAAGGTGTTTAGCAACGTAGTTCTTTTGAATTCCATTATATAAAAACTAATGCTAATTTTGCCACCCTATGGTTTTAAAACCATGACCGCGTTCGATTGTAAATGTGGAGTAAATGGGAATGTTATATTCTGTCATTTGTTACCAAATTCCAATAATGTTCACCTAAAATTGTCAATTTGCATGACTTAGATTGCATGGCGGCATGCCACATATGGGGTGCATCAACTGGTAACAAGAGATTTATACGGTTGTATTTTTGAAGAATAGCAAATTTTTCAGTGTTTTCTTCGATTGGGGAATTACTTTCCGGCTCAAACGAAGGGTCTAATTGGAAGTTTTGTCCTTTCACTGGGAAAAGCTCAATGATTTTTTTTAAGTCCTCTAATGAAATTGGAGGTTGAACTTTTCGGAGTGTTGTAAAGTTTCTGACATTGGTTTTAAAGATTGGTCTTTGTTCCCAAGGGCCAAGGGATTGATCTATATGTGCATATATACTACCTGGTGTGATGTCTCCAACCAAATTCGCTGCACTTCCATTTAGAGCATCTACCAAAAGGGTTGTAAAAACTCCGGAACCATTTCTTTCCATGGCATATTGCTCTGCACTTGAGGCAGTTAGAATTGTAAGCCCTTCACTTAAAATTGCTTTATCCTCTTTTGGTGTCAGATTTCCCAATATTCCAGAATGACAGCAATCAAGTATTATTATTTTACTCCTTGCGATTGAATTATTTGCAATGTAAAGTAACTCATTCATGGCAAGCCCATCATCTCCTTCGCTGCACTCAGAAGTAATGAGATACCCACCAGTGCTTTCAATGTATCCATGGCCAGAAAAATAGAATAATGCGATTTCGGATTTATCGTTAAAAAGCATTTCAACTTGCTTTTTCAATTCTTTTCTTGTTATATATGAGTTTATACCTGTTGAAGTCTCTAATAAAACATCAAAGTTTTTTGTGCCATCGCTATGTCTGTCCAAAACAGATTTTACTGAATATGCATCATTTACACACCCAAACAGTTGAGAGACGTTTTGATAATAATCAGTTCCTATTACCAATGCTTTTCTCATAGTCCAAATTCTTTTATTGCATCAACGATAGATTTTCCTTGCCATTTGACAATTTTATCTGCATTATCTTTAACAATCTTAGATGTCTTTTCAGATGCCCACGGTTCTACAGCAATAATTGGTTTACCATAACTTTTTGCAATTTCAATTTCCTTGTTAATCCAATTACTGTAACTGGAATAGACCCCAGCAAGAATAATCACACAACTGGTTCCTTTAATCTTTGCCTCTATTGCTTCTCTTAATTGTTTATCAGATCCATTTGTGTGTATGGGGTCATGTATCGGTACCGAATGGTCATAGTATGATAATTTTTGTTCCTCAAGGAACTTAAGAATTTTTACATAAGCATCTCCGTATGCCCATGAATGACTTATAAAAAGTCTGTAAGCTTTGTCTGTTCCCACAGGTTTCTTTTTAGTTTATTTTAACGTGTTTGAAAAGGTTTCGGCTAGCAACCCGGTTCCAGGGTAAACATCTGGTAATGGTTATTGGCGAGGATTCATAAGATTCGATTTCGCAGGGTGCACTATTGTCCCGACCGTGTTTCCATTCTTATACAGTATCAGTCGTTATAATCAGACTTTACTGAAGTCGTTATCAAATACTCTTGGAATAAAAAACCCTTTCGTGTTTGGGACATTTAACTTTTCTTATCATGCCAAACATTGGTATTTGAAATATTCTGTAAAAAATAACCCAATAAAAACATTGTAAAGAACAATGAAATAAAAATTTGTATTACAACAATTGGTTTATTTGAAATTGGAATAATGTCGCCAAAACCAATAGTTGCGGAAGTTATTATGCTAAAATAAAAATAATCAAATTTATCTGAAATGTTTGATAATGAATTAAGAAAGTAATATAAGTATGAGAAATCAATAACGATTTCAAGATAATTCATCATTCCTAAAATCAACGATCTCTTATTAGAAATTGGTCTGGTATATATTCCTTGAAGGAATAGTATATTGGCAGTATAGAGAAAAGTTTCAATGCCGAAATAAATGATTAAAGCTGCAAGAAACCACGTTTTAAAAGAAAAGAAGATAAGTAAAATAGGAAGAACAACTTTAAATAAAGTATATGTCTCATTTCCTAGTTTTCTAGAAAGCATTCCATGTCTGCCAAAGAAATAGCGGATATAAAGTGCTGGAAACGCAAATTGAACACTAGTTAAAAATAATTTTATTATCCTTTCGACTCCAAATGCAGGAATTGAAATATTCTGCCAAACATTCTTTACATTTTCTGCTTGTTCAAGAATAGCATTTTTACATGACTTATCTCCAACCTGTGGCCCGATAAATAATTTCTTGAGTAACACCATGTTTTTAAAAGGTAATAGCACCTAACTCATTTATAACATAAACCTTTCTTATCCTGGTTGCAACTCAAGTGAGTTTGAGTAGGAGAATCGGTTTTATTTGGAAAGAGGATGAGACCGTTGAACTTTGGGTCCATCAAGTTTCAGGTTTCAGGTTTCAGGTTTCAGGTTGAAGAACAAACTTCATTTTTTACCGATTGCATTCTTGCCCAGGCTTTGGAAGCTTTTTCTTTCGAAACTCTATAGTCGTTATATCTTGCCGTTTGGCTTGCATCCAATAACCACCTGTAGGATGAATAGGACTTTGGCAAACTTGACCTTACCAAACCGATCATGGTTTGATGTTTGGAGATATGCTTGCCGGATTTTACCAGGTGCTGAAAATAGTAATGGTTCAAGTCATTAAAAACCTTTCGACCTTGTTTAAACGGAAAGATTTTGTGCTGGGCGAAATGCAACGCGGCATAGAATGCAGTAGTAATAGCCCAGTCATTAAAATTTCCATCTTTAAGAATGAGGTTACAAAGCGCTTCGTTATGCTCAGCGTGACTTAGCCGCATAAGTAATATTCTTTAAAATAAATCCATCGCTTTGTAAATGTTTCTCATCAAAATCGACGCCGCTATCTGAAAAACTAAACGTCACACTAAATAAATCTGAACTTTCAGTTGTTTCGATGTGGTTGATGTCATCATAAATGAATAAAAACTCATCAGCAAGAAATTCGTTTTCGGGAAGTGTAATTAAAACTTCGAATACATCGAAAGAAATGATTCTCAGGTAAGCATTTGATGGATTGAATTTTCGTTGTCGAAGTGTTGTAATAACTTTGGTAGTCAGCTGATGGCATTTAACAAGGTTCTTTTCCAACAAAGCAAATATCGCTTTCTGTGCTTGTTCCAACCCCTCTTTCTTACCCAGCATATAGGCATCAATTACCTTGTCAGATGAATAATACGCTTCCCTTGGCTCGGTAATGATCCAATTTTTGCTAATTGTTCCTGTATGTTTTAACGTCTCCATAATGCAAAGGTACATATTAAATGTCAAGGCTAAAATCGCTCACCCTGGGTCTGGCCAAAATTTCTTTATTTCAGGTCCCAAAGGAGTAGCCATTCATTTGATTTGATCTGTTCTGTTTTCAGTTCAATGGGTTTATAAATGGTATGAGTAATACTTCGTCCAATGATTTTCTCGACCCTTTCGATGAGTTGATGGAGACCAGTAACATTTATTTTATCTCCTATCAGGATGATTTCCAGGGGGCCCTGGTTAAGACCTCGGGCTAGAGGGCCAGTGAGGTAGACCTGATAAACATTCCCAAGTTTTTGAATGACTTTTTCCAGAATCTGATCAAATCCCAGTTGCTTATGAATCACTTCATTGATAAGTGAGTATAAGGGATGTTTTTTATTTGCCCTGTAAATCTTCTTGTTTTTATCCAGATAGGATTCAAGCATCCCGGCCGCCTCAAAACGATTCAGTTCAATGCGTATGGCATTTGAAGATTCATCGAATTCTTCCTCAAGACCTCTAAGGTAACCTTTTGAATCAGGATTCAGGAACATCCGGTAAAGCAATTTAATTCTTGTTTTGTTGGTGATCAATGTTTCGAGCATGGGATTGTTGTTATAAAGTTCGTGAAGAAGGTCGTGAGGAAAAACGTGATAGAAAAACGTGAAGAAATTCGTAATGGTAAAACGTGAAAGTAAAACGTAAGGGAAATCGCTCTTCTTAAGGTCTACCCTCACGATCTTTTTTGCGTTCTTCGTTACGAATTACCTTTACGGTTTTTCATAACGACTTACCCTCACGATCTTTATTGCGTTCTTCGTTACGAATTACCTTCACGGTTTTTCATAACGACTTACCATTACGCTCTTCTCTGATACAGCTTCGCCCTTTCGGCCCCATTAGGGGACTAACATTTAGGATTATCTCTAACAAGTGTCACGTGGGACGTGGGACGTGACACGCATTTATTCAGGCAAGAGGGTTTGCGTCAATACAAAAATTGAGGAAATGGTGTTTGGAATGGGGTTCCATAACATTTCCTCAACGGGGGTTTGTTGATGTAAATTGTGTGAAAAGTCTTGGTATTCGTAGGTTTGATGCATTAATGCCTGCTTGCTTGGATAACAAAATTACTCACTTAGGTTGAAAGGACACAATTAATAGGTTAAATAATTCTGAAGTTTTGGTTTGAGTAGTTTTGTGATGCATAACGATTGTTATGACAAGGGATAGAATGTCAATACATTGTGGAAAATAGTTAGGCGGGTGTTATAGTATTAAAGATCGAAACGAAGGTCGTAATGATAATTCGTAAGGAAAATCGTTAAGAAGGGCGATTTTACTTTCACGGTCTACCGTCACGAATTTCTTCACGTTTTACCATTACGATTTTCTTTACGTTTTACCCTTACGGTTTTTCTTCACGTTTTACCCTCACGGTGTTTCTTCACGGTCTACCGTCACGAATTTCTTCACGTAATTTTATAGATTTTAACATTTTTTAACATTTCAGAATATCACTTTTGAAAAGTTGGCGGATAAAGAAGAAAGTAGAAACCTAAAATCCTTCTATTATGGAAAAGCTAAACATTTTAAAGCAGGCCCACGAGGAAAATCTCGTGCAGCTTAAAGAAGTATCAAACATCGTGATCAAATTCAGTACATGTATGTGTGAGCCTGGTAAACACCATGGTGAAGATTTCATGATTCATTCGGTTAATGATTTTAAGGAACCTGTTGAATTCTACAATCATGTGTATTATCTTTTCGCCAATGCACTATTAGAAGCCATGACATCATGCCAGGAAGAATCAAAAGAGACCAGGGTGCTTTTTCTTAATCATGTCAAGGAAAGTTTTGGATGCTTCAAAAGGGTTTGCAGGATTGACGTTCGAACAGACATTACTGCAGGAACCCAGGGAATTGTCTTTAACCATCCTGAATACATCTCCTCAGGACCACATAATATACCAAAATACGCCCTCGACAGGGTATTATACCTTACAAAGGAATATGCCATCTCGTGGAATTCCATAGTTGATGAATTTATTCATAAAATCAGTTATTTGAGGGATCTTGATGAATACACCAACTGGAAGCCTGATCCTGAAAAACCCAATAAAAAGCCCCCCAAGCTTCCGTTAAAAATGACTGTTGCCCAGTTCGCCGTATTTGCCCGCGCCTGTATGGACCTTGACATTTTCGATGTAGACAGTGTGGCTGAACTTACCCGAATCCTGCCTGCTATGATCAGCACCCTCAGGACCACTGACATCAGCCCAAAAAGTTTGCGTAACCATATGGAAAGCATTTCTATCGAGGATATTGACAGGACTGTATTTGACCTTAGGAAGATTTTGCAATACCTTAATGTTATGAAAAACAGGATGGAAAGGGAGGATGGCGTGTCGCGTGGGACGTGAGACGTGGAACGTGAGACGTGATACGTGGGGCGTGAGACGTGAAAAGGGGGTGGGAACTCCCTTTTTTTTATTGTCCCATCCTAAAATAACTATACAGTGAGGATTAACAAAAACTGTATTAGTTATGACAACAAGAAAGAGTCAAAGGCCATTTGTAAAGAAAACGCATTCGCCAGAAGTAAAAACAATTGCAGTTCAGGAACTTGAATCAGGGAAGCTCTCTGTTGATGAAGTAATGAACAAATATCAGATTGCCACCACCGATACTCTTCGAAGATGGGTAAAAGCATTTGGCAAAGGATTGCGAATACCATCAAAGAGGCCAAGATTCAGCCTCCTTGAGAGAAGGCAAATAGTCCTCAGTATTGAGACTGGTGGGCTAACCTTTGATGAAGCTGTCAAAAGGTACAAGATCAATGAAGGAACTCTTTATAATTGGCTTAAAAAATTTTCCAGCGATATTGCAAGTAAACAAAACACTTGCCCAATGGAAACCCCAACTAAGGATTTTCTCCAAAGTTCAAACAATGAGCAAATTGAGACTTTGAAACTTAAAATTGCTGCTTTGGAAACGATGATAGATGTTGCAGAGAAAGAGTTTAACATACGAATTAGAAAAAAACCTGGTTCCAAACAGTGAAAGTGTTGAAAAAAACCTGTGCAAAGATTGGCGTCGGCAGACTTTGCATGCTGTTTGGAAGAACCCGACATGCTTTTTATGACAGGCAATGGGCACTTAAGCAACGGGATGAATTTCATGCAATTGTTTTGGAAATGGTCACAGAAGTAAGACGTGAAATTCCAAGGATCGGTACCAGGAAATTGTATCAGATGCTTAAAACTCCCATGAAAACAAACGGTATCAAACTGGGGCGTGATGGCTTGCATTCCCTTTTACAGTATTACGGACTCACAGTTCGACCCAGAAAACGCCATATCCGTACAACTGACTCAAGGCATTGGATGAAGAAATATCCTAATCTCGTTAAAGGCATTGAGGTGTTTGAATCTGAGCAGATATGGGTCTCAGATATCACTTACATTCAGGTGGGCAGTGACTTTAACTTTCTGAGCCTAATCACCGATAGCTACTCGAAAAGGATAATGGGATATTGCCTGTATCCTTCTCTTGCGGGAGAAGGCCCTAAAAGAGCCCTGATCATGGCCTTGAATAATCGCTGGAAGCCAAATGCAACACTAATACATCATTCTGATCGTGGTGTTCAATATTGCTGTTCAGAGTATGTGAATTTGCTTAAACAACATGATATCCAAATCAGCATGACTGAAAATGGAGATCCCTATGAGAATCCGATTGCAGAAAGGGTGAACGGAATCCTGAAAGAAGACTTTGAATTGGATCAATGGTTCTCTGACAATGTAGTTGCCCAGCAGGTTATACAACGCCGGATTAGAGCTTATAATGAATTAAGACCACATATGAGCTGCAACTTTTTTACTCCGGTCGAGGCTCATAATATGGTAGGCCCCCTGGAAAAAAAGTGGAAAAAGAAGAAATATTATAAACGAATTTATCAGGAGAATGCTCCTGTATAGTTAATTTAGAGCATCCAAAATTAAATGTATAGTTATTCCAGTACAAACTCTCCAAGACTGTATAGCTATTTTAGGACAAGACATATGCACAATTCTGATCAATGCCTTGTCGGATTCCAAACGGCTTAATGACGGCTTAATGACGGCTTGATGCGTGACACGTTGTACGTGACACGTGGCACGTGGGACGTGGCACGTGAAGGGGAATTTTCAGCAAAATGAAGTATTTGAAGTGCGCTGCTGGCGGGTGGTTCCTGTGGGTGGTACCACCTTTGCAACTACCATTGAGGCATAGTGGCAGCATATATTTGCTGCATAACCTAAAAACAATTTTTATGAAAACAAATGAAACAAATGCAATGTCATCAGTCGATCTGGATGAAAGACTGGATCTGATCGCAAATGATCTGTTATTCCACCCGCACCCGGTTATAGAGAATCTGTTGATGGACCATGATTCGGTATGCGATATTCTTAAGGTGAATTCCCGTACGCTGAAACGGTATGTGAAAAGAGGACTGATTCGTTGCGAAGTGATAGATGGAATAGCGGTATACCCTGTTTGCCAGGTGGATGTTCTTATGAAGTGGATTATGATGAGGCGGCTTGCCAGGCTGGTGGCGTTAACGTGATACGTGACACGTGGAACGTGGTACGTGGGACGTGATACGTGTCGCGTGAGAAGTGGTTCGTGACACGTTTCACATAACACGTTTCACCTGTAAAAAAGAGTATTAATCTTAAATTCTAAGACATGGACGGGGAAAAGAGGTTATATTTTCTGGGGGAGGATGAGTGCGGTATGAATTCGGTGATTGCAGGGGGGGAGGAGAACACCTGTGACGGAATGGATTCGTTTGTTGCGGCAGGGTCTCATAATGAGCTGCCTGGCAATATGGGATTTGTTTCAGGTGAAAGCAATACCGTAAGCGGCAGTCACAGCGCTGCATTCGGATATATCAACGATGTTCTGGGTAATTTTTCGCATGCTTCAGGTACCGGGCATGTGATCACTGACGATGCGGCTACGGCTGAAGGCGACGGCAATATTGTGTCGGCGTATGCAGCTCATGCAGAGGGCGGATTACATATTTGCGAGGGAAGCTATTCTCACGCCGAAGGTCTGGCCGCACGTTCATACCTGGATACTCAGCATGCAAAGGCTTCAGGCGGTTTCAGCAATCCGGGCGAGGTGGGCGAGGCACAGTACACGAATGTCATTGTGAGGTTGTCGGCCGAAGAGGGATATCCTCATCCGCTGTTACTTGGTGAAGAAGGCAGGCTCATTTTAATGAATCGTAAGGTGAATGCATTCCGGATCATGATCGTGGCTTCGACTGAAATCTTGACGGGCGGGATGAACGTGTTGGACGTGAGGGCGATGGGATGGGAGCTGAGGGGCTTGATAGCCAAGGCTGATACTGCTGAAAGTACTGCTCTTATTGGTGCTGTTGCTAAAACGGTCATTGTGGGTACGAATCCGGGTTGGGATGTGGATGTGGTGGCGGATGGGGAGTGTGGTGCTCTTAAGATACTGGCTTACTCTTCCTCTTCCCAAATGATCCGATGGGTTGCTTTTGTTGAAATGGTGGAGGTTGCTTTTTATTCGTGATCGACTGGGACCAAAGCATCTTTACTTGGCTGCCTCCCAGCACTCTTACCATGGATGCTACGGATTAAATGAGCTCACCATTTGTATTCCCTTAATCGTTTCCCAAATCTCTGTTCGCTCACTTAATCCTGATGCATCCATGGTAAGCTGCTGTTCAGCCTTCACTAATACCCAATACCTACTACCCAATACCCAATACCCAAAACCTAATCCCTAACTCCCAATACCCAAAACCCATCCCTCAACACCTCCACCTCCTCAACATGTTGTTAAATATAAAAAATGGTAAAATGAAACTAAGGCTTATTCAAAGTTGGCGTACGTCGATTCTGGGGATTGTTTTGTTGATTGTGGCGGTTGTGTTGTTGTTTCTGAAGCATATCGGCTTTAGCGAATTCACAGCGTTTCTGCCGACAATCCTGGGGTTGCTTTACGTCAAGGATTCTTCATTGATGAGAAATTCGTAATAAAAGATCGTGATGGTAGATCGTGAGGAAGGGCGTGAGGAAGATCGTGAGGGAAGAACGTGAAGAAGGGCGTTTTACCATAACGTATTACCATCACGAAATACCGTTACGATTTACCGTTACGAATTACCGTCACGAATTACCATCACGAATTACCGTCACGATTTACCGTCACGATTTACCGTCACGATTTACTTTCACGAAATTATAGACATTATGGCAAATATTGAGAAATACATTCCAAAACTGCTTGCCCTGGAGGGTGGGTATGTGAACGATCAGGCGGACCGGGGTGGGGCGACGAATATGGGGATTACTTTGGGTTCGTGGCGTTCTATGGGTTATGATAAGGATGGGGATGGGGATATTGATGCGGATGATATCAGGGGGCTGTGCCGGCAGGACCTGGAGATGTTTGTTGAGAATTTCTTCTGGAAGCGATGGCGGGCCGATGAGATCCGTGATCAGAAGCTGGCTGAGATGCTGGTTGACTGGACCTGGTGCAGCGGCCGATGGGGGATCGTGATTCCGCAGAGAATTCTGCAGCTTACCGATGACGGTATCGTGGGTGGGAAAACCTTATCCGCCGTCAATGCTGCTGATCCTGGTAAGTTCCTGATTGATCTTTACAATGCACGGCTGGCGTTTTTGCGCAGTATTTTCAGGAGGGATCCGTCTCAGCTGCGTTTTGCAAAGGGTTGGGTGAAGAGGGTTAATTCGTTTTTATGAAACGTGATGGAAGGTCGTGAGGAAGGTCGTGAGGGGAGTTCGTGAGGGAGGTCGTGAGGGGAGTTCGTGAAGAAGAACGTGAAGAGAGTTCGTGATGGTAAAACGTGAGGAAATGGGTTAGTTTTCGGTTGTTATTTTTACAGACTTTTCGAGTATCCAGGTACAAATTAGGCTGAAAGAATATTGACCTTTAGCAATCATAAGTACGAAGTCATATTTTTCGGATTGTGTTGCGTTGATGTCAAAATTGTTCTCGAGGAGAAGATATCTCATAAGCGATTGCCCGCGGTGCCACCAAATTTATCGATTAAGATTCCGTGAATGTTAATGACTAATTCGATATTAATCATTTTGCAAGCTTTTCAAGAAGTTCCTGATCTTCTTTAAAGATCTTTTTCAAGTGTTTAAATGAT
>Ga0268283_1000978_pt1 | contig 15118 bp, 14 predicted proteins | sample saktaG_13_FD_190140 | JGI IMG/M metagenome (GOLD analysis project Ga0268283, IMG submission 190140) | Saline water microbial communities from Sakinaw Lake, British Columbia, Canada - sak_2013_06_06_36m | ecosystem: Environmental > Aquatic > Non-marine Saline and Alkaline > Saline ... | reverse complement strand
GATACTCGGATTGTCGAATTTCGGGTAGCATCGTTCGCCTCCTTTCTGCGGTTTTGTTTCGCAGTATAGCAGGCAAATGCAAGTCTATCAAGTTTATTTTACATCATATTGCGTTGTAGGGTTAATAATAAATCTGTCCCCATTTCTCCGTCCCCATTTCTCCCCGTGATGCATTGGAACAAGGCGGATGGCAAGTATCTTGTCGATGCCCCGATCGACGATCTCAAAACACCAGCCAGTTGCATTGCAGATTGCTCCTGTTGCGAGAATCTACGATATGTTTCAATAACCAGCACAAAAAGGCATGAACTTCGTTGGGGTCATGAACGGAGTAATTCGCCAAGGTGTTGCGATTCTCTCCGACACATACCGTAATCTCCCGGGGCCATTCTGCGAACACATCTTCATCCGTGTCGTCGTCACCGAGATATATCAGCAAAGGCTCTGAACAAAGCTGTGACATTTTTTTGGCTAACCATCCTACTGCCTTGCCTTTGTGCCAGTTAACGGCGGGCCTGATTTCCAGCACCATTTTGCCGGTGCGGAGTACTACTTTTTGAGCATCCAGTGAAGGTTTGGCAACATTGCGCACCACATCGATCAGGCGCGGCACATCCACCGGATTTACTTGCCGATAGTGGATACTTGCGGACAGCCCCTTGTCCTCAATCCAGGCACCGGGAAACCCGGCGGTTATCCGGGAAAGTTTGTTCTCCAGTCCCTGCAATTCCTTGATCAGACTCACGGAATTCGGTTCTCGGAAGGCAAAGCCGGGCCCATCGATCTCGAGACCGTGGTTCCCTGCATACGCAATCCCGTCAACTCCGACACGAGTCCGAAGATCTTCGAGCTCCCGGCCGCTGACGATACCAACAGCGATACGATCTTGTCCGGCAAGAGCCGACAGCGTCTGGCCAACTGCCGGATCAAGAAAGCATTCCGAGGGTCGGTCTTTAATCGCTACCAACGTTCCATCGAAATCGGTAAAAAGCAGCAATTTCAAGGCGGAACGAATCCTGCCCGCCAGACGCTCAAGTTGAGGGGCTAACCGGTCAGCCATCAAATGTTCTCCGGGAAGTCGAACTTCAGGAGCTCCGACAGCACTTTACCGCCCCATCGGTAGACGTTGTGAAGTTCGAGATGTTCCCGCATCCGGTGCATCCGCCGGGTCCGCTCCTCCGGAGGCATCGTGATGGCCCGGTGCATCGCTTCGGCCAATTCATGGACGGCAAAAGGATTCACCTGGAGTGCATCGGTCAACTCGCGAGCGCTGCCGGTAAATTCGCTCAGAATCAGCACCCCGTCATTGTCGGCCCGGCTGGCAACAAATTCCTTGGCTACGAGGTTCATCCCGTCGTGCAGCGAACTGACCACGCAGAACTGTGCCAACCGGTGAAGGGCCATCATGTCCACCGGGCCGTGATGTTCCTTCAGAAGCACAATCGGCTGCCAGTTCCGGTCCTTCCACCGGAAGTTGATTTCCTCGACCAGATTCTCGACCTCGTCTTCGACTTTCCGGTATGCTGGAATATGCGATCTCGACGGCGCGGCAATTTGCAGGAAAACCAAGCAACGCCGAAGCTCGGGGTGTTTCTCAAGCAGGAAGTCCACCGCCCGCAGCCGATGGGGAATGCCTTTGGAGTAATCCAGCCGTTCGATTCCAACACCGAGAATTTCCGCTGTCCTGCCAAGCCGTTTTTTCCATCGGACCATTGCCGCATCCACACCCGGAGCTTGAGACAATACGACGTGCTCTGCGAAATCGATACTGATCGGAAATTCGCGAATCATGGTGGTCTGCCCTTTACACGTGACTTGGAACCGGTCCGTGTCCACCCGCGCTTCGATCATCCGATCCAGAGTGTCGAGGAAATTCTGGCAGTGGTATCGGATATGGAATCCAAGCAAGTCGTTGCCCAGCAGCCCATCGAGCAGCTCCTCTTTCCAGGGGAATGCCCGGAACACCTCCCGGTTGGGCCAGGGGATATGCCAGAACTGGGCCACGATAAGCTTGGAATCGGCATTCTTGAGCATGCGGGGAAGAAGACAGAAATGGTAGTCCTGGATGAACACAAAAGTCGGGTCGTCGCCGGCTTCCTGCAGCACGGCCCCGGCAAACAACTGATTCACCTCTCGGTAAATCTTCCAGTCCTCCGGGCGAAACTCCGGGGGGGAGAACGTGACATGGCACAACGGCCAGAGCCCTTCGTTGGCCAGTCCGTAGTAGAAACCCTGCTCCTGCTCACGGGTCAGCCACACCCGGCGAAGCGTGTATGTCGGGTTATCCGGCGGCACCCGGATGCGATCGAACGCGTCTACCACATCGCGATCTGCATCCCCGCTGCCGTGAGCGATCCACGTGCCGCCACTGGAGTCCATAATCGGATCAATGGCCGTCACAAGCCCACTGGCCGGTTTTATCACCGTGATCTGGTCGTCGACGAATCTGTGGATGAATGGTTCGCGGTTGGCAACCACGATGAACCGGTAGCCGGCCATCTTATTGCTGATCAGGTCATGGAGTGACTGTCTTGTCCACATATCCAGCCTCCTTTGCAGGACATTACACCCAGGCGCGAACTTTGCCATCCCGCGCTTCGATCAAACCGCCGATGGTCATCGCGGCATTAATGAGTCCGACGTGGGTGTAGGCTTGAGGAAAATTTCCAAGTAAATGATTGGTGTGTGGATCAAAATCCTCTGAAAAAAGACCAACCGGATTCATGATTATCAGAAGGTGCCTGAACATGGAGATGGCTTCGTCCAGTTCACCCATTAAAGCCATTGCTTCGGACATCCAAAATGAGCAGATCGTGAAGGCACTGGTGGTTAGCCCGAAATCGTCTTCATTGCGATAGCGATAGACCAGGCCGCAATCATCCATCAGTAGTTTTTTATAATTCCGGACGGTTGATTGGAACCGTGGATCATGGGCGTCAAGAATGCCGAGACTCGGCAGTAATAAATTGGAAGCGTCCGGAAACTCACCATCCAGCGCTTGCGTAAAAAACCCGAGCCGGGGTTGAAACCCGCGCCTCAGGACGATCTCCTGTTCTATTAATGCTTGTTTTTCCCAACGCTCTGCCAGATCATTCCGGTGAAACTGACGCGCCAGGCAGGCACCGCGCTGTATGGCCACCCAGCACATGGCACGGGAAAATGTATACGGGCGGAGCAATGAACGGAACTCCCAAATGCTGGTATCAAGCGTTGGTGCAATCACGATGGCTTCTTCAACGAGTCGCTCAATCAATGGGAAAAACTTCTCAGGCTTATCGATGATGATTCGCGGGTCGGACAACAGGGTTTCAAGACAAAGCACCAGTTCGCCGACCAGATCGTTCTGGCGTTGTTCTGCTGCGGAATTCCCGATACGTACATACCCATTCCCGCCGAATCCGGCCAGATGGGGGAGAAACTTTTCCTTAAGCTGACGCTCGCCATCAATTCCATAAAGCGGTTGAAGCGGGCCTGCTTCCGCCACGTCACGTAAAAAGTGCATAAACCGTTCGCCCTCCGACAGATGGCTGAGACGTCTCAAAGCTTCAACCACGAACGCCGCATCGCGGAGCCAGCAATACCGGTAGTCCCAGGTGCGCTGGGTGCCCATCGCCTCGGGAATGCTGGTGGTGGCTGCGGCAATGATGGCTCCGGTATCCTCGCAAACATGCAGCTTTAAACACAGCGCGGAACGCAATACGGCTTCCGGAGCAAACGTGGGAAGCGCGCAGGTTTTTACCCAGGCTCTCCAGCCATTAATCGTCATGTCACAGTCATGTTGAATTTCAGCCAGTGTGGGACGGTGATGCTGGTATCCATGGGAGATGACGAAAAAAAGGGTCCGATCCAATAAAAATGGGCGTTTCCCCAGCACATAACCGGTTGGAAGATTGGTATGCAAAGTGATCGGCGTAAAATTTCCGAAAACTTCAATTCCATCGGATGTCTCCATCTGGCTGACTTGTGTGCGCGCGTAATCGGGTCGTGGATCGAAATCCACCTGGAGTTTCGGGTGTCCCTGGAGTGGCCGAAGAATACGTGCAATCTGAATCGGGGCATGAATTGAAAGACCGCGCGGCAGGCGCGGCGCAAAATCAATTATCTCCCAAACGCAGCCCTGGTGTTCAAAACGTATTGCAAGCACATTTGTGTTGGGAATATAGGAAAGTTGGCCCTGAATTTCCTCAGCAGCAGCAAGGATGCGGAATGTCCCGCCATTTTTTGAATCGAGAATGCGTCCGAATACGGAAGGGGAGTCAAATCGCGGCAAACAAAGCCACTCAATGGCGCTAGTTGGCGAAATCAACGCTAAAACCCGGCCATTTCCTATGGCGCCATGATTTAATTCGGGAATGGGAATCGACATAACAAGTCTCCTTCATTCTGTTAAAAGCTGGAGCTGAACAATCTCTCAGGGCGGCTTCAAGCTAATTTGACAATGATGGTTCTCTTCGTTGAGTTGTCCGCCATTTACATATCAATGTCATGTCTCTGGACTCCCCGTTGGTATGCGATTTAAATCCCGCTTCAGCAGCGCTTCATAGATGGGTTTGTCTTTAAAATACTCCGGAATGCTGTAAGAAATGATGGAGACGATCATCAGCGGCAACAACAGATCGTATGCGCCTGTCATTTCAAGTATCAGAATGGTTCCGGTGACAGGTGCACGGACAATGGCCGAAAAATATCCCGCCATTCCCAAAACCCCCCAAACAGAGAAATCAAAATCGGCATTCGGATAAATTCCGAGCACAGCATGCCCGAAGAACGCACCAAGCAATGCGCCTAGCAGCAATAAAGGAGCAAAGATGCCGCCGGGGGCTCCTGTGCTATAGCTGACCATGGTAAGGATAAATCTCAGGATGAAATATACCAGGAGCTGATAAGGTACAACCGTGTTTTTAAGTACACTGTCAACGAGATCCATTCCTGTTCCCAGGGATTCAGGCAGCAGCATCCCTATCAATCCGAAATTGATGCCGAGGCCGAACGCCAAAAGTATTTTTTTATATAAAGTGAAGGGCTGGACGTAAGCGGAGCCGCCAAGCAGGGATTTATTGAACAAAAGACCCAGAAGACCCAGAAAAATCCCCAGCAATATAAAAAACGGGAACATGCTCACTCCAGGATAACTGGATATGGATATATGAAAAACGGGAAGGTGTCCCATGAGTAAACGGCAAACGATATCTGCGGTCACACATGCGACAAAGGCGGTTACCAGGACAAGGCGATTCATGCTGTTCTGGAGTTCTTCCATCACAAAAAAAACCCCGGCCAGGGGTGCATTAAAGGCGGCTGCCAGACCGGCGCCGGCTCCCGCTGAAATCAATATCTTGCGCTCGACCCGGTTAGGGGCAAGATAATCTCCAAATATTTTAGCAACGGCCGCCCCCATTTGTACGGTTGGCCCCTCTCTGCCCAGGGCAAGCCCGCTGCCGATCCCGAAGACACCTCCAATGAATTTCACCAACAGGATATGCCAACCACGGAAAGCAAGAAGGCCTTCCAGATATCCCTTCAGGTGTGGGATTCCGCTGCCGCCCGCATCCGGCGCGAATTTCAAAGTAACAAACACAACGATTGCAATGAACACCCCAAAGAGTAATGCCGGAAACGGCCAATAATAGAATTCAAGGGACCGATAAAAAGCAAGAAACGTATTGCGCAGCCTCTCGGCATATTCCAGGCTGATGCGAAAGCCAACGGCGGTCAGTCCTGCGATAAGGCCGATGCATAGGCCTTTCAGGGACAGGATTCTTCTTTTAAGCACGATTTTGGACTTATCGGATGACGAATCTGGATGACTCTGCATTTTCCCACTCTTTCAGTTTTTGGCCTCTTATAGCCCGGTTTCAATTTTTCGCAACTATCTATGCAAGGCTGGAAGTTCTTCGGATACGATATTCCACACGATCCCCGCGTCGATATTGAAATAGCCATGGAAAATTGAGCATGCCGGGCCTTCGCTGCACTGACAAAGTGATCTGGCCAGGGTTGTTTTGCCGCACTGTTCGGGTCCGTCAATAAAATCCATTTTGCACTGAATGTCCTGAAAAATCGCTGTTTCAATATACCGGCTTAAATATGTCATTGATTTCTCAATCCCCTTTGACTACAAGTAAGTTTTTTTCGATAGTGCATAAACTACAGGAGACATCTGGCAAAATCAATCTTTCTATGCAGGTTTCCCGCTGAGCAGTGGCGTTCTGTGTAACTATTCTATTGATGCCGCAAGGTAGAAATGGTAGCTTGAAAACATGGACATGGAGCGCACAGTCATATACAGAATGTCGGACATTAGGAACGACGACCTCGTTCCCGGCACGCAGGAAAGCCGTATTGGACTCGCCTTGCTTTTGACCAGTGAGATCACGTCCTTGAGCAAAAAGCACGGTGCTGAACGAAGATTACAAAGACATGTTACGCGAATTACGCCGTTTCGGCGCCCCGCTGCATAATCTTACCAATGAAGATCTCCAAAGATATCTGACCGATGCGGAAGCATTGAAATCCCTGCAGAACTCCGAACAAAATGTGCCAGCCGACTTGTGCCACTACCTCAACACACGCCTGATGATGCTTGGCGGATCAAAGGACGATTTGGCTCAGGACTTAAGATCACTGAATGCACTCATCGAGGATCTCGCTACTGGGGAAAATTTCCCGGAGGGTTTAAAGCAGATGCAGGCATCGATGGAATAATTGCATTTTTTCATCGAAAGCATTAACAAGTCATACGAAAAGATATCGGAGGTCACTACTTTGTCCGTCGTCGTCGGTAACTGATGTCGAAATAAATCAGAAAGCTCATCGCGGGTATCCCTACTACGGCCTGGGATCCGGCAGGAAAAACACCGGAATCACGGATGAATCGAAAGAGACCAGGATGTGGACAAACATCCTGGTCTCTTTGTTTGATGCGCCCGAAAACCATTGGTGTTATAAAAACGCCTTCAGGCTTCGCTTGCGGTTAACGGAAGCGCTTCCCAGGATCACAACAAAAAATATGTGGCCAGCAGGCCGGTAATACTCATGGTGATGGTGTAAGGCAAGGCCAGCACGACCATTCGGCCATAACTCAGGCGGATGACCGGGGCCAGGGCCGAGGTCAGCAGAAAGAGAAAGGCTGCCTGACCGTTGGGTGTGGCGACGCTGGGGATATTGGTGCCGGTGTTGATTGCCACAGCCAGCTTGTCGAACTGATCCATGATGGTTCGGGCCTGCCCGGCAGCAGCCTGGGGTAGAGCAGCAAACACTTCGGAGCGGGCCGTATGGGGAGCTGTCAATTTTTCAATGAGCTGCGCTCCGCTCATTCCGATATCGGGAATAAGGCCCAGTGCGTCTGTGATATGCATCTTGGTCTCCGAGATATAGACCGTTGCGACAAAGACATTGTCGGAGATCATCGACAGCAGGCCGTTGGCGATATAATAGGCAGCCAGTTGCGTACTCCCCTGGAGGCTGAGGACATAGCTGATTACCGGTCCAAACAAGTGCTGGTCGTGAATTACGGCCACGATGGCGAAAAAGACCACCAGAAGGGCTGTAAAAGGCAATGCTTCCTCGAAGGCCTTTCCCAATTGATGTTCTTCGATGATACCATTCATGGCGGTCAGAATGACGATAACTGACAGGCCGATAATGCCGACCGCAGCAAGATGAAAGGCCAGGGACAGGATCAGCCAGATTCCCGTCAAACCTTGAATGATCAGCTTGGCCTGCCCCTGCCTGCCCCGCCTGGACTCCATTTTAATTGCAGTTTCAAGGAGATGGGAACGGATATTGCCGGACATTTCCGCGCCATAGCCAAATAGCTTTAATTTCTCGACAGCGATACAGGTCAACAGACCGACGGCCAGCACCGGCATCGAGACCGGAGCTACGTGGCTAAAAAACGGGACGAATTGCCAGCCCATCTCACTGCCGATAAGCAGGTTCTGGGGTTCGCCGACCAGTGTACAGACGCCGCCCAGGGCGGTGCCCACCGCGCCATGCATCATCAGATTTCTGAGGAAACCCCGGAATTCTTTTAGTTCCCGTTGCTGGATTTCCTTGCATGTCTTGTCGTCGGTCAGGTCATGGGTGCACTGCATGTCCATGCCGGATGCGAAACGGTGGTAAACATTGTAAAATGAATATGCCACGGCGATGATCACCGCCGTCACAGTCAAAGCGTCCAGAAAAGCCGAGAGAAAGGCCCCGAGGAAGCAGAAAAGGAGAGAAATTAGAATCTTAGACCGAACCCGAATCAGGATACGGGTGAAGGTGAATTGCAGGAAGTCTTTCATAAAGAAGATGCCGGCCACCATGAAGATCAGCAGCAGGATGACTTCGAAATTCTTGAGGGCCTCATGATAGACCGTTTCCGGACGGGCCAAGCCGATGGCCACCGCCTGAAGTGCCAATAGACCGCCGGCCGGTAGCGGATAGCACTTCAATGCCATGGCCAGGGTAAAAATAAACTCTCCGATGAGCACACTTCCGGTGATAAACGGTCCGACCGTGTAAATCAGGATGGGATTGGCGATCAGAAAGGCGATTATTAACAGTTTATACCAGTTTGGTGCATTTCCCAGGAAGTTTCGGGTAAATGCTTCTGTAAATGTTTTTGGCATGAGCTTTCCTTAGTTGGATGTGAATGGAAATATTCATTGAGCTTACGGCATGGCAATGGTCCAGTGCAATGGTAACCTGGGGAAATGTGTCCATTGTTACTTGACCTGGCCCTCGTCCTGAGGTTTATTGCGGACAAAGATTCTGGCTCCGAGTATCCCGATTTCGTATAGCGCTATCATGGGGATGGCCATAAGCGTTTGTGAAACAACATCCGGCGGAGATAAAATGGCAGCGATGATAAAAATCACAAGGATGGCATATTTTCTGTTTCTGGTTAAAAAGTCAATGGAGACAATGTGCAGTTTTACCAGAAAAACCAGGACCAGCGGAAGTTCGAAAACAAGGCCGAAGACCAGCAGAAACAGCGAGGCAAAGCTTAAATACTCCCGCATGGACAGCAGCGGCCGGATGGTGTCTGTGGCAAAACTGAGAAAAAATTGAAATCCGATGGGAAAAACCACAGAATAGCCGAAAAGCCCGCCGCCTATAAAAAAGAATATGGATAGCGCCATGATGGGAGCCAGATGCCGTCTTTCTTCGGAATAAAGCCCGGGAGCGATGAATATCCAGAATTGGTATAAAATGACGGGAATGGCCAGGAGGATTCCCGACAAAAACGCAACTTTCAAATAAACAAAAAACGCCTCGGGAAGGCTGGTGAAAATCAGTTTTTCATCAGGTTGCATGACCGAGATCAGCGGGGCGGTCAACAGATGAAACAACCATTCCTTGACGCTGAATGCCAGGACAAACCCGATGCCGATAGCAATAAAACAGGTGATCAGGCGCTTTCTCAGCTCTTCCAGATGGGACGTGAAAGGAATTTTCTCTTCATTGTTCATGGGAGACTCCTGTCGCTTGGTGGCACGGGGATGCTTATGGATTTTGGGGCGGTTCCTTCAGGAGAAGGTAGTGGGGGGGTGATTTCCGAGGCGGGCGCGATGGTGTCTGTCGCAGGCTGGGTGTCGTTCAAGGCGTCATGTGTTTTATTAACGGTATCCGGGTTGTGATTCACTTCCAGGGATTCCTTGATGTCACTGGTGGCCCGCTTGAACTCATTCAGCGCCTTTCCCAGGGACTTTGCTACATCTGGCAGCTTTTTCGGGCCGAGAATGATGAGCGCGACAACCAGAACCAGGATCAATTCCTGCATGCCAATGCCAAACATAATTTCCTCCTTTCGAGGGTGTTTCAACCCTAACTACTCAGCCTTCAGCCTGTGTGCTTGTTTCCATCCGAAAAAAGACGGGATCACAAACAAGGTGGCGGGTAACGCAGCGCCAACGCCCAGTATGACGGCAACGCCGATGGAGTGCATGGCCGGATGGCGGGCAAGCACCAGAGCCCCAAAACCAGCCATGGTCGTAAGGCCGGACACCAGCACGGCTTTCTCTGTTTCATGGGTATGCCCGCCGGTCAGTTTGCAGACGATAAATATCCCATAGTCAACGGCCAGCCCCACAATCAAAATGGCGGATAAAATATGAAAAATATTTAAGGGAATACCCTTCCATCCCATGAAGCCGATCACCACGAGCATCCCCGTAACTCCCGGAACCATGGCGAGCAGAGAGTTGATCAAATTCCTGTAGAGAAGATAAAGCAGTGCAAAATTAAGAACCACGGCTCCCAGGATCATCCAGTAGAGATCTTTTCCCATGAGATGGCTCAAGTGGTCACCAAAATGGGTTTGGGAAACAAAACGAACTCCCTGGATGTTTTTCAGATCCGACTGATAAAGGCCGGATACTTGCGCATTGTCGGGAACCAGTGTGAGTACCCGCACAACCCCTTTCTTTTGAACGATCATGCCATCTATCATATCGCCGAGACCCTTGGCCCTCAGAAGATCCGCCGTTACGATTGGCGATTGCTGATGGAGGCTGTCAATAAAAGGTGCAAAAGCATCCTGGGAAAAGCCCGCATCTGCGCCTTCCTGTTCCATGAGTGCTTTGATCTGAGCAACGCTTCCCCGGGTCCAGAAATCCTGCCAGCGCGCCTGGCGCAGGCGCTGTGATGAGGCCGATGGAAGCAGGGGAGAGATGCTGACGATCTGATCTGCGGGAAGGCGACGTGTCAACTGAACAAAAAGACGATCGTTTACCGCAAGCGCTTGATCCAGATCCAGTCCTTCTGCAAAAAGCATGGCCGTCCCCCCTCCGCCCCATGTCTTCTGGAAGTAGGTTTCATCTGCCTTGAGGTCCGGAGTCGTCAGGTTCAGGGATCGCATGTCGCCGTCAAAAGTAATCCCTTGCGCTTTCCAGATACACGCCAACATAAGGCATGACCAGAAAATGATAATAACAATTCCGGATTTTTGTGGACGGATTCTCCACGTCTGATTCTGGAAAACTCCCTTTCTGGACGAAGCCCCGATAAAGTGCGGAAAGGTTATCAGGGAGATGAGCAGCGCGGCGCATATCCCCACGATCGAGAATGAGGATACCTGGCGCAGGCCCGGAAGCGGCGAGAAGAGTAGTACGACAAAACAGACCACGGTGGTCAGGGCGCCAAAGACAATGGGAATGGTCACTTCATCCAAAACCGCAGCCTTTTTGCTCTCATCATCCGGAAGTGCAAAATAAACATGGACGGCAAAGTCGATGCTTACCCCGAGAAGCACGGAGCCAAACCCAATGGTGATCGCGGAAAAATGATCGTAGAACAGCCCCACAATGCCTGCAACGCTCAGTGCCAAAACCGGGACAAGCAGGACAAACAGGCCTGCCCAACTGAGAAGAAACAAGGCGATTATGAGGACGATGCCCAGAAATGAGGTGCACATCACCACAAACACATCCTGCTTGACTGCGTTCGCATTGGTGGCGGTATAGCGATGCGCCGCCATGACAAAGGCTTCCATGGGTTGGGGAACCGACGCTTTGATCAGTCCATCCAATTGGGACATCAACTCCGCGCTTCCCCGTGAATCGGTTCCATTTATCGGAGTTTCGGCGATGATCAGAACGTTTTTCCTGTCCTGGCTGACAAAGTGCTGGTTCTCAATGCGCATTCCGGACAAGAGGTTGGCAAATTTCAGTTGTTCAAACAACAGGCCGGAAAGATTCAAGGGATCATTTCGGAAAAACTCTTTTTTCATCCATCCTTCGGGCGTGACAAGCTCCTGGTAAATCGTTTTCATGCGTTCCCGGATGTGATCCGGAGCGGTTTTCGCGGAAAGCTTTTCAAGATTAGCGTCCGTAAGGAGACTGGGAATGGCCGAAAGCATCCAGGAAAAAAAATCGGCCCCAAAAAGATTTCCGGTGCCTGTCGACACGCGGGTGAAATAAGGAAGTTTCATGGATCCGGCAAGCGCATCCGCGGCACCCATCAACCAACCAAGATCCGCCTCCCCCCGAAGATTGATCACCACTTTTTTGGCAAACGGAGAATCCTGAAGCAGGGAAAACTCCTCACCCACGGCGGCGTCTCGATCCGGAATCATGAACTGAATGTCTTCATGGATATCCGTAAAGGCCATGGCAAGTGCACCCAGTACGACAACCAGCAAGGTCACGCCATAGAGGATTTTTCTTCTGGGGGACAGCAGGGTGTAAAGGGTTCCAATGGGTTTGATAAATGACATGGCCTGTGCAGTGTTCATTCACTCACTTCTTTTTAGCGGCAGCTTGCCAGGCCAGAAGGATGGGGCTGGCCACATAAACAGACGAATAGGTTCCAACAACAATCCCCACCAGCATGGCGAAAGCAAAATCATGAATGATCCCTCCGCCCAGGATAAACAAGGCCAGCACGGCAACCAGCGACGTTGACGATGTCAATATCGTTCGGCTGAGGGTTTCGTTCACGCTTTTGTTGATGGTCTCCATAAAGGGGTTTTTCGGGTGGTTCTTCAGATTTTCCCGAATCCGGTCAAAAACGATGATCGTATCATTCTGGGGACCGACCATTTCCACCCTGCGGATGTCCGGTTCGGCTCCTGTTGTCTTCTGAATTGCGGCCTTGATTTTCTGTGAAAAACTGTCATCGGTCTCAAGCGGCGATTCGGTGCGAATCAGATAATCATGATCGGCTTCATTGCCGAAAGTCTGAATGGTTGAATTCTCCAGCCCCATTTCCGATAGGCCGGCTTTGATGTCGTTGATGACGACAGCGGCCGAAAACTTGATCTGGATGACCGTGCCGCCGACAAAATCAATGCCGTATTTGGGGCCGCCATGGAAAATGAGGCTGAGGATGCTGATCAGGATCATCGTAAGCGATACGGCATAGGCAATTTTTCGTTTGCCGACGAAATCGATATTGATATTGGGTTTGATAAACTCCATGAAAATGTCCTTTTAGATACTCAACTGTTTGATTTTGCGATGAAAATTCAGATAATCGAAGATGACGCGGGTCAGGACCAGGGCAGTAAATACGCTGGATATGACCCCCAGACTCAGCGTCACGGCAAACCCCTTGACCGGTCCGGTGCCGAATTGAAAAAGCACCAGGGCGGCAATGAGCGTGGTAACGTTGGCATCCAGGATCGTCCAGGTTGCCATTTCAAAGCCGGCATCCAAGCGGCACGCGGCGTTTTACCGCGGCGCACTTCCTCGCGGATGCGCTCGATGATGAGTACATTGGCATCTACTGCCATGCCGATGGTCAGGACAATCCCGGCGATACCCGGCATGGTGAGCGTTGCCTGAAAGGCGGCCAGTCCGCCGAATACACTTTCTGATCCAGGACAATGGCCAGGCGCTTTTTCACGTTTTCTTCGGTGATTTTCTCAAAGAGCTGAGCGCCTTTTTTATCGAATTCAATCGAAACATAGGGTTCATTGTACTGGGAGTCGATCTGAACCTTAGCGTCGGTCAGGTAGGAGCCGGTCAGTATCGCCCGTTTCATCACGAGATAAGGCGTCTTTACAGCCCTTCGGGTTTGCGGATCTTCCCGGACTTCATAGAGGACTTCCGTTCCCGGCGGCACCGTGCCTTTGACCGCGGCATCCACATCGTGGGTTTCATCCAGGAGCTTGAACTCCAGCAGCGCGGTTTTGCCGATAAGATCCTTGGCGCGCTGGGTGTCTTTTACCCCGGGAAGCTGGATGAGCAGTCGGTTTTCTCCCTGAAGGCGGATATCGGGCTCGCTGACCCCGAACTGATCGATCCGGTTTCGAATGGTTTCAAGAGACTGTTCAACAGCCATTTTTTTGATTCGAAGGACTTCCTTGTCCGGCAGATCCAGGGAAATTGACAAGGTGTCGTCATCGATATTGCGGGATTGAATCCTGAGCTCTTTAAACGAATCATTCAGGAGTTTATCGAATTTATCGATTTGATCCTTTCCATCGATACGGATGGAAATTTTAGCGTCCTGAACCTGGTCCAGACCCGTTAGCCGGATCTGTTCCTTTCTTAAGGAAATGCGCATGTCCTGGGCCATCCGCTCGATGGTGCTTTCCACGGCTTTTTCAGTCTGAACTTCCAGGACAAGGTGCATGCCGCCCTGAAGATCCAGGCTCAGATTTATTTTCTTATAAGGCCAGATCTCGGACTTGAATGTGGGTATGGTGTAAACAACAGCAGCCAGAACAACCAGTACGCTGGCTAACAGTTTCCATGAAATATTCTTCAATGATCGAATCCTTTCAATGATCAAAACAGACCTATACCGGCGAATCAGCACAGCGCAATCGCCAATAAAGATGTTAAATTGTTATTTGGTTTTTTCGGGTTCGACTACTTTTTGAGCTGGTTGCGCTTGGGCCTGAACCAGTACGGCAACATTGACCCGGTTCAGCTTGATCCGAACCTTGTCCAATATTTCAACTAACCGCGGTGTGTCTCAGGCCCATGATCAGATGGATATCAATATCGTTGGCGGCGTGGTGGCGCCAGTCTTCAGGATGCCTTCAGATTACAGGCATTACAGATGATTTCGATCAGATCGTTGAGATCGCATGGCTTGGTGAGATAATCAAAGGCGCCGAATTTGATGCCTTCCCGTGCGGCGGTCTCCGAGCCGTGGCCGGTCAGCATGATGACCGGCATGTCCGGGTCCATTTTTTTAAATATCTTCAAAACCTCGATGCCGTCCATGTCTTCCATTTTAAGATCCAGGACAGCGCAGTCGAAGTGAATGCCGCGAAGGGTCTGAATGGCCTCGTTTCCGTTCGGGGCGGTGACCGCAACGATGTTTCTTTTGGCCATTCGCTTGGCGAGGACGCTGACATAGCCGGGCTCGTCATCCACTATAAGCAGCTTGATCGGTTTATCTTGACCCTTTTCTTTCTCAGACATCAAATTTACACCCTCTGATTAATCGTAACGAGGCTGGTGGTCGGTTATGGCTCTCGTTGCAGGTAAAACAGTTCTACCTGCAACGCGGAACTTTTCTTTTTCAGGCCATCCGCTGCGTAATGCTCTGAATCCGCGCCTGGGCGATCTTTTCATTATGCTTGTCTTTCTTGGCTTTTGCTTCCTGGACTTTCTGCAACAGCATATCGATATCACAGGGCTTCATGAGATAGTCGAATGCGCCCAGCTTCATG
>Ga0268283_1000976_pt1 | contig 15168 bp, 15 predicted proteins | sample saktaG_13_FD_190140 | JGI IMG/M metagenome (GOLD analysis project Ga0268283, IMG submission 190140) | Saline water microbial communities from Sakinaw Lake, British Columbia, Canada - sak_2013_06_06_36m | ecosystem: Environmental > Aquatic > Non-marine Saline and Alkaline > Saline ... | reverse complement strand
TGAATAAAACAACCCGCTGCAACCGGCTTCATACCGACAACTGTTTTTCCCTGACTTTTAAAATAGCGCATCAAGGCAATGGTAGTCCAAGTTTTACCTACGTCGGTATCGGTGCCGGTTATAAAATAGCCTTGTTCCATCGTCAATTAAACCTTGGCAATTACGCTAATCACTTCAAAGGTAGCAGGAATCTGATCGCTGACCTTATATTTTTCGTAAGCGGCAATCATCTTCTGCATGGCTGTTTTGGTAGTTGTTTTGTTATTACGACCTACTATTACATGCTGTGCGCCCAACTGTTTTAACTCTTTCATAAGCGTCCAAACTGAATCATAACGCGACGTAAAAACGGTGCTTTTAATCTTGATATTAGTAAATCCAGCTTGCTTAAGATGTTGGTTAATCTGTGCTTGATTATAAAAGGCGTTAACGTGATGATAACTATCCACCGTTGACCAAGCCATCTTTAACTCTTGTAAGGTTTGTGAGCCAAAGGTTGAAAAAACTAACTGACCTTCTGGTTTTAAAGTGCGTTTAATATCGGTAAAAACGCAATCAAGATGGCTACACCATTGCAAGGCAAGATTAGAAAAAACGCTATCAATACTTTGTGCGGCAAACGGCAAATGTTCTGCATCCGCGCAGATATAGTTAATATTGGTTTCATTAGTTAGTTTATCTTGCGTTGCTTGTAACATAGGCAATGCTATATCCAGAGCAAGCAGGGTTTTATAACTCGATTGTTTGATGAGTTCGCCGGTTAAAAAACCGGTTCCACAACCCAAATCCAAAACGGTACCGGTTATTTTGTTGGCATCTAATAAAAGAAGTAGCGCTTCACCTACCGTGCGCTGTAATGTTGCTACACCGTCATAGGTTAATGAGGCATTGGCAAATGAGCGCTGAATTTTGGCTTTATTTACACGCATTTTTCATCCATAAAACGAGTAATAATCTCCAAAACACGTTGCGGATCTGATAAAAAAGGCACATGCCCCGCATTATCAATTGTATTGACTGTTATAGTCGATGCTATCTCAAGTAAATGTTGACCAACTTTAAGGGGAACCAAGGTATCTTTTTCCCCTAATATTACCGATACGGGTATAGAAAGTTCAGCTAAAACAGACCGAAGATCTGACTGCTTTAGTATGTCCAAACCACCTTGTAAGGTTTCTTTATCCGGTGAATCACAGACCAACACCGCTGCTTTAAGCATTCTTAATGTTATTTTGTAATCCGGTAAATTATTCACTTGTAGCGATAAGAAGCGTAATAAGGTCGCTTGACAATTTTCGATTAACTGGCCTGCAAAGGCATCCAAAACCCTAACTTTCATGCCCGCCCAATCGGATGACTGGGTAAATGATGGATTTCCTGCCAACAAAATAAGAGCATTAACGCGCTCTGGATAACGATTGGCAATATCAAGCACGACTGTCGCACCTAATGACCAACCCAACCAGCAAGCGTTTTTATCTGTTACGGCATTAACCAGTGCATCAGAGATGTGCTCTAAGGTAAAAGAATCTATTTTTTGGCTACGTCCGTGCCCGGGTAAATCAATACAAGTGACTTGATAATTTTTGGCTAACTCTTTGGCAAAATCGTGCCAAATTCCAGAGTGCATAGCCCAACCATGAACCAAAACAACAGGCTTGCCTTTACCGAATGTTTGTTGATAAATTTTAGTCATGTTTTTAAGTTCAAGATAAAAGGTGCCGCCTTATAACAGTGTGTTGATACATTATGCCTTGTGCCTTGTTGTTGCCTTATCCAGCGCGTCCAGTAATTGGTCAACCTGAAATTCTTCATGCAATGCTGAAAAGGTCACACGTAAACGGGCACTGCCTTTGGGTACGGTAGGCGGTCTGATTGCACTGACTAAAAAACCGGCGTTTAACAAGCTGTTGCTAATATCTACTGCCCGTTGACTATCGCCAATGATGATCGGTTGAATAGCCGAGGTTGAAGCCAGTAATTGCAAGCCTAACTGCCCTGCCCCCAACCTGAAACGATCGGCCAATGCTTTAAGTTTATCTCTGCGCCAGTTTTCTGCGATGACGATTTTTAAACTTACTCGTGTTGCTTCAGCGACTGCCGCAGGTAATGCAGTAGTATAAATATAGGTGCGGGCTTTTTGAATCAAGGTTTCAATTAAAACATCAGAACCGGCGATAAACGCACCAAAAGTACCAAAACCTTTACCCAACGTGCCCATTAATATCGGTACGTCTCGCTGATTTAGGCCGTCATGCTCCAAAAGTCCACCACCATGATTGCCGATAACGCCCAAGCCATGCGCATCATCAACCATCAACCATGCATCATTATCTTTTGCTGCTAATGCTAATGCTTTTAGGGGGGCAAAATCACCATCCATACTAAATACGCCATCGGTTACGATGAGTTTATTACCGGTGGCTTGTTTAAGATGAACGGTTAGGTTATCAACATCAGTATGGGTATAGCGTTTAAATTTTGCACCTGACATTAAGCCGCCATCCAGCAGGGAGGCATGATTTAAGCGATCTTCAAATACCGTATCACTGCGACCTAACAATGCGGACATAACACCCAGGTTTGCCATGTAACCGGTAGAAAATAATAATGCCCTTTCACGCCCTGTAAAAACAGCCAACTCTTCTTCCAGCTTATGATGGGCTGTACTATGTCCACAGATTAAATGTGCAGAACCGCTACCTACACCATAGTAATCAACTGCCGCTTTAAAAGCTCTAACTACAGCAGGATGATTGGCCAACCCCAGATAATCATTACTACAAAAATTAACGATACTGCGCCCGTCAATTTGCAGATTAATGCCTTGAGGTGAATCTATAGCGCGTCTTGAACGATATAAACCCGCATCAGTAATAATCTTTAGATTATCCGGTAATTTGGAAAATGCAGCTGTCATTAAGCGTAACTTGAGCCGCCGGAATGAATACCTAAACGATTAAATAAAGCCAAGTCATGATTAGTCATGGGATTATCAGTGGTTAATAATTTGTCGCCATAAAATATAGAGTTTGCCCCCGCCAGAAAACATAAAGCCTGCATTTCATCACTCATACTGTTTCTGCCAGCAGACAAGCGCACCCGTGATTTGGGCATCATGATTCTTGCAACTGCCAAGGTTCTTATAAACATAATAGGGTCCAGTTCTTCTGTTCCCATTAACGGGGTACCTTCAACTTGAACCAACATATTAACCGGCACACTTTCTGGATGCTTGTGCATGTTGGCTAACTGAATTAACAACTCGGCACGATCAACATCACTTTCACCCATACCGACTATACCGCCACAACAAACATTAATTCCGGCATCTCGGACGCGCTCTAGGGTGTCCAAGCGATCCTGATAAGTTCGTGTTGTTATGACTTCTGAATAATAATCTTCAGAGGTATCAAGATTATGATTGTAATAATCCAAACCACCTTCTTTTAACCGGAGTGTTTGAGCGTCGGTTAACATACCCAAAGTAACGCAAGTTTCCATCCCCAAGGCTTTTACACCCTGAACCATTTCTATCACTCGCTCAACATCTTTGTCTTTAGGTTGACGCCAAGCCGCTCCCATACAAAAACGCGAAGCCCCTTGGTCTTTGGCTTGCTGTGCCGCTTTTAAAACAGCATCAACGGGCATTAGTGCCTCAGGAGTTAACCCAGAATCATAACGCGCACTTTGAGGACAATAGCTGCAATCTTCAGAGCATGAACCGGTTTTTATACTTAATAAGCTACTGATTTGAACTTCGTTAGGATCAAAATGCTCTCTATGCTTAGTTTGAGCTTTAAAAATAAGATCATTAAAGGGTAAGGCATAGAGCGCTTGCACTTCTTCCAGTTGCCAATCATGACGGATGGCAAGTGAAACGGGACGGCTAATTGCAGGGTTTGTAGACATTTTGTTAATCTCCAGCTACAGTAATAGTTTAAAAGTGACAAGCAATGACATCATTCGTCAACCTGTTTATATAAAAATGGTACACAACTGGATTAATATTATACAGGATTACCTGCTTCCGCCTACCTGCATCTTATGCGGTAATAAAGGCTTTAAAAATCATGATATTTGTGATCATTGTTACCAACGCTTACTCAGAAATAATAAGTGCTGTTACCGGTGCGCTGCAATTTTTGATGCACCGACCTCCTCCCCTGTTTTATGTGGTCAATGTCTTAGTTCACATCCTGCTTTTGACGAAACTTATGCACCTTTTATTTATCAGGGAGAAATACGTCACCTGATTACGTCATTAAAATTTGGTGCTCACACCAAAAATGCTCGTTTACTGGGCATGCTCTTGGCTGAACATCTAAAACAAACCGCACAAGTTCCAGATTTAATTATTTCGGTTCCTTTGCATAAGTTTCGTTATCGCGAGCGTGGCTTTAATCAAGCTATTGAGATAGCGAAAATAGTTTAAAAAGAACTACTCATCCCGTTAGATATCACCAGTTGCATAAGACATCATGACACACCGCACCAAATCGCCTTGACAGCCAAACAACGGCACAAGAACATGGAAAAATGTTTTTGCATTAATTAAACCGATTAACGCGCATCATGTCGCTATTTTGGATGACGTAATGACTACAGGCTCTAAGGTTCATGAATTAGCCAATTTATTAAAAAATACCGGTGTCAGTCGGGTAAATGTTTGGGCCTGCGCAAGAGCTTAAGTTAGATTGCATTATCTTCCTTAGCGGGTACAATAATTTATTGAACCGGAGCCATATTATGAAACTATCAAGATTATTTCTGCTATCAATCATTGCGATGTTGATAGCGATTTTTTTTATATTTGATCTCCAGCAGTACCTGACTTTAGATGCCTTAAAAGTAAAACAGGCTACCATTGAAAACTACCGCAACAACAATTATGGTTTGAGTGTTTTAATTTACGGATTGATTTATATCGCCGTAACTGGTTTATCTCTGCCCGGAGCTACAGTTTTGACTTTGACAGGCGGCGCTGTATTTGGCTTGTTATGGGGCACTGTTATTGTTTCTTTTGCTTCTACAATCGGTGCAACACTGGCATTTTTAGCGGCGCGTTTTTTGTTTAGGGATGCTGTTAAGTCCCGTTTTGGTTATCGTATTCAAGAAATCGATGAGGGCATTAATCGCGACGGGGCTTTTTATCTGCTGACTTTACGACTGATTCCATTATTTCCTTTTTTCATGATCAACTTGGCACTTGGATTAACGGCGTTAAAAACACGAACTTATTACTGGGTCAGTCAATTTGGCATGTTAGCCGGCACCATCGTTTATGTTAATGCGGGCACTCAGTTAGCTAAAATTGAATCCCTAACCGGGATAATGTCTCCAACTTTACTGGGTTCATTTGTTTTGCTGGGGCTTTTTCCGTTACTGGCTAAAATAATAGTCAAAAACTTACAACAGCATAAAATATACGAGCACTGGCCAAAACCCAAGCATTTTGACAATAATATCGTTGTAATTGGTGCGGGTGCCGGCGGTCTGGTTTCCGCTTATATCGCAGGGGCTGTAAAAGCCAAGGTTACTTTAATTGAAAAAAATAAAATGGGGGGTGATTGCCTAAATACCGGCTGTGTTCCCTCAAAAGCTCTGATACGATCGGCCAAATGGTTTGCCTTGTTCAAACGATCACAAGAATTTGGCTTTAACAATGCACAGGCTGATTTTAATTTTTCCGAGGCTATGAATAGAGTTCATTCGATAATCAAAACCATCGAGCCTCATGATTCCATCGAGCGTTATACACAACTGGGTGTAGAAGTAATAACGGGCGAAGCCAAAATAATATCGCCCTGGGAAGTTAAAGTTAAAACAGATAACGCTGTTAAAACAATAACCACTCGTTCAATCATTATCGCAACGGGCGCGCACCCTTTTTTACCAACAATACCCGGTATTAATGAGATAAAAGCGCTTACCTCGAATACCATCTGGCAACTAAAAGAATTACCTAAACGCTTGCTGGTATTGGGTGGTGGTCCAATAGGCTGCGAACTGGCTCAATGCTTTGCCCGTTTAGGCAGTGAAGTAACCCTTGTAGAACAGTCCAACCAGCTTTTAAGTCGTGAAGACCCTGAAGTATCAAAAGCCGTTATCAAACATTTTAAACTAGAGAGCATCGATATACGACTTGAGCATACTGCAAAGGCGTTTCACTTTGAAAATGATGAAAAATCACTGCTTACAGAACACAAAGGATCGGCAGTAAAAATAACTTTTGACCAAGTACTCATTGCACTAGGTCGTGAAGCATCAATTAAAGGCTTTGGTGCAGAAGAATTAGGCATTATTTTATCTACCAAAAAGACCATCGCAATCAATGCGTTTCAAGAAACCAATTACCCCAACATTTATGCCTGTGGAGATGTCTCAGGGCCTTATCAATTTACTCATGTTGCCGCGTATCAGGCATGGTATGCGACTGTTAATGCCTTATTCGGGCAGTTTAAGCGATTTCGTGCCGATTATTCAGTCATACCTTGGGCAACCTTTACCGATCCGGAAGTAGCGAGGGTTGGTTTAAATGAAGTAGATGCAAAAGCACAGGGTATCGGATACGAAATATCGACTTACAGCCTGGACGATCTTGATCGAGCGATCGCTGATGGCGAGGCACATGGTTTTGTTAAAGTGTTAACACAACCCGGCAAAGATAAAATTCTGGGCGTCACTATCGTAGGAGAAGATGCTGGCAACTTGATTGCGGAGTTTGTTTTGGCAATGAAACACGGCATAGGCTTAAATAAAATCTTGGGTACTATTCATATCTACCCGACCTTGGCGGAGGCTAACAAATATGTTGCCGGCATCTGGAAACGAGAGCATGTACCTAAAATGTTACTGAGTTTTTTAGAACGTTTACATTCGTGGCGTAGACAATAAACCAACCAATAAGATTATTCCGTTTACCCCACAAATGTCCTAATTGCAGAAATCCCTTGAGCCCCAGCAATTCGGGCACTATTTAAATCACATTCAGAAAGACCGCCCAATGCATAAACCGGCAGATTAACTTGAGAAACCAGTTTAGTGAACTGCTCCCAACCTAAAGGCTCGGTTTCCGGATGTGTTTTTGTATTCAAAACAGGCGCTAAAACAACAAAGTCGACGCCTATGGCTTGCGCATGCAGTAATTCCTGAAGATTATGACAAGAAGCAGCAACCCAGCAGGCTTGCTTTGTAGAAGCTAATTTTAAATCTGGTCGCTTGGTAGCGAGCATTAAATCATGACTGGTCAAATGAATACCGTTAACCGCAATGATTGCTGCATTTTTAACGGCAGAATTTATCAGTAACAAGGCATCTTCTTGTTTACATAAAAACAAAGCCTCTTCAATAAACTGTTTTATGGTTTCGGAAGATGTAGTCTTTAAGCGAAGTTGAATGAGCTTAACGCCACGGCTTAATATTTTCTGTAAATTAACCCATAATAACGACTCATCTGCATCATCTAAAATGGCATAAAAAGCAGGCAAGCAAGCTGCTGTGATAATGGTTTTATTGGCGGCCGGAAAATCATAGTCTTTTAAGTCAGTTGGCTTAACCCATTTAAAAGCCTGTCCCTCACAACTTTTAGTATCACCGGTATAGTCTTCCACAAGAAAAACGTTTAATTGGACTGCAATATCAGGGTATTGATGATTAAGAGTCATCAAGTGGGTTGCGGCTGTTACCTTTATTGCAAGCTCTTCTTTGAGCTCACGCACCAAAGCCTGTTCGGCTGTTTCATTCGTTTCAATTTTACCCCCGGGAAATTCCCATAAACCCCCTTGATGCAACGATTCATCTCGCAGAGAGATTAATACCTGTCCTTTGGTGTTTTTTACTACACCTACGGCAACTTGCAGTACTTTCATATCCGGGTCATAAAATGGAGTTACATCTAAGGGAATAAGGACTTTTTGTGAAATCTGCCCTTAACCCTTTTTTTTAAAAGAGGGTAATAAATTCTTTAACCTGCTTTCAAGTTCTGTATTCGGCATTAATCTTTACATAATCATAAGAAAGGTCGCAGGTTAAGACTTCTTGAACAGCGACTCCACGACCCAATTTAACAGTGACAGTAATTTCTTCTCTATTCATGACTTGCTGTCCCGCTTCTTCGGTGTAATCATCTGCACGCCCACCATTTTTGACGATGCACACGTTATCCAAAAATATCTGAACATTTTCCAACACCATGTTTTCAATGCCTGAGCGTCCGACCGCGGCAAGTATTCTTCCCCAATTAGGATCGCTGGCAAAAAATGCAGTTTTTACGAGCGGTGAATGGGCGATAGTTTTACCAACTCTTACTGCTTCTTCATCATGAAGTGCCTCTTTCACAACAATTCGAATTAATTTAGTCGCACCTTCACCGTCTCTAACAATGGCTTCTGCAAGTTGTTTGCAAACAGTCATAATAGCATCAGCAAAAATAAGATAATTATCAGTCTCTGCAATTATTTCCGGAGCGGCTGAACAACCACTTGCCATCAATACACAAGCATCATTAGTTGAAGTATCGCCATCAACCGTTATACGATTAAATGACTGCTCAACGGCCAAAGCCAAACAATTCTGCAATAGGGCTTGATTGATTCTCGCATCGGTGGCAATAAAACCCAACATTGTGGCCATATTAGGCTGAATCATGCCTGCACCTTTAGAAATCCCATTAATAGTAATAGACTCCCCAGCGATAGTAATCAACTTAGAGACACCTTTAGGAAAGGTATCTGTGGTCATAATTGCATACGCCGCTTTATCCCAATTATCCAGTGACAGATTATTGATAGCCTTTGGCAAAGCGGTTGTAATTTTATTGACAGGCAATGGTTGTCCAATAACGCCTGTGGAAAAAGGCAGTACTTGATTAGAATGACCTCCGGTGAGTTTTGCGAGTTCATCACATGACAGCAAAGCATCCTGCATGCCCTGCTCTCCGGTTCCGGCGTTGGCATTACCCGAATTAATCAATAACCAGCGTGGCTCATGAGCCAGATTAGCTTTTGCAACATGTACAGGGGCTGCACAAAATGCATTTTGGGTAAAAACGGCTGCACAACTTGAGTTCTCAGCCATTTGTATCACCAAAATATCATCTTTGATGGTTTGCTTAATACCAGCACAAGTTGTACCTAGCGTTATTCCGGCCACCTTAAGCATGTTTGGAAAATCGCACTGTCCTACGGCCATTTGTTATTCCTCGTTTTGTTTGAAAAACAATATGATATTGTTAATTTTTTGTACTTTTAGCTTCATTCGCTTACATTGCTTTCTTAATTTATCTATTAAGACCGGTTGCTCACTGAGAGAAAAAGGCAAAATAAGTTCTACTTCAATTTGTCCATTTAAATAATGAATTCTAAAATCTTCTATTGATACTTTAAATTCTGCTAAATATTTATCTAAAAAAATATTAACATCCCGACGCATTAATGGTTTACCAGTCTCGAACAAAGCCTCATCATCCTCAGGATCAACATGTACCAAAACATCCATAATGTCATCGAAACGGTTAATTAACTCATCCCTGACGGTATCACCTATACTGTGCCCTTCAGAAACCGTTATCCGGGGGTCAACAATTATATGGGCATCAATTAATGCATCTTCACCCATTTGTCGGGTTCGCAATAAATGAATACCTTCTACACCATCTATACTCATAATGGCTTTTCGGATTTCAGCAACCAGTTTAGGTGGTAATGACGTATCAACAAGCTCTTTAACACTCTCAAGAACCAGGTTTAACCCAATTTTTGCGACCATTAATGCCACTACAATTGCAGCAATTGCATCTGCCAAGGGATAACCTAATATAACTGCTCCAATGCCGAATAAAACAACTATCGAAGAGATGGCATCACTTCGCTGATGCCAGGCATTGGCCAGTAATAATTTAGATCGGGTTTTTCTAGCAATACGCTTTGTGTATTGATATAACCCTTCATTAATAAAAATTGAAAGCGCAGCAATACCCATACCTATTAAATTTGGCACGGGTAAATGTTCGGGATGAGCCATGCGATTCATCACCGACCAGGTAATTCCCCCACCAATAACTACCAAGCTGACACCCAATATAACTGTTGCAATCGTTTCAAAACGACGATGTCCATAAGGATGCTCATAATCAGCTTCGCGACTGCCTAATTTAACGGCAATAATAACTAAAAGATCGCTTAATAAATCAGATAATGAATGAATTCCGTCAGCAATTAAGGCTGCGGATTGCCCTAATATTCCAAAACTTATTTTGATTACAGTCTGAAAAACGTTTATCGCCGCTCCAACATAACTAGCCCTGGCTTTTAGCTTACTTATGCTCGCTTTATCGAGGAGTTCAGTCATTACAAACCTACTTCAAGAATGATAATATATTCATGGTTTCCTGATTTTGTTTCCAAAACTTTATGGCCATTGATACGACACCACATTGGAATATCCTGCATAACACCCGGGTCTGTGCAAATAACCTCCAAATGATCGCCAGTTTTAAGCTGTTTAACTTTATCTTGGGTACGAATGACAGGCAATGGACAGAGTAAACGCCGCGCATTTAAAGTTTCTTTAATCATAACAAATCAGGTTAAAGGAATTGCAATCATTGGCACCGCTAATAGTAATAAAAATTCGATTGTTAAACCTTTTTTCTCACACATGCCATTCCTTTAGTACTTCTTTTTCTGATAATGGCTTTACCTGAAGTGTCCGCTCAGAACCATCTTTATCAGTAACGCAAATATCTACCTGTTCAGCGTGCCGACCTTGACCGTAACGAGCAACTATTCCGGCTGCAAAATAGACATCCTCAGCTGAAAGCGGACCATCAATCAAAGCTAAAGGTCCTGTATGGCTTTGACACTGCATACTGATATAATCTTTTTTGTAGCCCTGCAAAAAGCGTCCTTCGCCTTCTTCTCTTGCGATAATGAGTTTAAAATTGGCTTTCGGCCTGATATGCCGACCTACCTTTAACAACATCACATCATCCAGCTCATAATCTTTACTACCCTGCGCTTTCCATAAATCAACCAATTTTGCAGAATAATACTTATCAGTCAGAAAACAACAACCACCAGCAGGCTGAGAATAATCATCGATACCGAATCGCTTTGCCATCTCAATTTGCGGCTTACGCGAGCGCCCGGTTATATCATGCAGCTTTTCCCTATCGACCCAACCCTCAATCTCAGGTAGGGTTGCAGGTAGGTTTTTAGCACACATCGGTCTTATTAATAAATCATCAGCTCCCGATTGTTTGGAAACGATAGGCATTTTTGATTTAGTTTGAGACATGGGTCTTTGTCCAATAACTTCACCGGTAATAATAAAGTCAAATTCATTTTCGACGATCCATTGCTTGGCTTTATTCACCATGAATATTTTACAATCCAAACAAGGGTTCATGTGTGCTCCATAGCCATGCTTAGGATTAATCAGCACTTTTTTATACTCTTCAATCACATCGACTATATGAAGTTTTATACCTAATTGTTCAGCAACCCATAAGGCATTATTTCGATTAGGTTTAACTTTGTCGTGTTCACGAATAGCATGAGTATGACCTTCTACACAAAAACCTGTAAAAAAATTAATACCTTCTACATGAATACCTTGTTCCATTATTATTTTTGCTGCCAACATTGAGTCCAGACCACCGGAAATCAATGCCACTGCTTTTCTTTGCTTACTCATAACACCTTTGTGTTTTAAAAATCAGGAATGTATTTAATTTTAGATATAACCAAACTAAGTGGCTACCCAGTTATTGGATGAAAAAAATCAAATGAACTGTTCCAGCATTTTATAGATTCTAGTCATTGCACCCTGATTAATCTGAACAAATGCTTTACCCTTTTCGGCTAATGCATTTCTAAAATTTGGTTGTTCATATAACGCAAGTATTGAATCAATAACGTCCTGTTTATTTTGACACTGAATGGCTGCATTATCGCTTAACACTCTGCGAGCTATTTCCTTAAAGTTTGCCATATAAGGGCCAAACATTACCGGAAGACCCACTGCGGCAGCCTCCAATATATTATGCCCACCGGTAGGCACCATACTGCCACCGACAAAGGCAACATCTGATGCGGCGTAGAGCGCTTTTAACTCACCCATGGTATCAACCAAATAAACATCTGTTTGTTTGCAAACTGCTTCACTTGCCGTGCGTGAAACTACAGTATATTGAAGCTTTTCACACAGCTTTCTAACCTCAGCAAAGCGCTCTGGATGCCTTGGAACTAGGACTAATAATAATTGAGGGATTTTTTGTTTTATTTGTTTATAGATTTCAAGAAAGATTATTTCTTCATCTTTGTGAGTACTGGCTATCAACCATACAAACCGACCCTCAAATAAATTTGTTTTTATCTGTAATCCCTGCGCAATGATTGATTGAGGAATTTGAACATCAAATTTTATATTACCCAACGTTTTTAGTTTCTCACTATTAGCGCCAATAGCCAAAAAACGATTTGTATCTTCTTGAGTTTGAGTCGCTATACCGTATATATTTCCTAACGCCGGATGAACCAATGAAGGAATTTTTTGATAACCCAGTGATGACTTTTCAGATAACCTGGCATTAATTATATATAAAGGAATTTTGTTTTTTCCGCAGCAAGAATATAGATTAGGCCATATTTCTGTTTCTATAATGACAGCAAGCTTGGGCTTAAAACAGTGCATAAAGCGATTGACTGCACCCGGAATATCATACGGTAGATAAACATGAGTAACAGTTTCCAACATTACCGCATTAACTCGGGCAGATCCGGTAGGTGTAGTGGTGGTAATTAATAGTTTTGCGTCAGTATGATGCTTTTGTATGTGTCGAAGAAGAGGAAATAAAGCCTCTGCCTCACCAACGGAGACAGCATGAAACCAGATAACACCTTCAGGAAATGATTTGGCTTTATTATAAAAACCTAAACGTTCTCGCCAACGATGTCGATAAGCAGGTGCTTTAATACTGCGCCAAAGCAAGCGCGAAAGTATAAAAGGTATTAACAGATAAAAAATAGAGGAATAAATAACTCGCATAGTATAAAGTCGCAAGGTAAAAAGAGTAAGGTTTAAAAAGTTAACGCTTACTCCCTTCGCCTTGCGCTTTTATAAATTATGCTTCAGCAGCAACTTTTATAGTCAATTTTACTATAACATCAGAATGTAAATTGATGTCGATGGCGTATTCACCAATATGGCGAATTGTTCCATGCGGTAAACGAATCTGATGTTTTTCAATTGCAATACCTGCTGCTGTAATTGCTTCAGCAATATTATGGGTACCAATTGAACCAAACAGTCTACCTTCATCACCCGCTTTATGGGTAATTTCAATCTGTAATTTGCCAAGTTCGACGCCCAACTTTTGAGCAGCACTCAATTTCTCATGAGCTGCTTTTTCAAGTTCGGCACGACGTGCTTCAAATTCAGCAATTTTAGTAGCCGTTGCAGGAACTGCTTTACCTTGTGGAACAAGATAGTTTCTTCCGTAACCAGACTTAATGATGACTTTGTCACCCAAGTTACCCAAATTTGCTATCTTTTCAAGAAGAATGACTTCCATCTTTTAATCCTCACCTTTCGGTTTTTGACCGATTATTTATACGCCATCAGGCGTCTGTTGATTCGATTTTTTGTTTCGTAAATTAAGCCACGGATCACTCAAGCCAATAATAGCTACAAGTAACATCGAATGGGGTATCAAAAACAAGGTTATATAAAGCATGGGTACCATATAACGGCCTAGTTTCATTCCAGAGAATACAGTATGAAATACTGCAGTACCGGTCACTGTGAATAAAACAAAAAGCAAGATACTGATGTTCCATGTTATTTCAGAGATTAATCCAGAGCTAGCCAAGGCAATAGCTACAACCACAACACTGCCAATTGACAATCTTGGCTTGGTAACCAATGACAAAAACTCTTGCTTAAAACCACCCGGATTATAAAGGTTTGCCTGCCACCATCGACCCAAAAACAAGCCGAAAAGTAAGCCAAATACCGATCCAGCTGCAACAACCCCAGTCATATAATGCACTAGGATATCAAGGGTTGGCTGGATCTCTGCAACAGGTGCGTCTGCTGGAATCATTTGCGAAAGAACTGCTTTCCACATTGCGGCAGGATCTGCAGCAAAAATATAGAAAACAACAACGCCAATTATCCCAAGTAGTATAGCAATTTCAACTGCGAGAGATAAATGTTGCCCTTCTCTTAACACAATTGAAATCAACCAGACTGGCAACCACAAAACCATTACATAAAGTAAGGCAAACTGGTAATTACCTGTAACAAGAAACCCTAATATTCCGGCTGCCAAACTGGAACAAACTAAAACATATAATCCTTCAAAACCACCACGCCTTAAGGTAACAAGAGCAACGGTAGCTGAACTTACGACACTTACAGGGGGCATCATTAGAGACAATAATGCGAGAGATGAAGCCACTATCATGGCTTGCATTCTCCCCCGCATAATGTATGTCGCTAAAAAATTCATAGCCCCTCCGCCTATGTTATTTGTGTGCGTCGCAGAAAGGTAGTAATGCAACAAAACGTGCCCGTTTAATTGCAACACATAACTGTCTTTGATACTTGGCACTGGTTCCTGTGATTCGGCTAGGAACAATTTTGCCAGTTTCAGTAATATAATCACTTAATAAGTCCAGATCTTTATAGTCGATCTGTGTGCCGCTTTCTGAACTAAATCGGCAGAATTTTTTGCGTCTAATGTTACGTGCCATAATAATTTCCGTAAATCCAATAAGTTAAAGTGTTATTCAGCAACGATTTCGTCAGCATCAAAATCGACATCGTCTAATTCAAGATCGTCATCAATATCACCTGTTGCCGGTACTACAACCGCTTCTCTTGCTGCCGCATCTTTAGCTCTGGATTCAGCTGCTTTATTTTCTTCTGCTGTTGAAGTAGCAATGATAGAGGGTTCAGTGATTGCCACTTTTTGCAATAAAGTCATACTACGCAAAATTGCATCATTGAAACGAAAACCACTTTCTAATTCTTCTAATGTAGCCTGGTCACACTCAACATTCATTAACACATAATGTGCTTTATGAATTTTTCTAATTGGATAAGCCAAGTGCCTACGACCCCAGTCTTCCAAGCGGTGAATAGTTCCTGAGGCTGCTTCAA
>Ga0268283_1000975_pt1 | contig 15172 bp, 12 predicted proteins | sample saktaG_13_FD_190140 | JGI IMG/M metagenome (GOLD analysis project Ga0268283, IMG submission 190140) | Saline water microbial communities from Sakinaw Lake, British Columbia, Canada - sak_2013_06_06_36m | ecosystem: Environmental > Aquatic > Non-marine Saline and Alkaline > Saline ... | reverse complement strand
TGACTTCTTAATGCGTTCACATAATCTGATAATAAAACGGCTTCCTTATCTCGGTGATAAGAAACAGGAAGGCCACCACCCAAATCGAATATGCTAATTGGGATTCTTCCTTTCTTCTTTTTCAAATCCTCATTTACCTTACTGGTAAAATCAAAAACTGTTTTAACTCCTTCTAATAACATTTTCACAGAACACCCCTGAGAACCAATATGGAGATGAACCCCTGTCAGCCATTCATATTGTTCAAACTTAGCTTTTAATGCCTCTTTATTTTCTTTTAATGCTACTCCAAATTTTGAATATTCTCCGGCAACACTCGTTAGTGCAATATTTCCGGTTCCCACTTGAGGATTAATTCTTATTCCAATAGTGCTCTTAGGTTTTTTTTCTCCAATTATTTCAGAGATCCGATCAAGTTCATATATTGAATCGGCATTTATATGACAACCGAGATTAAGAGCATAAGCGATTTCATTTACTGTTTTTGCAGGGGAGTCAAATATAATTTTATCAGGTGAAACACCAGATTTCTCAGCAAAATAAAGCTCCGGCAATGAAGCAGCTTCAAAACCTACACCAAGCTTTGCAATTTGTTTTAAAACTTTTAGCAAAGGATTTGATTTTATGGCAATGGCATGTATGGTGTTTCTAGGGAATAGTGATTGTAGCTCTTTAATTCGTTCTGTCAAATAAGAAATATCGTGAAATATAATAGCCGTATCACTTTCATTAATCACATTTAATTGATTAAGTGCCCTTTTGAAAACCAAACTAATTTGTTCGTCTGATATTCTTGATGAACTACTTATATTTAGTCCTGATTTCCCCATCTTATTATTATTTAATAACAAAATCTTCCTTATTCAAAAAGGATATGATGCTCATATATGCGAAAATAGCAAATGCCTTTTATAATTTGATCAGTTAGATGGAATAATTATTAAGATTTTAATACTTCACCGAATGTGACTAATTTATGCTTTTGCTCATCCCACAGGCGAAAACGCATTGAACGAATACTTGGCCAGAAAGTAAGTGGTTCTTTTTGGAAAATGGGATTTTCACGAATGCATTTTTCGAGATTGTAATTTGGTATCTTGGGACTTAGATGGTGAAGGTGATGAAAGCCAATATTGCCCGAGAACCACTGAAGTATCTTGGGGAGTTTCAGGTACGAACTGCCTTCCATGGCGATAACTTTGTAATCCCAGTTTTCATCGCGCTCCCAAATCACATCCTCAAATTGATGTTGTAAATAAAACAACCAAACACCGGCCATGGAGGCAAAGTATAATATAGGAATTTGAATAAGTAGAAAGGTTTTAAATCCAATTAAAAGAGAGATGAGTGTCACGCCTATTACAAGCCCAAGGGTAGTAAGGTGAGTATAGATTTTTGATCTGAAAGATTGGGTATTGCTAGGAAAACGCATAGCAATTGTAAATAAAAAGAAAGGGGCAACCAGAAAGATGATAATAGGGTTACGATATATCCGGTAATAAATCCGTTTACCAATTGAGTAGCTTTTATATTCTTCAACTGTAATTGTTTTGACATCGCCAATACCTCGTTTATCCAAATTCCCTACAGTTTGATGATGCAAGTGATGTTCGTGATGCCATTTATGATGAGGAGTAAAAACCAGCATTCCTGAAATAATACTCACAACTCTACTTAAAAGTGGGGATTTAAAAAATGACCCATGTCCGCAATCATGGAAAATAATAAAAATCCTTACTAAAAACCCTGCAGCTAAAATTGATAAAGCTAAAGTAAGCCAATATGAAATTTCGATGCTGTAAATCATTGCAATCCATAACCCAATATATGGAATATATGAATTGGCTATTTGAAACCAGCTTTTAGCATTGTTGGGTTTATTGTATTTACCAATAATCTTAGTCCAATTGGACCAGTCGTTTTTATGGGAACTCTTTTTCATGTATTAATTAACAACAAAATAAAATTAGTACTTACTTCTTCAAATAAAAAATGCAGATATAAAATTACAACAATCACTGCCTTGCAACAAGCTAAAAGCTGTTAATTCAAATTTCAGCACTTATAAAAAATGATTTGATGAAGATTCTTTTGCATATCATCTTTAAAGGAGTATGGGACTTTAAATTATTTACTTATATAAAAGCAGATCAATTATACAGAAAGAAGAATCCAATTATAAAAAAAGAATTTCTGTGTGAAGTAATTTTATAAATATCAATATTTATTCATGGGATCTCGCACTTTAATTATAATATTATGAAGTATTGCGTATAAGTGGGTAAATAAAAAAGTGCAGATAAAATATCCACACTTTTTTAATTTGCATTTTTCAGGAAGGTTTAAATCCTTGGTAGCACGAATCAGTATTTTATTGTAAGTTCATTTTATCTCCAATTAACCAACCTCTATCAACCTTCATGCAATTTGTAATTTCGATGATATATTCTGCACCTAGATAATTGAAAAAGATATAAACATCGCCTTGCTCTAATTCCTTTTTTTTATCTTGTTTAAAAGCCGATTTTTGAAATGTTATGTCTTTCCAGATAATGCCTTTTTCTGCTACTTTGGCATATATTTTATCAAAATTTTCCTTCGAGTTTTCGATTCTGGATTTTTGAAACTTTTTAAGACTGGCCAATAAACTTGCTTTTTTACTATCTTTCATTGCCGGATCATTTTGAATTTCAAAATCTCTCATGTACTCAATGTCTTTTGTGTTTGGCAAGTATGGCTTCATTTTATCATAATCATTAGCTTTTAATGCATTGAAAACCGCTTCTCCAAAGGCTTCAGGTGATGATTTTGCTGATTTTGATTGCCCGATTCTGGCTTCATTAAGAGCGGCATTCTCTTCAATAGTCAAACAAATAGCTGAAGATAGTGTAGTTAGAGCAAAAATGAATAGAAGTAATTTTTTCATAAGACAAATAGATTTTATTAAGATGGCTACATTTAATTATTTTAAAAAGATCCAACTCAAACTTCGGAAGAATTTTTATTAAAAGCAATTATATGATCAATTATTATTTTTGAATCTTGAATTTAAAAAGAGTTAATTTATTGATTATCATGAAATACAAATAAGTCTGTTGTGTTATACTGTAAATCTTAAATTTGCCAGATGTGTCAAATATAACTGGATTTTATTTCAATCTTTTCACTTTTATTGAGTTGAAATCATACTCTCCAACCGAGCGCTTTGTTATTTGATATTTACTTCCATCTAAATATTGTTCAATAAAATCAAGTTCAGGAGCATAATGAAAGCATCCTCCAATTTTTAACGAATTTAATATATCCATATACTTTTTAGCGTAAATGATAAAGTCACCATCGTTGCGATAATGATGATGTTTAAAATGGTTAGAAAATCCAAGGTTAGAAATAATCGTTCCCCACTTATCTTTTCCGAATTCATATTCAAACCAATCTGACTTGTTCAAAAAAGGATCATTTCTTGCAAATCGATCAATACCGTAAGCTTCAATCCTGTTTTCACGTAAATGTGCCACTAAGTTTCCCTGCATGCCACATCCGATATCTAATACAGGCTCTATCAGTTGATCGATGTCAATTTGAAGAATTTCAATTTGTAAAGTATGACTATATTCTGAACAAGCTACTGTTTCTATTATTTCATCTTTTGATAAATAAATCTTTTCAGCAAATGGGTTTGTTTCTCGAAGCCAGTTTACTAGATTCTCATAATGCTTTTTAGAAATCACATCAATGGAATTTTTATTTCTTCTGAAACTCAAAAAAAGATTAGCATAAATTTTTCTTAAATCTTTTTTAGCTTTTTCGTTAAAACTGTAATATTGATTAACCCTGCAAAACTCCTCCAATGCTTTATTGGTGACATAGTCTAAAAGTAAATTTTTAGAAATGGTATCGATTTCCCCAATTTTTTCAATTGCAAGGATGGTTTCCGGGATGAATCGTAAGGAACTATTAATCTCACTGCAAAAGAGATTTCTGGCTTTGTTAAATTCAATCTGTTGGTCAATATTTTCTTTAAAATCATCCATTTTATAGATATCCTTCTGCCAAACTGCTTTAATTTAAATGTCTTCCTTGTTTTTTCATAGATATTACTGATTCAGATATGCGATTTTAATTTCATTCACAAATGGCTGGATATGGTTGAAAAATATTTTATATCCTTTACAAAGATAATTCAATCTGTCCTCACCTTCCGGTGTTTTGGTAAATCGATTTTTTGGACATCCTCCATTACACATTTCTAATACCTCACAATTCAAACAAGTTCCTGGAAGACTATCCCATTTAGCCTCTCCAAATGCAATTTGTTGAGAGCTATGAAGCATTGTAATTAAGGAAGTGGTTTTAATGTTTCCAATCAGATGTGCCGGATTCACAAAATGATCGCAAGTGTAAAAATCGCCATTATGTTCAATTACCGGTACAGCTCCGCATGTTTTTCTAAATATACACAGACTATGCTCTTGTTCAAAAGCTGTTCGTGCTGCTTCTTCGAATATCTGAACTTTGATTTCTCCAATATCATTGGCTTTCCATTCATCAAAAATAGCACATAAAAACTGACCATATTTTTTGGATGAAACGCTTTCAGGGATTATGAAACCATTGCGGCGTTCAGCAAGTGGTAAAAAGCTGATATATTTGGCTCCAATATTTTTTAAAAAATCATATAGTTGTATTGGTACTTCAACGTTCATAGTATGAACAACACAAAGAATCTCAAAAAATATATTGTACTTTTTTAAAAGCTCAATTCCTCTTATCGTTTTACTGAATGTGGATTGATTTGCTGGAGTTCGTCTGTATAAATCATGTATTTTTTCAGGTCCATCAATACTTACCCCGACTGTAAAATTCTCTTTGGCTAAAAAGCGAGCCCATTCATCATTGAGTAATGTCCCGTTAGTCTGAATCCCATTAATTATGTGACTATTTACTGGTTGATTTTTTTTTTGTAGTTGAATAATTCTCTTAAAATAGTCAATGCCTAAAAGTGTAGGTTCTCCGCCATGCCACGAAAAAACAATGGTAGAAGCTGAAGCAGCTTCTATATGTTGAATGATATACTGCTCCAAAATTTCATCACTCATTATATTTTTACTAGTTTTTGGATAGAGGTGGGATTTGCCCACGTAATAACAATAACTGCAACTTAGGTTACAATATGCACCTATTGGTTTTGCAAATACCTGAAATTGCTGTAAATCGTTTGTCATTTTTCCAGAATTAAGCAGATTTTAATATTACTAATAAAATTTCATCAACTTATTTTAATACAATTTAATTTGTAGATTTGTTACTTATTTAAATTGATTATAAATTATGAAAACACCACATAAAGTAAATTATTATTACGCAATATTTTTATTATTAATTGGCCTATTTGGTTTTATTGCTCGCTATACGAGCGTTGGGGATATTCAAGTTACTTCATTGATTCCGGCATTTTTTGGGTTTATTCTTCTTTTTTTTACTAAAGGAATTAAAAATGATAATTCAGTAATTGCTCATTTGGCTGTTGTTCTAACATTAATTCTTGCAGTTGTGGTGACTTATATGTTTGTCAAAAACTTATCGGTAGAATATATTGGTTCACGAAAGTTTTTCATCTTCTTGGTTACCGGGTTGGCATCTTATATTGTTTTAGGGATCTATGTTGCTGGCTTTATTGACAAAAAACGTAAAGTTTAGAGAAGATAATTTATTGAATTTTTCTCTACCTTAAAGATTATTAAAGATGAATCCTTATAAATTTTAGAAGAAACAAGGAGAATCAGATTATTATATGCCTTGAGCCTAAGTAGAATGTACAATTGATGTATTTTTGTACAAAATTAGAATTCTATGAGCCCATTACCTGCAAATTTAAATGCCAGAAAGTTTTATTTTAACGATACTTCTTTTAATGTATTGATGAAAAAGCGCATCTATCATGTGCTTTTGATTGCAAGTGCTTATGATACTTTTATTCTGGAAGATGATGGCAGAATTGATGAGCAAATTTTTAATGAATATGTTTCTTTAAACTTACGATACCCTCCTCAGTTTATACAAGCTGCATCGCAGGAAGAGGCATTTGCTTTGCTAAAGACTGAAAAAATTGACCTTATTATTACCATGCTGAGTGCTGAAAAGCGGGATACTTTTGACTTGGCTTCAAATATCAAGGCCAAATATCCTCATATCCCGATTGTTGTATTAACTCCTTTTTCGAGAGAAGTTTCTTTGAAAATTGATCAATCAGATTTAAGTGCGATTGATTACATTTTTAGCTGGCTGGGGAATGCAGATATTTTATTGGCGATTATCAAGCTTATCGAGGATAAAATGAATGTTGAATCTGACATTGAAAATGTTGGCGTGCAAACCATACTCTTAGTGGAAGATTCTATCCGTTTTTACTCTTCTTATTTACCAAATATTTACAAAATAATATTTAAGCAGTCTAAAATGTTTATGACAGAGGGCTTAAATGAGCATCAGCAGATGCTACGAATGAGAGGACGGCCGAAAATATTGCTTGCAACTAACTATGAAGAGGCTGTAGTCTTTTATGATAAGTACAAAAAAAACATGCTTGGGATTATTTCTGACATGGCTTATAAGCGTGAGGGTATTTTGGACAAACAAGCAGGCATTAAATTGTATGAAAAGGTTAAAAAAGATGACATCTACATGCCTCTGCTTTTACAATCATCGGATGTTGGAAATGCAAAGCTGGCTAAGAAACTTAAAGTAGGGTTCATCAATAAAAATTCAAAAACGCTCTCGATAGAACTAAGGAATTTTATTCGTGAATATTTTGCTTTCGGTGATTTTGTTTTTATTGATCCTGATACGGGTAAAGAAATTGCACGTGCAAATGATTTAAAAGCATTACAAGAAATCATCTTCCCGATTCCGGACCGATCACTTGAATACCATGTAAAAAGAAACCACCTTTCAAAATGGATGCGTGCACGGGCATTATTCCCTTTGGCGGAATTATTAGTCGATATCAGATTAGAGGACTTTAATGATTTGGATGAAATTAAGCGATTTATTTTTGATGCCATTGGCAGTTTTAGATTAAATAAAGCCAGGGGCGTTATTGCCGAGTTTTATAGAGATCGTTTTGATGAATATTTAACTTTCACCCGAATTGGCGAAGGATCCATTGGTGGTAAAGCGCGCGGATTAGCTTTTCTGGATGCACTCATCAAAAGAAACCATTTGTATGATAAATATGAAGGTTTAGTTATTACAATTCCAAGAACAGTGGTTTTGGGCACAGATGTTTTTGATGAGTTTATGGAAGAAAATGAATTGCATAAAATTGCATTATCCGATCTTAAGGATGAGGAAATCTTAAGGCATTTTATAGAAGCAAGACTTCCCTTCAGAATTCATGAGGATCTTTATACCTTCATCTCATTTATAAAAAACCCAATTGCTGTTAGGTCTTCCAGTTTATTGGAAGATAGCCATTATCAGCCATTCGCAGGAATTTATTCAACTTATATGCTTCCGAATGTAATGGATGATGATCGATTAATGATTAACATGCTTGGAGATGCCATAAAAAGTGTATATGCTTCCGCTTTTTATAAAGATAGTAAAGCATACATGACAGCAACATCTAATGTTATTGATGAAGAAAAAATGGGGATAGTACTTCAGGAAATCTGTGGGAAGAGATATGGAGATCGGTTTTATCCGGTTATTTCAGGGGTAGCGCGTTCGATAAACTTTTATCCAATCGAACCTGAAAAACCAGAAGACGGAATAGCAAATATTGCATTAGGATTGGGAAAATATGTGGTTGACGGCGGTCAAACATTGAGGTTTTCACCTCGATTTCCGAAAAAAGTATTGCAAAACAGTAGTCCGGAAATGGCCTTACAACAGTCACAAAAAACATTTTATGCTTTGGATTTAAATCCAAAGAGCTTTAAACCTTCCGTTGATGATAGTCATAATTTGATCAAGCTGAGAATCGCTGATGCAGAAAAAGACGGATCTATCAGGCATATAGCCTCAACCTACGATTTTCAAAATAATATTGTAAGGGACGGAATCAATTATGAGGGCAAAAAGATCATCACTTTTTCAAACATCCTAAAGCATGAAACTTTCCCATTGGCTGAAATTCTGGATGATGTATTGAAAATTGGTCAGAGTGAAATGGGCAAACCAATAGAAATTGAATTTGCAGTAGAATTAAACCATGCAAACAACAGACTGAAAGTTTTTAATCTTTTACAAATTCGTCCGATTGTTGATAACAATCAGAGTATTCAGGATGATTTAAGGAATATTTCAAAGGAAGAAACTATCATTATTTCAAATTCGGCTTTAGGAAATGGAATTCACAGTAATATTTTTGACTTTATTTATGTAAAGCCTGATTCATTTGATGCTAAAAATAACAATGAGATTGCCTTGGCAGTTGAAAAACTCAATATGAAGTTTTTAAAAGAGAAAAAGCATTATATTCTTGTAGGTCCGGGAAGATGGGGCTCTAGTGATCCCTGGCTAGGGATCCCTGTTAAATGGTCGCAAATTTCGGCAGCACGTGTTATTGTTGAGTCTGGTTTAAAGGATTATCGCATTGACCCAAGTCAGGGAACACACTTTTTTCAAAATCTTACCTCTTTTAGGGTAGGATATTTTACCATCAATCCATTTAAAAATGATGGTTTTTACGATTTAGATTATCTTGAAAAGCATGAGGCCGTTTATGAAGATGAATACTTAAGACATCTGAGATTTGAGAAACCATTGATTGTAAAAATTGATGGCAAAAAAAACAAAGGAGTTATCTTTAAGGCTTGATAAATATTTGATATTTCTTCAGATATAAAATAAAAAACCCGGCATTTAACCGGGTTTTTTATTAGTAAATAGCGCTTGAATTTCTATATCCAGGTAAGTTTTTATACCAGTCGGGGAAAAGAACACCATCGCTTTGAGCCCAGGTTGCGAAATGATTATAAGCACCTAAAATTACTTGTTTCTCATTTGGATAATCAAAGGTATCAGGAATATTAATGGCCCAGAACAAATTATCTTGAGTTTTATAGTACCTGCCTATGCCTGGATTTGAATCATCTTCCCAAGTTCCAAAATAAGCTGGATCATGTAAATTGGTAGGAGCATAATCCGGGAGATGTACTTCCTTGCCTCTTATTTGGCTCACAACCAGGAATGGATTGAATTTTCCTATATTAAGCTGGCTGTAGCTTACTGTATTGTCAACAAAGTCGATAAAGAGCGTAATTGTAACCGGCTCAATATATGGTGCCGGATGATCTGTATTCACCCCAATCCCGGAACCAGGGTGAGGCATTATATTGAAAGGATCATCTAACACAATAAATGTTGCTTTAGATTGTCCATTTTCAACACCATTACTTGCCAGACTATAAATGCTACCAGACTGAATTTGATATCCTGAAACGCTGATTATATTGCTAGGGTTAACATTCGGAAATGAAAAACCAAAACCATTGTGAAGTGCAGCCCCAAAAGCTCTTATCTTGAAAGTAGCAGTAATGTCTTTGATTTTCTCGTTAATATCCTTGTTGATATTGAAATTATATTCTACAACCAAATCATTAATATCATAATCACCTTTACCCGGCCATAAATCTTCATAGGCTAAAGTTCCTGTAAATATTTCTGGATCTGGCGGTTCTTGATTATTGTCACCGGGATTACACTCGTTTTCAGGAATTTCAAGATCACATCCAAAATCCACATGAGAATCAAGTGTTCCATTATTCACCTCAATGTTACCATCAGCGTCACAGAATTCAATATATCCGCTAACATCAGAACCACCAGTAAGTTTTGTTTCATTGGTAATTTTAAATTTGGCACCAGATTCAGTTGGTCCCTGAACTTCACCTGTAATATCAAGATCTGTTGTTACAACTAAACTGTATTGTCCCATTACCATAAAGGTATTGCCACTTCCTGAGATGGTTGTTTTCTTTCCAACTTCAATATATCCATAATTGTAGAATTTTGAATTTTGGTTAAAGTGCTGCTCGACATATATTTTACAATAATTATAAAAAGTTATATCCGGATTTCCTGTATTATTAAAATGTCCATTAGGTCCTGTAACGATTATGGTTCCTTCATTCACTCCATTTCCATTATTGTTAAACTGCCCATCAACATTCATAATTCCGGAATTTAAAAAATCTTCAGAATTATTTACAATTCCATTACAATCTAATTCTCCATGATTTTCAAAAAGCATATCAGCATCTACTGTCGGACCACCATTGTCACTATCTGTAACTTTGCCGTAGTTGATAAATTCAGTAAACCCATTAAATGATAATTGATTAGCTTCAATTTCTCCGGTGGAAGAAACATAAATATATCCCCCATCATTGCCTTGAGTTTTTAATTTGTCAGCTATCAGTTTGCCTTTTACATATAAAGTACCACCCTTAAAAGTGATATCACCAGCTATTACGGTAGTTCCTGTTCCAATGCAATAAACAATACCATCATCAAGATCTATGTTGCCATTTGTACCCGAAATGGTAATACCGCAAGTTGGAGGTGTTTGATAGATGCTTTGTGTAGGTGTAACATGGGCTGCCCATGTATCCTTCAAACTGTTGATTACTAAAGTAGTATTTAATGTGTTTTGATTTCCAACAACACTTACCACTTTTCCAGTTACCCCATTACCATACTCAATAAGAACATTTTCAACATAGGTTGGAATGCTGATTTTCGTGTTCAATACATTAGATTTATCTTCCGGATAACCATTAAAATAGGTTATCGTCCTATCAAGAGATAAAATTTTGGTTATTTTACGATTCTTTTCATTTGGAAGAGTTATCCGAACATCCAAAGTTTTGATCATGCTCCAGTCAAAATTATCACTGATATTCAAGGCGGACATTTCATTAATGACAGCGTCTGGAGTATCTAAATTCTTCTCATCCACCGTATTGTCAAATTTTTGACAGGATACGAATATCATGGTCAAAATTGCAAGTAGTACAAATGATTTTTTCATGGCTTTATATTTTTTTAATAATGCATTCTTTTTTAATACATTATAAATGTCAAACCATGTTCCATTATTTAAAAAATCACCTAAATCGCAGAAAATCAGACAGTAATAAATTAATGCAAAATCGATATGGTTCCATTTTTGGGAAAATATTCTAAAATTGATATAAGGACTAACTCATACTCCTCGAGCATATTAGGGTAGGAGGTATTTATAACAGGAACGAACAGCTAAAAAATTATGTCAACTTCTATGATTGGGTATTATTTTGCCTTCAAAGTTGAAGTAAGCATTTTGCAAATCAGCAGTCATACAGGAATGTACGGGCAAAACACCGATCAATTCACCAATATTTATTGAATTGAAAAATGAATCAGAAGCAGTGATTACACCATGTTCTTGTGAGATGGATGATAAATAACAATCCTGAACAGGATCTGACCAGCCGTTATCCTTTAAATAAACGACTTTCCCAAATATTTGCTTACCATCTTGCATTTTGAGTGATTCCTTTGAAAGATGGACTCCACCACCATAAATGATAATCGATTTTCGATCGAGATGCTTAGCAACAACTGGACAAGCCATAACTACAGAAATATCACCATAACTACATGACCCTAATTGCTCTTGAACTAAATCATAAAACACAAAATTACCGGGTCTTAATTCATCTGCACCTTCAAAGTCATTCATGGTGCTTGCCCCCGGTGTATCTCCAATTGAAACGATTAAGGGTGTTCTCTTATCTTGGAAATTAGCTTTCAGTTTGGATAATTCCCTTAAAGAGGCTAAATGAATCTCTTCAATTTCTTTGATCGAACTGGTTTTATAAGTGTGACCATTATGTGCCAAAAACCCTTTTAATTTCAAATGTGAAGTATTTTTAATTTCATTAATAAGCTCTGAGATTAAAGAGGTATTGTTTACAGAAATCCCGGTTCGATGATAGCCGGTATCGATCTTAATAAAAACGCCAGTATCATTTTGCAGGTTCTGCCCTAAAAACTCAATGGTCTCAATAGATTCCACAATAATGTTCAAATTAATTTGAGCACTTAACTGGTTGATCTTGTCAATCTCAAGCCAGTTAACCGGAAAAGCAACTGTAATATCTTGCCATCCATCCGAAGCAAAATATAAAGCCATATCTAAAGACGAAACTGTAATTTTATCAGTTCCCATTTCCCGAAACCAACGACCTATTTCAATCGAATGATGTGTTTTAAAATGTGGCCTGAAAATCAGGTGATGTTTTTTTGCTTTTGCAATCATTGTAGCAATATTCCGACGACATTTATTTTCATCAACAAGGAAACTGGGCTTTGAAAAAAGTTGTTGCATTGATTAATTTTTCTGTGTTAGAGGTTCATTTTCATCCAAAGGTAGGATAAAAAAAACCAGAATCGGATGATGAAATTCAGTATTTTTAAGCAAATAAATCAACTCCTATGAAAAAGAACCGATTTTTAATAATCATCTTGTTCGTGCTATTTTCATGTACGCAGAAACAAAAAATGGAACTTATCACACAAAAAATTCAATACGATGTTTCAATTAAAAGTCCTGATGCATCTTATGATCCCTGGATTCAAAACATCGATGAATCACAACGATTAAAAATGGTTTCAAATTTATTAGATGCTGCCTATGAAGGGCGTATTCCTGTTTATGATTATTTTAATCATCCTTTAAGCATCGAGCAGTTAAAGAGCATTGGTGTCGATAGTGCCTATCGCACTCTTATCCGAAGCACACCTCCTTATGCGGAATATGATACTTTAATTATTTCAAAAATTGAAATGAAAGACATTGTAAAAATCAGATTTCTGGAAGAATGGTACATGGATGAACAAAATTTAACTTTCAAAAAAGTGATTATTGGGATTGCACCTGTAGTTGATAAATTCGATAAGGAAGGAAATTTTGTAGGCTTATTTCCGATGTTTTGGATTTATCCTCAAGGATTGGAAGCACTCAAAAAATAAACCTTAAAGGTTAATTCCGAAAGTATTAATTTTGCATTCTTTTTAAGAAATTATGGATGTTCAATACTTTACACTTCAGAACGGGATTCGGATTATTCACTGTTATAATACCAGAGAGATTGCCCATTGTGGTTTAATCATTAATGCAGGTTCAAGAGATGAAACACAAATCCAAAACGGGATTGCTCATTTTATTGAACATGTCATTTTCAAAGGAACTTCAAAGCGCAAGGCTTATCATGTACTCAGCCGACTTGAAAATGTTGGTGGCGATTTAAATGCCTTTACTACTAAAGAGGAAACCTGTATTTATGCCTCTTTTCTTCACGAACATTACGAGCGATCCCTCGAGCTGTTTGCGGACATCCTTTTCAATTCTGTTTTTCCGGAGAAAGAAATTAACAAGGAAAAAGATGTTGTACTGGATGAAATCAATTCTTATAAAGACAGTCCGGCTGAACAAATCTTTGACGATTTTGAAGAGTTATTGTACGATGGTCATCCCATTGCCAGAAATATCCTTGGCATTCCTGAGACCGTAAAAAGCTTTACAAAGTCAGATATTCTTGAATTTATGGATCAGAATTATCATACCGATCAAATGGTGATCAGTTCTGTTGGGAATATCACTTTTGAGGAGTTGATAAGAATCGTGACTAAACATTTTGGGGGTATAAACCCCAATTTGAGAAAAAAAGCGAGAGAAAAGGTTATTCATTATATGCCTTCTAAAAAAGTAGAAATCAGGCAAAATCATTTGGCTCACAGCATAGTTGGAAATTTAGCCTATGCAGTGGATGATGATAAACGACTTGGCCTCGTTTTGTTGAATAACTTGCTGGGTGGACCCGGTTTAAATTCTCGTTTAAATCTGGCCTTACGCGAACGGCATGGCTATGCTTACGATATTGAATCAAATTATCAGGCCTATTCGGATACCGGTATTTTTTGCATTTATTTTGGAACCGACCCTGAAAATCTGAGCAAAGCCACAGCCATAGTCCAAAAAGAATTGAAGGATTTGAGAGACAAAAAATTGGGCATTTTGCAATTAAGTAGAGCTAAAACCCAAATTATTGGCCAATTGGCCATTTCTTTGGAATCAAATGTGAGTGAAATGCTGTCGAATGGCAAACGATTTTTGCAGGTGAGCCAAATAGAATCGGTAAAAGAAATTATTCGTTCAATTAATGATTTAACAGCCAAACAACTGCTTGAAATTTCAAATGAAATATTTGATCCAAAAGCTCAGAGTGCCTTAATTTATAAGTCCAAATAGCATGATAAAAGAGGAGCTTCAAAAATATGCCGAGGAGCATAGCAGTTCGGAAAGCGAGGTGTTATTCCAACTAAATCGGGAAACACATTTAAAAACGGTTCATCCGCGAATGTTATCAGGTCATTTGCAGGGTAAGTTTTTGGAAATGGTGAGTTGCATGATAAAGCCAAAACAGATCCTTGAAATTGGAACATTTACGGGTTATTCAGCTATTTGCCTTTCCAAAGGATTAACCCTGGATGGGTGTATCCACACCATTGAAAAGAACCCGGAGTTAGAACACATTGCCATGAATGCTTTTAAAAAGTCGGGCATCGAGAATCAGATCAGCTATTACTCGGGAGATGCAATGGATTTAATCCCTGAAATAGACGAAAAATTTGATTTGGTTTTTATTGATGCGGATAAAGAAAATTACCTCAACTATTATCATTTGGTGTTTGATAAATTAAACCCCGGAGCTTTTATTCTGGCTGATAATGCACTCTGGTCGGGAAAGGTAATAGAAGAAGCATTGCCTACAGATAAAGATACCGCAGGATTATTGGCCTTCAATGATTTTGTTCAACAAGATACCCGTGTTGAAAATTTATTGCTTCCTTTCAGGGATGGGATTATGGTGGTGAGGAAATTATAACAGAATAGTATGGTTTTGCTGAAAACTGTCCTCGAATTACGTAACATCTACAGGAATGCCAAATGAAACCATTTTATAACTTTGAAAAAGCCGCGAAAATTTGATTTGCAATTTCAGCCATTTCTTCATCGCTTAATTTTACTCTTTCACGATTAAAATTAATTTCATTGCCCACAATTAATGGAATAAGGTGAATGTGAGCATGCGGAACATCAAGGCCGTAAACAACAACA
>Ga0268283_1000974_pt1 | contig 15202 bp, 11 predicted proteins | sample saktaG_13_FD_190140 | JGI IMG/M metagenome (GOLD analysis project Ga0268283, IMG submission 190140) | Saline water microbial communities from Sakinaw Lake, British Columbia, Canada - sak_2013_06_06_36m | ecosystem: Environmental > Aquatic > Non-marine Saline and Alkaline > Saline ... | reverse complement strand
ATTATTAATGCTTTGCTGTTCCTGTTCCTCAAGACCTATCTGTTTTTTTGCAAAAGGGTTTGTAAAGAAGTTAGTTATACCTATCCAAAACCGATGCAATGAATGCATCCGGTGTTTTCGAAGCCACGCCTTTTGTCCTGCATGCAACTGGCGATTTTCTTCCTTCTGCCTTTGCCGGTCACCCTTAGCATAAAGATCCTTCTTATGATGCCGCCTCGCATTTTTTTTCCTTTGTTCTTCCTGTTCCTCAAAAGTTAGCTGCTTTTTGGCAAAAGGGTTTTTAAAGAAGTTGACTATCCGTTGCAGAAACCGCCGCCTCGAAGCAGCCCGGTGCTTACGACGCCATGCTTTTTGCCCGGCGTGTATCTCTCGCATTTCTTCCTTCTGCCTTTGCCGGTCGCTTTTAACGTGTTGACCCTTCATATAAATTAACCCCTTATCAAAAAATAGATTTAAAAACAATGCTCTAAAATAAACAAATTTTCAAATCACACTCAAGCAAATCAAAAATAATGAATTAATGAACTACGCCACCGCAGAGTAGCGGAGTATCAGAAGCCAGAATCCAGAAGAATTTTCAAATTCCGACTCCTGTATTCTGTATTCTCCTTATATATAAAGCAAAAAAAATGCAACAAGTCTGCCTGACGGCATAAAAGAAAAATCAGAAGCATCTATTGTGAACTCCTCTGGTAGGTGCTTTTTTTATTGGCATATCATTTCTTCTATGTGTCATTTTCATATGACCTATGTGCCCTTGCCTGCAGCAGGCAGGTATTGTGTTCAAAACAAAGAACCATGAACCTGACCACCGGAGCCAAAGGCATCATTAGAATTATCCTTCACTTAGGTGAATTGACACTTCACCAGTTTACTGATTCAGCTTTAATCCAAAATTAAGTACTACCCTGTAAAAGAACAGCAGCGCAATAACAACGATCACGATGCTCCACCTGAAATAGTTACGTCGGATCAAACCCGAATAATGAATGCTCTCGTTGCGCAGTGAATTGTATGTAAAAAGCGATGGAATTAATAGCAGCCCAGGAGTAATTGTCTTTAAAAGGAACGGGATGTAATATGTTGGAGTGGTTATCACGAAGAATATGACTCCACCGGCCATCCATGGCAGCAATACCTGGCAAATGATAAAAAATAGTCTGTATTCGGGTATTACAAGAGTTACCGATCCTGACGAAACCAGGAACATGGATGTTAACTGCCTCCCCGCAAGTATCATGATTCCCAGAGAGAGTATGGTGAAAATTATTTCCTCAACATCGTATATTCTGCTCATTAACAACCATTCGGATGTATATATAAATTCGGTGCGTGTAAGAAACCCTACAATGTAGGCACCAAAGAACATGTTAAGGCCATGAATAATGCCCCACAGATAAAATAACTGAAAGTTTTTGGAATAGATGTTATTATTAAAGAACAACCTCAGGAAAACAAGAGCCAACAATAATGAAATTGCCGGCCCTGAGCCAAAAATAGTAACCAGAGCAGAAGGTGTATATAAATGGGAAAAGGTATATAGTGGAAACTTTAATCGGTAGTAATACCACACCACAGGTATATGGAAGCCTCTGGCAATAAAAATTGTTGCCAATTGGTAAATTACATAAATCAATAGAAAGGAAAGTAAATAAAAGGCTAAAGAATGCAAAAAAGTAAATACTAACTTTTTTCTCAGGTCAGGAGTGGCTAATACAAACCTAAAGTTATTCTTCATTTCTATACGCTTTTTCTTTGCAAGTATTTTCCTGTCTTTCTTGGTTTGATGAGGCACATAACCAACCTCTTGAGCACTCCATTTTTTTGGAAATATGGCCCGGTAAGGGTTTTTTACAACCTTTGACAACAATTTTCTGCGATCTTTAGCTCGTTCTAGCCTCCAGCGTTCTTTAGCACGTTTTTGACTGAGTTCTTCAGGTGTCAACTGTTTTCTTGAAAAGGGGTTTGAAAAGAATTCATTCAGGCGTTTGCGGAATTCCTGCCTTTGCACATTTTTATGTCTGCGGCGTGATGCCTTAATCACAGCATTCCTTTGCTTTTTCTCTTCCTTCTGCCTTTGCCGGTCCCCTTTAGCAAAACGATCCTTCTTATAAAACCGCCTCACATTTCTAATGCTTTGCTGTTCCTGTTCCTCAAGAGTTAGCTGCTTTTTTACAAAAGGGTTTGCAAAGAAGTCGGCCATGCTTTTCCTGAACCGCTGCCACGAGGCAATCCGGTGCTTACGACGCCATGCTTTTTGCCCGGCACGCATCTGGTGCTTTTCTTCCTTCTGTCTCTTCCGGTCGCCTTTTGCGTATGGATCTTTCATATAAATTAACCATTTATCAGAAAACAGATTCAAAAACAATTATCTAAAATAAACAAATTATCAAGTCCTGCTAAAGCAAATCAAAAATAATGAATTATTTAACTTCACTACTGAATGCTCTTAGAGCGTCCTTTTTGCTGAATAATCTATTATGTCTGATTAATTCCAAATGCTCCGGATATCTATTTATTGGCTTGTTTCACCATTCTTTTAACCAATTTACTCCCGGCAACTAGAGTATCCGTAAATTTACCGCTGAAATATTCCGAATGGAAAATGCAAACACATTTCCAACTCGGTTGTTAGTATCAGGGAATGTAAATTACTATGGCTGGAATTGTAAAAATTTCTTTACCGGTAACAGGGATGTCTTGTGCTTCCTGTGCTTTAAGCGTGGAATCAATGCTTAAAGCTATGCCTGATGTTAAGGACGCTTCGGTGAATTATGCCGACCGCTCGGTCAGAGTAGCATTCGATAGTTCCTCTCTCTCTCTCGGTTCACTGCGTAAAGCTGTTAAAGATATTGGCTATGATCTCATCATCGATATTGAAGACATTCAGGATAAACTTGCCGCAATAGATAAAAAGCAGATGAAAAGAATGGTTTACAAATTAGTCGTATCAATTTTGTTTTCCATTCCTGTTTTTGCAATTGCGATGCTATCGCACACCGTTTCAGCCACCGATCGCTGGATAATGCTCTTCCTGTCATTGCCTGTAATAGTTTATAGCGGGTCGGGATTCTACGTTACTGCCTGGAAGCAAGCAAGGCACCGCACAGCAAATATGGATACACTGGTAGCTACCGGCACAGGGGCAGCATTCATTTTCAGCCTTGTAAACACTATTGCCCCGCAATTGCTCATACAGCCAGGGCATTTAACGCATGTATATTTCGAATCAGCAGTCATCATAATCACATTTATTCTTACCGGAAAGGTATTAGAAGAAAAGGCCAGATCAAAAGCATCATCAGCTATAAAAAAGCTTGCCGGGCTTCAGCCCAAAACAATTACAGTTAAACGCGATGGCATACAGATATCTATCAGTCCGGGCCTGGTTATTTATGGCGATCTGATTGAAGTTAAGCCCGGAGAACGAATCCCTGCCGATGGGAAGGTAATTAAAGGAGAGTCATTTGTAGATCAGAGTTCAATCACCGGAGAAGCAATTCCAATAATCAAAATCGCAGGCGACAAAGTTTTTTCAGGCACTCTGAACCAGCAAGGAAGCCTGCTTATCGAATCAACAGGTTCAGGCTCTGATTCCTTACTTTCGCAGATCATAGGACTTGTTCAGGAAGCCCAATCGGGAAAGCCTCCTATTCAGCAGTTGGTAGATCGGATCGCATCCATTTTCGTTCCGGTGGTATTGATGATTGGGCTGATAACATTCTTTGCCTGGTTTTTCCTTGGACCCGATCCATCATTAAACTTTGCTTTGGTGACGGCATTGAGCGTTCTCATCATTGCATGCCCATGCGCGCTTGGCCTTGCCACTCCAACTGCTTTGATTGTTGGCCTGGGAAAAGGAGCCAGCCGGGGTATTCTCGTCAGAGACGTCAGCAGCTTGCAGATGGCATACAAGGTTGATACAGTGGTTTTAGACAAGACAGGTACATTAACTGCTGGCAAACCTGATGTTACTGATTCCTGGTGGATCAATGATAAAGCAGAAGAAAGTACAGCCGGAATACTCTATGCAATAGAGCGCCTGTCCTTTCATCCTTTGGCAGGATCAATCTGCAAACACCTGGAGACAATACATCCGGGGATCTCACAGTTAGAAATAGCTCCCGCTGAATTTATTGAGAACCGGGGCGCGGGTGTGCAGGCCAGGATTGATGGCAAAATATACTATGCCGGTAACGAAGTATTCATGAATGATAATAAAGTGACCTTTAGTAAAGAAGCTAATATGCAGATCGCAGAATTAAAAAGGAAGGCCATGACGATTATCCTGTTTGGCAACACGGATGAAATCCTTGGCATTTTCGGTCTGGCGGACTCTCTGAAACCTAATGCAATTAAGGCGATCAAGAGTTTTAAAGACATGCATATTGAAGTTATTATGCTCACTGGCGACAACGCTGAAGTTGCTAATCTCGTTGCCTCCCAGGCAGGAATATCAAGAGTGCTTTCTAATTGCCTTCCTGATCAGAAAGGAGATTTTATCAAACAGTTGCAGAATGAAGGAAGAAAAGTAGCTATGATAGGCGATGGCATCAATGATTCGTATGCCCTGGCGCAGGCTGATGTTGGCATTACAATGGCAAGAGGGTCGGATATTGCACTGGAGAGTGCCGGAATAACGCTCATGGCTGGCGATCTTGAACATGCAGTTTCTGCATTTCGTTTATCCAAAGCCATCATTCAAAAGATAAGGCATAACCTTTTCTGGGCTTTTCTTTACAATATCATTGCAATACCTCTTGCTGCAGGTGTTTTATATCCATTTACCGGTATGCTCCTCAGCCCGATGATTGCGGGAGCTGCCATGGCAATGAGTTCAGTTTCGGTTGTTGCCAATAGTCTCAGGCTTTTATCTGTTAAAATATGATTGAAGTTTATGGGACATAATCACCAACATCAAAACCATCAGCAACACGCTAAGGAAAGCCGCATAAGGCTTGCTTTCTTCCTGAATGTCGTATTTGCAATATTGGAAATTACAGGAGGTGTTTTTACTAATTCTGTATCCATAATCTCCAATGCCGTTCATGATCTGGGTGATTCCATATCACTTGGAATGGCATGGTATTTCCAACGACTTTCGGGCAGGGACCGCGATAATCATTTTTCATTTGGCTACAAGCGGTTTTCTGTACTTGGTGCGTTTATCAATTCTTTGGTACTTCTGACAGGTTCCATTTTAGTCATTATTATCGCGATACCAAGAATTTTTCATCCGCAACATATTCATGCAAAGGGAATGTTCTTTCTGGCATTGGCAGGGATAATAGTGAATGGAATTGCTGCTATACGGCTAAAGAAAGGCAATTCCCTGAATGAAAAAGTGATTTCCCTTCACCTGGTTGAAGATGTTTTAGGCTGGACAGCTGTACTTATTGTGGGTATCGTCATGAACTTTTATCCTCTACCCCTGCTCGACCCATTGTTATCAATCCTTATCACCATCTATATTTTATGGAACGTATGGAAGAACCTGAAAAGTACGTTACGGATATTCCTTCAGGCTATTCCGGAAACTAAGCAGATGGCAGATATTGAAAAGCAGCTATTATCAATCCAAGAGGTTACAGGGGTTCATGATCTTCACGTGTGGTCGATGGATGGAATTTACCACGTACTTACAGTTCATGTGACCGTAGCCGGCAACCTGACATTAGAGCATACAAAGCAGTTAAAACAAGACATACGGGCAAAAATGGAAGGATTAGGAATTGAACATACCACGGTGGAGATTGAGCATCAGGACGAGGTATGCGGATTAACTGATTGCTAAAGAAAAGAACTTTTGCACTCCAAACTTCAGGCACTTTTTTTTATAAACACTAACTCAATAATACGATGGAAACTCTCCGGTTCAAGACAAATCTTAAATGCAGCGGATGCATCTCCGCAATAAAACCAAGTCTGGAAAATATAGCAGGGATTGGCGACTGGAAGGTTGATCTCTCCTCGCCGGAAAGGATACTGGAGATAGATTCTCCTGCTGACAAAGCAGAAGAAATTCTGGAAGCTGTAAAAAAAGCCGGTTATGAAATAAACCAGCTTCCATAGGATTCATCTTTTACCTGTTTATCCTAAACGGGCAGCAATAATATCCCAATCCACTAACTGCCAGAATGCTGTAATGTAGTCAGGGCGCCTGTTCTGATAATCAAGATAATAGGCATGCTCCCATACATCGCATGTAAGTATAGGGCGATGGTTATCACGCATAGGATTGGCAGCGTTTCCGGTGGTTACAATGGCCAGTTCTCCATCTGCTTTTTCAACAAGCCATGCCCACCCTGAACCAAACTGGTTAAGTGCAGCCTCCGAAAATTTTACAACAAAGGCTTCGAATGATCCGAAATCGCGGTTAATCAACTCAAGAAGCTTTCCCTGTGGGGTAGTGCCACGTTTTGCCGAAAATCCTTCCCAATAAAATGTATGGTTCCACACCTGGGCTGCATTGTTAAATACCGGCCCCTCGGCTTTCATGATGATTGGTTCGGGAGTATCAACCTTTTCAAACTGGGTTCCCTCAATCAGGCTGTTAAGTTTGTTAACATAAGCCTGGTGGTGCTTTCCATAATGGAATTCAATTGTCTTTCGGCTGATAACAGGCTCCAAAGCATCTGGAGCATAGGGTAATGGGGGCAATGTGATCGACATGATTTAGGTATTTAGGTTTGTCAAATATGCGATTTGCGTAGATAAAAGTACGACATTTTTCCGGATGGGTTATTAAATCCAAAAAATAAGTAATTCGGATTTGCATTTCAAGCTATTTGTCAGTAACAGGAATTCCCATTTCTGATCCAGCACCATCAAATTTAAAGATACAGTAAAAAGATGTTAAATTAGCAAAAAAGAAGCATCCATCCCGGCTTCCAATTCCCGGGGATCTGTGCCTTGCTGAAAAATACGCATCGGTCTGTTTCCCAACAAGTTCATTTTTCTTCCTTCCACTCGCAAAGCCGTTGCTTCCCTTAGGCCAACTACAGTTGTTTCTGTATTCACCATCAGGAATTCCTGTATGCGTTGCTCTCTGGTTTCGCCACCATGCCCGGCAGGATTGGCATCCAGATAATGCGGATTGATCTGGAAAGGCACAAGACCAAGGCAGTTGAAGCTTTCTGGCTCTATAATGGGCATATCGTTCGTGGTTTTCATGCTGGGGCAAGCCACATTAGCACCTGCACTCCAGCCAACGAAAGGCACGCCCTCATTCACTTTTTCGAACATTGGTTCCATCAGTCTTAGCTTATGAAGCATATACACCAGGTGAAAGGTATTGCCGCCGCCAACAGCTATAGCTTCTGCCTGATGTATGGCATCAACACGGTTTGGCTCATTTTCGATTGAATAGATCACAAGCCCCAGCTTTTCAAACACATCTTGTACTTTGGCAGTATAGTCGTTATAGCTAACGGAAACGCCGGCGTAAGGTATAAATAACACTCGGCTGACGTGAGTTCCAGAAAAGAAATCAGTAATAAGCTGTCGGGGCCAACCTAAATATTCTTCGCCGGCATTGGTCGAATTACTGATTAAAAGAAGTCTCTTGGTCATATTCTTAATTTTAAAGTCAGATTAATTTATATTGTAAAGTTAGCGTAACTTAACAGTTGCCTGCAAAAGCAGAAAGAAAACCACAAAAACAAGGGGTAAACAGAGGGAAGCTGCCGATTACTTGACACTAAGCAAGGGATTTTCATGCCAGGTAGTTTGATTCGTTTATCTCAGAAGAGTTTGCAAAGTTAAAGCTTCTTCTATTTGCATTCTCCTTTTTATCTACCCGAATTATTACCTTTCAGATTAAGCCGATCCAGCTGCATGGAGATGGAATCAGCAATAGAAGTATTATTCGCAAATTTTGCAGCTATCCCGGCCTTCCGCAAGTCAGCGATAGCTGCTACTTCATCTTGCAGGCTCAATTTTCTGTTACTGCTGTTATACCAGGCTCTGGCAACGTCGCCGTAGAGTTTCTCAACTTCAATATCTGTAATAATAAAATGACTGTTATTATGTTGAATAGTTGCAGCAGCATCAGTATAATCATCAGCCAAAGTCAGCTTATTACCGGATAATGCTTTTCGTGCGATACGAATATAGGAATGATAAGTGCCGTAAATGGCAATAGCTTGTTGCTGGTAAAGCTTGCCTGGGCATGTAGAATATGAAATTGCGTTGCACATTCTGGCTGCACTTCCTAACAAGTCAGCTGCTTCAGCATAATGCCCTGATGAAAACAGTTTCTCCCCTTCCCGCAAGTAGGCCTTGGTTACTGCATCGCTCAAAGCCCAATAGTAACCTTCGGGTAAGGTAGCTGAGTTAGAACTTTGCAAAATCAAGGAAACTGCAGCTTTCAGGAAAATAAGATCGTCTGGCCTGTATGTCACCTTTCCCAATTGGCAAAAGATTATTTTGGCGAAATCCGGCGATTCCTCATCAGTAAGCCTTTCCACCTGCATGGAAACCCAGGTCTGTGACAGCTGATTTATATTTGAACCGGATTGCCATGCTGTACCTGTTGATATGTTCGCAAGAAAAAGTTTTTGAATATAGTGTACCCGGTAAGCAATTATCCTTTGCTTTGTGACTAGTGAGTTGGGATCTGGTCTTCCAGGCATGATATCCCATTCACTCTGTAATTTAGCTAATAATCGAACAGCTCCCGAAAGTTCGAAAATCTGCATTAACATCTCAGGTGAAGGGTTGACCGCCTTCCTGTTAAGCATATCTGCCTCTTTTTGAGCGAATTCTGCAAGCAAAGATGCAGCTTTGTATATATTAATTGCATTGAAGAGTTGCTTAATATGTTCAAGCACTTTTTCGTCATACCCAAAAACAATACTGCTCAATTGAATATTCTGTGGCTGAATAACAAAATTATACTTTGCCAAATTAAGCGACATCAACACCGTTTCCTGCCCTGGTAAAATATTTGCAAAGGATGCTGAATCAAGCACATATCCATCATTGCCAATAAGCCTCATATCAAAAGAAACCAGCTGTGGAACAATAGAACTACTGAGATCAAACCCATTTGCAGTAATATCCCCTGACATGTTATTAATATCTAACCTGAAGATCAGGTTCCGCTTTCCATTGACAGATTTCCCTGAACGGAAACTGTATGAATATGCGATAGAATAATGGGTTCTCTCCGTTGATTGGGTAAGCTGTAAAGCAAGCTGCTTTATCACAGCATCCCCTGACCTCGCCAATTCACTACCATTTCGCCCGACACCAAAAACATATGTACCGTGATGAACGTTTGCCGCAGGGACAACAGATTGGCCTGGAGCCATCCCTTGTATTGCCATACAAACAATAATAACCAATATGGCTTTAGTGACGCGCATAGGAATTCATTAATAGAAATCTGCAGAGTCGTAAAAATACGATTCGCTAGAATCGAATTGGTTTATAATCCATAAACTTACAAACATTAAAAAGTGGATATTGCAGTCTAATAATTAATCATTTCTTCGTTTGAAGGTGACTTTTGATATTCTTGCTGAAGCTATGCAGGTTTTTATGTAAGTTTGGGCGTTACAATTAAACATGAAAGGTTTCTTAAATACATATCTCCGCTCTGAAGCATTACTTCTTCTTACAGCCGTAATCTGGGGTTTTGCCTTTGTTGCCCAACGGGTCGGAATGGATTATATTGGGCCGTTTACTTACAATGGCATAAGGTTTGCGCTTGGCAGCCTGGTATTGGTTCCTCTTATTGTCTTTCGGAACAAGTCTAAAGCTAATACCAAAATTGCATCACCCGCAGTTATACCTATCGCTCCCTGGAAGGCAGGAATTATTGCAGGAATAGTGCTCTTTGGCGGTGCTTCGCTGCAGCAGGTTGGAATTGTTTATACCACCGCTGGAAAAGCTGGTTTCATTACAGGTTTGTATGTAATAATCGTGCCTGTAATAGGTATATTCAGGCGGCAACATGCAGGAAGATTTCTATGGACAGGGGCAATACTGGCATTAGCCGGGATGTACTTGCTAAGTATGAACAAAAGCTTCATCCTGGCTCCTGGCGACTTCCTGGTCTTCCTCAGTGCATTTTTCTGGGCAGTTCATGTTCAGGTTATACATCACTACTCTGGCCGCGCCGATGTTTTGAAGCTGGCCGCTGTTCAATTTGGAGTTTGCTCTATTGCGAGTATGGCTTTTGCAACGATCACAGAAACAATTCTGATGAAAAGTATTATCCAGGCTGCTATTCCTATTCTTTACGGAGGACTCCTTTCTGTAGGAATTGCTTACACATTACAGGTTTTTGCGCAGCAAAAAGCACATCCTTCCCATGCTGCAATTATTCTTAGTTTGGAAACTGTATTTGCAGCAATAGGCGGATGGCTTATCCTTGGCGAAATCTTATCACTGCAAGCACTCGCAGGGTGTACACTTATGCTCACTGGAATGCTTATTGCGCAATTAACAAAGTCAAAAATTCAGGAATAGATAATTGATGCCTGTTTTTGTTAATAAAATTTCACATTCCAAGCCCGAACGAACCCAAAAGTCTGCTAATTTCGTTCCGTAAAAAAATATTCTTATGGCACTCGAAATATCAGGAAGGCTGAACCAATACCTTCCGGAAGTAAGCGGAACCGGCAAAAATGGAACTGCCTGGACAAAAAGGGATTTCGTAATTGAAACAGCAGATAATTTTCCAAAAAAAATATGCATCTCTGCCTGGGGTGACAAAACAGCCGAGCTTAACAACATTGGCATAGGTGAAATGATAAAAGTTTCGTTCGATGTTCAATCACGTGAATACAACGGAAAATGGTACACTGATCTCCGTGCATGGAAAATTGAGCGTATAGGTGCTGCCAGCCAATCCTCGGTACAAACCCAGGAACCAGGCAGTTTTGATGCTTCACCAGAAGGCGAAAGCCCTGCCGATGATCTTCCTTTCTAGATGATCTTCCTTTCTAATTAACAGAGGCGAACTTCCCGACAAGTCCGTTGATTCTATATTTGAACATCCCCCTGAATCACAAAACCAGGGCTGAATAATCATATCAACCTGGTTTGAAAAAAGTTATATACAAAAATCAAGATAATTGTTATTTTTGCTTTCAATTGTCGATAAGCTTGCAGCAGAATACAATCTGCTGATATAATTTGAATTTTATGAGAAAAACTTTATTCGTGATAATTGGCCTGGTTGGCTTTTACATTCACTTATCTGCCCAGGATAATATTAAGGTCATGTATTATAACATCCTGGAATATCCATTGGCCCCGGCAACAAAAGCTGTTTACCTGAAGACCATTTTCGATTATTACCATCCTGATGTTTTAGTATGCGACGAGGTTGTTTCAGATGCAATTGCCATCGACATTTTAAATAATGTAATTAATATAACAGCCGGAAATAATTATGCAAAAGCTGCTTTTACTGATGGACCTGATAAAGATAACATGATCTTTTTCAACCAGAACAAACTGAGCCTGAACTATCAAACCATAATTCCAACAGCACTTCGCTACATAAACAGATACCAGCTACACTACAATTCAGTTGCACCTGATAATATTTACCTTGATTTTTATGCCGCTCATCTGAAAGCAAGCCAGGGATTTGAACAAGATCGTTACCTGGAATGTGTTGCTTTTGAAAACTATATTTCTGCATTACCAGCTGCGCAAAATATCATTTTTGGAGGAGACCTTAACTTATACACTTCCACAGAACCGGCTTATGTACTTCTGCTTGACCCAAATAATAATTACCCCTTATTTGACCCGATTAATTCTCCTGGAAATTGGAATGCAAACAGCACTTTCGCTGCTATTCACACCCAAAGCACTCATGCTACTACGTCGGGTGGTTTTATTGGCGGTGGTATGGATGATCGCTTCGATTTTATACTAACAACCAATGACCTACTAAGTCCCTCAAGCAATGTACATTATATAACTGACACTTATAAAGCATTAGGTAATGATGGTTTGCATTTTAATAAGAACCTGACTGACCTACCCCTATCAACTACGGTTCCCGACTATGTAACCTCTGCCCTTTTCAACATGAGTGACCACTTGCCTGTTGTTATGGAACTTGCCGTTAATGCAACATCAACCGGCACTAATCACATGCAATTTCTTAATGTTCCTGCATCAGGCAACACCCTTGTTAACTTAACACCATTCACTGTCGAAGTTCGTAATGATTTAAACCAACTCGTTACAGGTTTTAATGGAGCTATCACGTTATCAAAGTATTCGGGAGCAGGAAATCTTCTTGGCACTTTAGTAGTAACTGCAGTAAATGGAATAGCAACTTTCAACGACATCCATTTTGATCAGGCTGATACTTATCAACTAACTTGTTCGGCAACAGGCCTGACTCCCGTCAACTCTGCAAGTATTATAATTACTACCTCCGCTAATGATCACCTGGAGTTTGCCGGCTTCCCTTCCTCGGGTTTTACGCTTGTTAATGTTGTCCCATTTACTGTTGAAGCCCATGATGCACTGAATCAATTGAATACTGGTTTCAACGGTAGTGTCACTTTGTCGAAGTTTCAGGGATCCGGCAACTTGCTTGGCACTTTATCCGTTAATGCGGTAAATGGAATTGCGACTTATAGCGATATACGTTTTGATCAGGCAGGAACTTTCGCTCTCACATGTTCTGCAAGTGGATTGACCCCTGCAAACTCAGGTAATGTCGTAATTACTGCACCAGTCCCGACTCTAACAGAACTGGTTGTCCCAAAATATATTGGGAGCAAAACTGCTTTAGCTGCGAATGATGCAAGGACATCTATTGCACTATGCCTGAAGTTGGAATATCTCGCGCCTAACACTTCCTATGATCTTAAAGTTGGGTTGGCTCTTACCAGTGAAGCATCAACAAGTGCTGGGGCTGGAAATGTGTGGAAGCCTGTTGACGGATATGGCGGAACTAAGACTAATACAATACCCAATGCTTTTACAACCAATAGTAATGGTAGCAGTGGGCCTTTATGGGTAATCTTTCAGCCAACCGGAAATGGTACTCGTTTTGATGGTGGGCAGATTCACAACATTCGTGTTGGATTTGCTGTGAATGGTACAACTATGGCATCGGCTCCGAATTTTATCGGAACTAAAACAATTACAGCTCTTGACATAGCCACAACAGCAAGGACAAGTGCAACATCGGATGACGGTGCCTTCATCAAAGGAAACGCTGATCCTTTGGCATCTGGCAAATATGCTATTCTTTTTGATAATGTGGAAGGAACAGGTGATCCAATATTCTCTTATCAGATACGAAGTTGCATCCCCACCAGTATAAACCAATCTCAACTTCCTTCTGTAATAAATGATATCTATATGCAGACAGGAACAAGTTCTATCGGTGATTATCCTGCTGTTATTCCTATCGGGGCTAATAATCCCAATGGTTTGCGTCGCATCGAATCACGAAATGCAGATAATACTATCTACGGTTATAATACCGATACTGATGGAATATGGCCTTCAGGAGCAAATACAACAAGCATAAGCCGCAGGAGTGTTGCATTGATTAATTCAACTGAAGCACCACTACTTCCAACGAAAAAACTTAATCTTACGGTTTTCCTCGAAAGTCTGTACAACGGAGATGGGACAATGAGAAAGGCACAGAATGAATCTGGCGACAATTTCCCTGGTACAACAGCCGATCAGCTAACAGTTGAATTGCATGATGCTGCAACATATTCAACCATAGTCTATTCTATCAGCAACGTGAACCTGAGTACATCGGGCAATGCCAGCATTACTATACCTCTGGTTTTTAGCGGATCTTATTATATTACTATTAAGCACCGGAATAGTTTAGAAACAACAACAGCCGCAGTTGTCCCGTTTTCAGGCAATACGATAAATTACAATTTCACTGACGCATCAACAAAAGCATTCGGAAATAACCTCTCACAAATGAATCCTGAAAAATGGGTTATCTTTGGCGGGGATATTGAACGAGATGGAATCATTGATTCGGGAGATATGGCTCAGGTAGAAAATTTAGCTGCAATAGCTGCAAATGGATACCTGCCGGCAGATGCAAATGGTGATGGCCTCGTTGATTCTTCCGACATGGCTATTGTTGAAAATAATGCTTCTCAGGCTGTTGGCATTGCGGTTCCATAAACTATCAATACATTAAACCACAATTAATTTGGTGAGTAAGTTTTCCTGTTAACACCTAAAACAATCATAGTATGAAAAATCCTATTTCAGTTTCAAAAGCGATTATTTTTGCATTATTATTAATCTTTACCACAAGGGGCTCTAATGCTCAATATGCACCTTCCGTGCAATCAGATTTCACTCTCTCCATTGCAAATGATGTTCAGATATCTGACCGCTGCCTTGAATTTGACCTTTTCCTTTTAAACAAAGATGTAAATTCCCCTTTTAAATTAGCATTGGCGCAAGCTGGTATCCTCATTAATCCTGCTATTTATAATGGAGGGGTTGTTACAGCATCTCTCGTTCAAGATAGTTCGCAGTTAGTTGATCTCCAAAAGCCTCTTAATATTATTTTTCTTCAACCCACTAATATTATTAAGCTTCCTGCAAGGTTAATCAGAACTGAAGCCGGAAAACCAAATTCAGAACGGGGTTCTGTAATATCCACCCGCGCTCCGGGAACCCGCATTTGCAAAATCAGGCTTACCAATACTGTGCCGTTTGCCAAAGTATCGCCCGATCTGACTTTTTCCTTTGATAAGATACCATATCCTACACTTGTCTGCGCCTATATTCAGAACACGAACACTCCTCTGACTTGCAATGCATCCAATTGTTTTAGTAAGGCAACAAACAAGCCTTTAAAATAATCGTCCTTTGTAATAATGCTTTGATCATGTTGTTTTGCAGGATTCTTAAGCTTGCTTTGGCTACCGTCAAGCAACGAACACTTATTAATACAGGCAAAATACTTTTTTCCTCATTTCTCAGTTGAGAATTGATGGCTTTCCGGGAATAATTATGCTGCTTAACTATCAGTATTCAATTGAAGCATTGTACACTTCCATTGGAATGCTAGCCAATAAATCACTGATTTCATGCCTGTTTTGCATGCGTCTTATAACCTCTGCAAATAGTGGTGCAACTGATATTACTTTTATTTTTGAAGACTTTTTCACTCTATCGTTGGTTAAGCTGTCAGTGGATATCACCAGATCAATTTCGCTTTTTT
>Ga0268283_1000972_pt1 | contig 15247 bp, 12 predicted proteins | sample saktaG_13_FD_190140 | JGI IMG/M metagenome (GOLD analysis project Ga0268283, IMG submission 190140) | Saline water microbial communities from Sakinaw Lake, British Columbia, Canada - sak_2013_06_06_36m | ecosystem: Environmental > Aquatic > Non-marine Saline and Alkaline > Saline ... | reverse complement strand
CAGGCCCAGGTGACTGATGCCTCTGCTTTAACCATTGACGATTACCAGCTTAACGTTACTGGTGCCGGCTACAACGTTACCAACCTGAGTAGCGGCATTACGACCAGCGTCTCCTCCAGCAACAAACTTAACAGCGATGGAACCACCAGCTTTATTCTTGAACCCCCGGTAGATGGGGTAAGTCTCACTCTCGTCAATACCTCGAATAGTTTTGGTAACCCAGGGGATAGTTTTCTAATTCGGCCCACCAGAATCGCCGCAAGTAAAATATCGTTAGCCATTAGCGATCCTTCTCATTTGGCTGCCGCCAGTCTCATTCGTACAAAAACGGTAGATGGCAACATTGGCAAAGGGCAGCTTAGCGTAGAAAAAGTGACTGATACAAAAAACCCTGCCTTCGCCACCACGGGGGCACTTCTGCCACCTGTATTGATTCGTTTCGATGACCCAACAGCTGCGGGCGGTGGACTTACCTATTCAATTTACGATAACACCGATCCAACCAAGCCAACGCTACTCCGGGATAACACGAATCCAGCTGGTGCGGCACTACTCACGAGGATTCCTTATGACCCAAAACAGGGCGCATCTGTATTTCCAAGTGGTAATGTTGATTATGGTTATCGAGTAACCTTATCCGGCACTCCTCTACCAGGAGATTCCTTTACCGTCGACTACAACACTGGAGGTAAAGGCGACAATCGAAATATGTTGGCATTGGCCGGCTTACAGAGCACGCCTTCACTGGCCAAGAGTACAACTACCTTTCAGGGGGCCTATAGCCAAGTAGTAGCAGATGTCGGAGTGTCTACGCGGCGGGCAAAGGTTAGTAATGATGCGGAAAAGACTTTGTTGACTAACGCTGAGTCAGTCCAACAAGACTTGGCGGGGGTAAACCTGGACGAGGAAGCTGCCAGCCTTCTTAAATATCAAGAATCCTATCAGGCTGCTGCGCAACTGGTCTCCACAGCAGATACCTTGTTTAAGACTATTCTCGGAGTTATTGGAAGATAACTCTCGATATTCAAAATACTTCTGGTTCTATTAGGAAGTTGCTACCTGTGACTCAACTCAATCGTCATTCCGCCAGGGACTGGCGGAATCCAGTCACAGGGAGGTGAAAATAACGTCATTCCGCAGAGATTAGCGAAACAAGAAATTGCTTCAGAAATGTTGCCAGTTTTTTTATAACAGCATGATTATTAGATAATTGTATATCCATCCTTCACTTCCCTGTGACTGGATTCCGCCAATCCCTGGCGGAATGACGGATAGGTAGCAACTTGGGTTAGATATTGATAAGTTTTATTAGAAAAGGAGGATAACCGATGCGTATCCCCACCGCGATATTTCATCAGCACAGCATTATTTCCATACTCAACGCGCAATCTCAGCTCGATGAAACGCAGCAGCGACTTGCTACGGGTCATCGTATGCTCAATCCCTCTGATGACCCTGCCGCTGCCAGCCGAGCCCTACAATTGCGTCAGGCTGTGGCCACTACTGGGCAATATCAAAACAACGCCGATGCTGCAACGTCTCGTCTTGGCTTGGAGGAATCGTCTCTAACAAGCGTCGGTGATATTCTCCAGCGGGTGCGAGTACTTGCTTTGCAGGCCAATAATGCCGGCCTAGCAGATTCCGATCGTCATGCCATAGCGGTAGAAATGCGGCAAAACCTCCAGGCACTGGTAGGCACGGCCAATACTCGTGATGCCAATGGCGAATATCTATTCTCTGGTAACAAGACCCAGACAGAACCCTTCAAGGTAAATTCCGACAAAGTGACCTATATGGGCGATCAAGGCAGTCGATTTCTTCAGATCGGAGAATCAGACCAGGTTGCAACGGGAGACTCGGGTTGGGATGTTTTTATGAACATTCCTACCAGCAACGGTAATGGTCTATTTGTAACTGGCCCCGGCACAAGCAACCACGGTAGCGGGGTTATGGAACCAGGCACCGTGATAAATTCCAGCGCATGGAAACAAGATCAGTACACTCTCTCTTTCACAACCGCAGACGCCTATGAAGTGCGAGATAGCGCGGGTGGCTTGGTAGCGGATGGTGTCTATAAAAGTGGTGATGCCATTGCCTTTCGTGGTATTCAGACCGCCATTACTGGTGTCCCACAGATGGGAGACAGTTTTTCCATTGCCTCTACCGGTTCCAATCCAAACAATACGGGTAATGGCGTTTTAGAGCGCAGTGCGGTAGTAGATTCCACTGCATGGAAACAAGATATCTATACCTTGTCTTTTACTTCTCCCACTGCCTACAAAATCCAAGACAGTTCTGGAGGGTTGGTAGGAAACGGCACCTATCAGAGCGGAAAACCAATTACCTTTCACGGAATTCGGACCGCAGTAACCGGGACTCCCGCAGTAGGGGACCGTTTTGTGGTTTCCCCCGCGACCCAACAAGATGTTTTCTCCACCATCAATGCGCTTGCCTCCACCTTGGAGCAGGCCAGTGGCGAACAGGCCGGATCGATGGTAGCCAGCGCCGTCTCCCGAGCCTTAAAGGATACCGATCAAGCCCACGCTCGTGTTTTGGATACTCGCGCCGCCATCGGTTCACGTCTAAACCGCGTAACCAACGCCAAGGATAGCAACGAGAATTTCTCCATCCAGCTCAACTCCACTTTATCTACATTGGAAGACCTGGATTACACCTCGGCGATCTCTACCCTCAATATCCAGACATTGGGCCTACAGGCCGCTCAACAGGCCTATGTGAAGGTTTCTGGCCTCTCTTTGTTCAGTCATCTGGGTTAAGACGCTGATTATCTAGCTAAGCAGGTGGCCGTTACCTACAACTCCATGAAACGTGAAACAATTTGTGGAAACTCCTAGTTTTTGCAATGATCTGTTATCTTCTCATCTCGTTTATACCCTCCTTTGCTGCCGCCACCCTACTCGCGCTCTGCCATGAAAATCACTATTTTTGGAACCGGATACGTTGGGTTAGTCACTGGGACCTGCCTTGCAGAGGTGGGCAACGAAGTTCTAGGTGTAGATATAGATGAACGCAAGATAGCAATGTTGCAACAGGGTAAAACCCCTATCTACGAACCAGGTCTGGAGGATCTCCTGCGCAGTAACCTTGAAGCTGGTCGGTTATCTTTTACAACCGACGCCGCAGCGGGGGTTGCCCACGGCCTCTTCCAGTTCATCGCTGTCGGTACCCCTCCGGAGGAAGATGGTTCTGCTGACCTCCAGTACGTGCTTGCCGTGGCTCGAACCATCGGAGAACACATGGAGTGCTATCGGATAATCGTTGATAAATCAACGGTTCCGGTAGGTACGGCCGACAGGGTGCGTCAGGAGGTAACCGAGGCCCTAACCCGACGTAGTGTAGAAACAGAGTTTGATGTCGTCTCTAATCCAGAATTTCTCAAGGAAGGCGCGGCAATTGATGACTTCATGAAGCCCGATCGAATTGTGGTAGGTACTGATAATCCCCGCACCACCGAACTATTGCGTGCCCTGTACGCCCCATTCAACCGTAACCACGATCGAATGATCGCCATGGATATCCGTTCAGCAGAATTAACAAAATATGCCGCCAATGCCATGCTGGCTACCAAGATCAGCTTTATGAACGAATTGTCCAACTTGGCGGAACGGTTGGGCGCCGATGTCGAAAAGGTACGCATCGGTATTGGATCCGATCCTAGGATTGGCTATCACTTTATCTATCCCGGTTGCGGATACGGGGGTTCTTGTTTTCCAAAGGATGTCCAGGCATTAGAGCGTACTGCCCAAGGTGTAGGCTATAACGCTGAGTTATTGCGTGCCGTAGAGGCCGTCAATACTCGCCAAAAGAAAGTCCTATTTCACAAAATTAAAGAACACTTCGGCGGTAATTTGGCCGGGCGCACTATCGCTCTATGGGGATTATCCTTTAAACCCGGTACCGACGATATGCGTGAGGCACCTAGTCGAATTCTGATGGAGGCCCTTTGGGAGCATGACGTCCGTATTCAGGCCTATGATCCAGAAGCTAAGAGCGAGGCACTGCGCCTCTACGGTGAACGCCCTGAGCTGCTTTTATGCAAAACTCCTTACGCAGCCCTGGAGGGAGCTGATGCACTGGCCGTGGTCACTGAATGGAATGTCTTTCGTAGCCCCGACTTTGGTCGGATACGTACCTTGCTCACTTTTCCTGTAATCTTCGATGGCCGCAATCTTTACGACCCGCGACGTATGACCCAGGAGGGTTTTACTTACTACGCCATCGGCCGATTGAGTCGGTAAGAGATCAGCACCGAAGATACGGCTCTAAAATACGTACCGAATTAAAATCAATGAAGATTCACCAGAATCAGGATTATTTATGAAAGTGCTTGTTACCGGCGCTGCCGGATTTATTGGTTCAACGCTGACCTTACGTCTCCTAGAGCGAGGAGATGAGGTCATCGGTATTGACAATCTGGACCCATACTATGACGTGACCCTAAAGCAGGCGCGCTTGGCACGGCTCGTTCATCCACGATTTACTGACCTTCGGATCAACCTCCAGGATCGTGCCGCGATGAGCGAGGTATTTGCCCATCATCGTCCCCAACGGGTGGTAAATCTCGCCGCGCAGGCGGGAGTGCGATATTCTCTGATCAATCCATTTGCCTATATTGATACCAATCTGGTCGGCTTTGGCAATCTCCTTGAAGGCTGTCGCCACCATGGTGTCGAACATCTGGTCTATGCCTCTAGCAGTTCCGTCTATGGATCCAATCCTCGGATGCCGTTCTCAGTGCATGATAATGTGGATCATCCGTTGAGCCTTTATGCGGCCACCAAAAAGGCAAACGAATTGATGGCGCATACCTACAGTCACCTTTACCGACTCCCCGTCACCGGATTGCGGTTCTTTACGGTATATGGTCCTTGGGGTCGACCAGATATGGCGCTATTCAAGTTCACTCATAGTATTCTTGCCGGTGAACCCATTGATGTCTACAACTATGGAAAACACCGTCGGGATTTTACTTATATCGATGATATTGTCGAAGGGGTGGTCCGGGTACTTGACCGTATTCCTGCGCCCAATTCAAACTGGAATGGTGACGATCTAAGCACCAGCCTAGCTCCCTACCGCCTCTATAATATCGGAAACCATCATCCTGTCGACTTGATGCGCTATATCGAGGTCCTGGAAAATTGTTTAGGCCGCAAAGCCGAAAAGCGTTTTCTACCGCTTCAGGATGGCGATGTACCAGATACCTATGCCGATATTGAAGATTTAGTAAACGATATAGGATTCAAGCCAGCGACCAGTGTAGAAACCGGAGTTGCGCGATTCGTAGCATGGTATCAAGAGTACTATCAACGGTAATCTTAATTTTTCCCAGAGTTTATCTATGAAACTAACCGCGATTCTTACCCCTGCCGAAGAAGGAGGATATGTTGCCTTCAATCCAGAAACCGGCACAACGACCCAGGGTGAAACAGTTGAGGAGGCTATTGCTAACTTAATAGAGGCGACGAAACTCTATTTGTCTGAGTTTCCTTTACATACCCCTAGACATCCGTTGGTTACAATGTTCAGCGTTTCCGCACATGCCTAAACTACCACACATCTCGGGATCCACTGTCATTAGGGTTCTGGAACGGTTGGGATTTGTGAAAATTCGACAATCCGGCAGTCACATCATCATGCGCAGTGGTTCCAAAAGCTGTATTGTTCCAATGCACGGAGAGATTAAAGTGGGTACTCTCGCCGGTGTTTTGAGACAAGCCGATGTATCGCCGGAAGAATTCATCGCAGCTTTATAGATTATCAAACAAATACGTTCGTATACAAAATTTGAAGCAGATGGAGTAGATTCGTTTTCGGAATATCACCCAATAGTATCCACTATAGAGCCCTGCCGTGCCTGTACGCTCCCTCGCATTCCTTGGTTTCTCCGAGCAAGATACTGTCCTGCTGCGCTCTCTCCTGACTCTCGGGGAGCCGCTACTCAAAGAAACTTGGGTGTTTTCTTCTCCTCGCGACGCAGAAGTGGTCCTAGCGGATAGCTTTCGAAGCACAGAGGCGGAACTTTCTGGTGTAACTGCCGCAATAGTAATGGTGCGCCCCCCCGGTAGCAAACCCACGGATCTACCCAGCCTACTGCGGCCACTACGAGTATCTCCCCTTGTAGCTCTCCTAAATACTTTTTCTCTTGCGCCCTCGCCTCCCCTTTCCGAAACAAATACACTCAAGCGACCAGAAAAGGCAAACACCTTAGAACCCACTCTTTCTCTCGCGACCCAACCTCCTCCGCTTGTCCAAAAAAGCGGTGTGGAAATAAATGTAGCTGGCTCCGAATCAACCCCTCTCAATAAAGAGAGTGGCAAAGAAAGCAAAGAATGGGAATTAGTTGGTTGGTTGCGCACACGGCTGAATTGGAAAGGTACCACTAAATCTGATCCACTTCCGATTGGGGCCCCCCCTCCGTTACGTCTCTTTGCCCCTATTCCTAGAACTTTCCACAACCCTTCGGTGGAACTGAACGAACGTCGTATTCAAAAACGTATTAATCAGTTACCTCTATTCAATATCAACACCAGTGTCCCACATCTGATCGAAGCATTACAGGGATTGAGCGATGAACCTATAGAATCGCGCACTCGTTTGCAACTCTTAGACTTGTATCGAGAACCGATAAACACCCTGTTCCGTGCTCTCGGTACCCCAATGCTACGGAAAACTTCACCAGTGAGTGGTTGGGAAGGAAGTGGATCGGATCCAGGCCAGATGTTTCTAGCATGTGCTGATGGCTATAAGGCTGTGGTCTTGGCGTGTCGTCAGACGGGAAACACTCCTCTCGCCGATGATCTGCTATTGCTCGGATTGTGGCGCGCATTGGAACAACTTGCCCAAGCCTTGGTCCATGCCTATCGATACTATCGCACCCTGCCTCCTGGGGTGTTTTTGGAGGCCCACCAGATCTTCCGCTATGCCAGTTATTGGGGGGTCGAAAACCGTCCATTACGCACTACCTATCCTGGACTGGGTACTGATCTCGCGACAGGAACGGCGAGTATTGCCGATCTATACAAACAACTCTTGCTGCTTTCCATCAGCGATCCCCATAGTTTGGCAACCGATCACCTAAATCAGGTATTGGAGTACCTTATGCCTGTTGCCAAGAACGCACTTCTATTAAAGTGGAAGGAGGCGATACAACAGGGGCTAGTTCCCAGTTTCCCTACTACGGAGTTAAATACGTCGGGCAGAGAAAGTCTGTTCATTGTAGACATTGAGGCAGACCATTCTCCTCTTTCCCTAGTGCAGACTGAATCCTTCAATGCAACGGAAGATCACTGGGTCATTAATACGCAACCCGTACTTACCGCGCTCTATCAAGGGATAATCAATGCTGCGGGAGAAAAGGCAGTACTACAACGACGACTTACCGAACAATTAACAACCAGTTTGCGTGGCGTGAGTCAACGCAGTGAACCGCGATATCCTGTAAAATTCGAGGTTATATTGATCTTCGGTCTCTCTGAAGTACATCGAGAATTGTCCGGAGAGTATCCCTCTGCCTCAAGAATAAAATCAAACCCTTGGACGGTGATTAACGAGAACAGCAAAGGCCTTATGTTGAATTCTTCCATACAATATCCGATAGCGGTAGGAGAATTTGTAGGCGTCTGGAAGAAATTGTCAACAGAGAACGGAGATTGGATAGTCGGAGTAATTCGTTGGCTGCGAACGAGCACGGAGGGAGGAATAGTCCTTGGCATCGAGATGCTAACTGGTTCCCCCTTTGCGATTTGGTGCTTATTTCTGGAAGATAATCCGCAGCCTGGTATTCTTCAGGTCCTGCCTGGGGAAGATGAGGAAGTTGTTTCAGTCTCAAAGGGATTTTATCGTCGCGATATCGACTTTGAACTACAGCATCAAGGAAATTCACGTCGAGTGGTGGCTGGCCATCTCCTTCATGAGGAATCTGGATTCGACCAATTTGCTCTGATTGCTTTGTACCCTGCGTAAAACTTGTAGGATCTAAACTATGGACCTTACCTCTCTTCCGCCTTTGGTCGGTGCTCTTCTGGATCCTGGTTGCTATCCTCATCCCGTAACTCGGATCCAACTTCTGGAGACTCATATCTCCTATATCTTGCTCACGGGGCGCTATGCCTACAAGATCAAAAAGACATTGCACTTGGGTTTCCTCGATTATTCCACCTTGGAACGACGTCGATTGTGTTGCGAGGAGGAAATGCGCCTCAATTCTCGCCTTGCCCCTCGGATCTATTTGGAGGTATTGCCTATTGGTGGTAGCTACCACGCTCCGATATTAGGAGAAATGCCTGCCATCGAATATGCGGTCAAAATGGTTCAGTTCTCTCCTGAGGATCAACTCGACCGTCTGCTCGCCCGAGGGGCGCTTCTCCAAGTTCATATAGATACCTTGGCCCACCGGGTGGCGGATTTCCATCAGGCCATTTCTACCGTTTTGGCTGGAAGTCCCTACGGTACTCCAGCGGCGATATTCAAACCGGTGATCGAAAATTTCCGTCACATTCGTAAACTGTTGCGTAGCCCAGCGGATCGGGCGCGTCTCAAAGTCCTAGAAGCCTGGAGTCGAACACAACATGCGATGCTTTCCCCTCGAATGGCAACACGTCGGGTCCGGGGTTTCGTTCGGGAATGCCACGGCGATATGCACCTCGGCAATATTGCCATGGTGGAGGGTGAGGTAACGATCTTCGATGGTATTGAGTTCAATACCTATCTACGTTGGATCGATATGATGAGCGAGGTCGCCTTTTTAACGATGGACCTGGAGGATAGGAATGCCTCCGGGCTGGCGGCCCGGTTTTTAGATTTGTATCTGGAGGATACCGGAGACTACGCAGGATTAGCACTATTTCGTTTCTACCAAACCTATCGGGCCATGGTTCGCGCAAAGGTAACAGCCATTCGGTTGGATCAGATAGGGCTAGACGCTGCGGAACGGGTGATTGTGCAAACTCAGTGTCGAACCTATCTGAATTTAGCGTTGCGTTATACCCGTCCCTCTCTTCGGTTGCTTATCATTACCCATGGCCCCTCCGGAATCGGTAAGACCACGTTAACCAATTATCTTCTCGAACGACTGAGGGCAGTGCGAATACGTTCAGATGTTGAACGAAAGCGGTTGTTTGGTCTTACGCCACTGGCGCGTTCGGGATCGGAACAATTCGGGGGTATCTATACCGCTGAGGCCAATCAACGGACCTACCAACGCATTGAACACCTTGCCGCAGAAGTATTGGAAGCAGGATTCCCGGTTATTGTGGAGGCCACCTTTCTCAAACGTCGAGGTCGGGATGCGATGCGTGCGTTAGCAGCACGCGAAGGGGCGGTTTTCGTTTTGTTAGACCTACGCGCCACCCCAAGCACTTTGCGCAAGCGGCTGGTTGAGCGACAACGGCTTGGAATGGATGCCTCGGAGGCGGGAATAGCGGTGCTGGAACACCAATTGACGACCGCTGATCCTCTGACGACCGAGGAAATGGATTCCGTAGTAGTTGTAGATACCGAATTAAACGTAGATATCGACGACCTTGCGGCGCGGTTGCAAGCGCTGGCACACTAGGTATTAAATTCTTCAGTCAATGATGGACCAAGGGAAACAATAACATACCGAGAAGCCCTGCCCCCAATACAACCACGGGCTCTTGCAACTTCTTGAAGTTCCAGAGCAGGGCGGTAGCAGTGATCGCCAATAATGCGGTGGGCACATCGATAATAGAACGCTCGGCAATGACAATTACCGAACCAGTAATAGCACCAACTGCCGCAGCAGTAATACCATCCACAAAGGCAACAATGCCGGGTAGTTTGCCATATTTCTTGAAGTATGGTGCCGGAATGATCGTAAATAAATAACAAGGTAAAAAGGTCGCAAGAGCGGCAACGCAGGCGCCCGGTAGGCCAGCCACCAAATAACCGATGAACCCTACGGTGATGACGACCGGTCCTGGTGTAATCATTGCTACCGCGACGGCGTCTACGAATTGCTTTTCGTTGAGCCAATGGAAGTCAGAGACAACACCACCATAGAGAAAGGGTACGATGGCCAGTCCCGAACCGAAAACGAAGGCACCTGCCTTGGCAAAAAAGAGAGCAATCTGGGTCAACTGATCCAGATCGAAAGACATCGCAAGGCCTGCGGTGTGGGGAAGTTGCGCCGGTAATACGGCAGCGAGGCCTCCCTTGTCAAGCCAATTTCTCGGTGGTGCGCGCCACAACCAGACGATAATGCCAGAGGCAATAAATAGCCAAGCGATCTCCGATTTTGTGATGATTGTGACGGCAGCAAGGGTGAGATAAATCGCCCACAAAAGACTATCCTTGCCGACGCTCTTCTTCGTTAACTTGTAAGCGCTAATGGCGATGATGCCGATTACTGCCGCGCCAACGCCGTAGAATACTGCTTGCATCCACTGTAGGCCGCCGAATTCAACATAGGCCCAGCCCAGAGCAACTACCATCAAAAAAGAAGGCACGACGAAAGCGATACCAACCAGTGTTGCGCCAAGAATGTGGTGATGAACGTAACCAAGATAGATGGCGAGTTGTGCCGCCAGTGGGCCAGGTGCCATCTGCGCCAACGCGAGTCCCTCTTTATAGTCAGCTTCGCTTACCCAACCACGTTGCTCCACGAGATCGCGGTGCATATAGCCGACTAGAGCCACCGGCCCACCAAAACCGAGTGCACCTAGGCGTAGCATGTAGAAGACGATCTGCCAGAGGGTATAACCAGGGGGTATGGCTTGGGTGCTCATTAGATATCTCTATTTTTCAAATGGTTAGTTGCTTCGCTGCCCTGTACGGGGCCCCGTGGTGCAAAACTATCGTCCCTTATCGTCCTCAATTCCGATATCTATTTCGTCAGAATGCACTCTACGCTCACTGACCCGGGACCGGAAGGCCCATTTCAGGTGCTACACGCACTGGAACGGAGTTGGGTAGGGGGTTAGCGTCTCCAGCGGCGAGCAGGGGGCGGATTCGTGCCAAGCGGGCGTCGATCCTCACCTGCTCCTCTGCGAGCCAAGTTTTTCGCAGACTCTGATGTTCCTCTTCCAATACCCTGTTGACCTCGGCTTCCAATCCTGCTCGATGAATGCTGGCGTCGGTCTGGCTAAGCATGTAATCGATGCTAAGAAAAGTCACAACGATAGCCCCCAGAGTGCTCGCACTCCCCAATAAGGTTTCCCCCTGATTACCGATGGCCTCTCCCGCGGCAGTCACTGCTGCGGCGACCGGGGGCCGTATGGCGAGTCGAGCCAATAAAGGTCGCGCGGCACGGGCTTTGATAGGACCAGTGGTCGTAGTAACCTTGTCAATGATGGGAACCTCCTCTGTTGTGGGAAGGGATTCTTCCGACTCCTCAGCCAGTGGTGAAGACAGCATCTGACCATGTAGAAGCGCTACGGTATGTAAGGTATCTGTTACGACAGCATCCACCGTAGGCCGCATCTCTGCGAGCCAGCGTTCGTGGGCACTCCGCAAAGCGGGGATACCGCCAGCAGGACGGAGAACCAGCTCATCGAACTTGGTAGCAATCGATTCATCCCAGGCCGAATCTATCCGCTCTAATCGAGGAGATTTGACAAAGGGAAGGGTAATCGCGGTGAGCATCCCCTCTCGTAGGAGCCTGTAACCAGTACGCCATCCGAAGGCCCACTCGCCAAAATCAGGGACACGACTGTGGAAATCTGCGAATAAGGGGTCCAGAACCGCATCCAGACGCTCGGCAGCGGTGGCTGCGAGAAGGTGAGTATCACGGTTGACCATTGCTTGGGTGGAAGCTGTGAATTGTTCCGCCGTGATAATGGGGAGCGCAGCAACTTCCTTGCGAGGTTCTCGAGAAAGCCCGAGCAACATCACAGTAAACAACCCTACACTAGCTATCGTTGCCAGCAGACGGAAGAGAGCTGATGTGAGAAAAGTTCGACCGACTTCTGTGGGTGAGTCGGCAAATTGCTGGAGTGGTAACATGCGAGCGAGTCTCATAATCAGTCAAGAACCCCACGACTAAAGGCGGGGGATTGTGAAGTCAAATTCACAAGCTCGAACTTGACCAGCCTGTCAGCCCAAAACATCGGGCTACGTTTTTGGAGTTATGACACCTAAACAGGTGCGTGCCAGTCCGTGGCTCTGCTGCTAACCGTTAAACATCTTTAATGGGGTTTAGCGTGCAGGGTGGGCGCACCTCGGGTATGCTACAACCTTTTCGAGCCACTCGATTCTCAAAAGTTCAGATGATCTCTGCTGGTGGTACCCGCGAGGTGGCCCTACTGGCGTATTTCACCGTTCTCGAGTTGAGTGGACCTGTTATTAACCTTCCTGCATGTACTGTATCGCTCTGATTGCCATTTGCCACTGAGGCATAAAAGGGGTCGGGGCGGGGGTTCTACGGTCATGGATAAAGTATATAAAAGCGGCTTAAGCCGTCTCGTAGCCTGGTTTCGGCGATCCGATGATGTGGATGCTGCCGTTCCCGCAGAGGTTACGCGGTCTCAATCACGGCTACGTCGTCCGCCGCTGGTGGCGGGTACCGTACGCGAGGGGTCCGCCCGTGCGGAGCGTTTGCACGCCGATCCGATGCATAGGGATCGCCCCCACGCCGATCCCACACGCAAGGACCGTTCACGCGCAGAGCCGGAGCCTGTGGAACGCGCTCCTGCGGAACCTGTGCAAGTCGAGCATTCGAACGGTAAACAGCAAGTGCCGGCCGAGCATGTGCATGCGGCTCCTCCTGCCCACGCAGAGCAGGGACACGGGGGCCCCGTTCCTCTGGAACACGGAGCCCTCGCCCATGCGGACCATGGTCATGGACATGGTCATGGCCACGATGTACTGATGGCAAAGGGTACAGGGGGACGCTTGGAACTACATGGAAATACCCTGCATCTAACTAAGGGGGGACTCTTCGGTTTCTTCGTGGGCCTGATTGGTCTCCACGGAGGACATGCTCATCAGACTATCCGTGTCAGTGATATTTCTGCCATCGAGTTTGAGAAACACGGAGTGTTTTTTCACTACGTACGCTTCTGTTATCCGGGGGCCCCACGAGAGAGTGGCAATCATCTGCATGACATGATGGCTGACAATGCCCTCTTGATGAGTGTGTTCGACAATCGTGCGCTCTACCGCATCAAGGAACGGATTGAGCAATCCATGGAAGCAAAAATATTATGAGGCTGCTTCATCCCCTGCTGGCGGTCGGGGTCCTCGTCTTGGAGGCCCTGGTGGTCTGGTGGGCGGTAGCACAAATGGGATCCATGGAGGCCACGGCGGGGGACGTGGCACCAGCTATTTCGTCAGTTGCGACACCCGTTACGGAAAAACGATGGGTGGTGTGGTACGGAGAGGATGGTCGGGTCCACCGGCAACGAGTGGATGCTGATGCTTATGTCGAACTACAGCACTCGCTACGCCAAGTGCGGGAGGAGGATCTCCACCGCCTAACAGCTCTCGCCACCGAGTATCTGCGCATTGATCTGCAACCTGTCTTTGACGATCTAGCCACACGTCGAGAGTCGTTCTTGGTCACCTTGTTCGATTTCGGTACCAGCAGTTCACTGCTCGGAACGGCGTTGACTGCCGCCGAAAAAGTGCAAAAGCCAGAGCAGAAGCCAGAGGATGAAAAAACACCTTTGGATATGGTGCGAGAAGCCACCGCCGAGGAAGTAGTCGATCGGTTTCGTGCTCAGTTGATCGTCCCAGAAGCCACTTTGCGTGGGGTACGGGCTACCGCAGGTCGTTCATTAGCTCTATTGAGACAAGATTTGTTGCAGGATTGCGACCGTTACGACCGAGCCTTTAGGGGGTTTGTGCTGGAATCAACCACTACAATGGAAACTTTGGACGCCGGTGCAGGTTGGCAAGTTGATATTGCCTGGCGGCCTGAAACCGCTACCTTCCGTTCCCTCTGTGCGGGATTACGCCATACCGATCCAGGTATTTACCTAGCGGAATCCCTCATACTGGAAGCATTCAAAAACGCAGAAACCCCTCTGCGTAGCGAAGCACTGGATCTGGTCCGCCCGATTGCGGAAAGTGCCTTAGAGCTTGCCAAATATAGTGAGGACACCACTATATCATTTAGTAAGTGGGGGTTATCCAGAAGCTGGGCGCATCCACCGGCCCTACTTGTTACCTACCTCTCTAATATGCGGATCTTGGCACGTCGAGTAGGCGAGCGGCTTGATGTACGTCGTTGGCGTCCACGTTTTCGGGTAACCCTGCAGAAAATTCTGGAAAAATTCCAGATCGACCTCACGGATCGCCTAAAACGCACCTGCGACGAATTCATCATTGCCGAACTAGATCGCATTGAATTAGGACTGGCAGCACGTGGTGAGGGTGTCTGGAGTACGCCGTGAACGATGATTGGCAAAACCATCGTATATTGATGGCCTTGGCAAGCCTCTCGCTTATGGCTGGGGTGGTAATAGCGGCCTTTAACATTCTGCCCCATTCTCCGGATGGCCCCGATGCTTCCTATGTGACTTTGGGAAGTATTAATGCCTACGCCGGAGAAGGTCCAGTTTTCATCCTTGGCGACGATTTATTTCCCCACCAGTGCGGTAAGGCCCAACTAACATCGGCGGGTGGATTGGATCTCTTTGCGTATGCAGACCCAGCCTGCCGCAACGGTGTTACTGCATTGCGGCCTTATCTGTTGGCTGCGGATCTGAGAGTCCCTTGGGCGGTAGTTCCCAAGATTGAGCGTAAAGATCTAGGCAATCTTGCAGGTTTAGTCATCGCACAATGGGAAACATTGGGCTACCAACTTATCCATAGCCCATTCTTTGAACAGTCCTATACCCCGGTTATTAAGGACATTCTGCGCAACGCCTTCCGTCAGGCATGGATCTCTCCTGTTACTGGTCAGGCTCTGAGGCGGGCTGCGGAGACCTTCGACCGACGTCAGGTGGACGGAATAATCGATGGGATTCTTCCCATCTTCCTAGAAAAAGCTAAAAAGAACTTCTGGCAGACATTACGCAGTTATACCGAAGCAATGCTCAGTGGTGAGAATAAAGCCAATCAAGAGGCGATGGCACGACTCGGGGCCGAAGTATTTTCCGATCCCAGGGTCCATGCACATTTAGCGCAGGCTCTTCCGTCCCTTTTGATCAGCCGAGAAGTAATGATCGTGGGTGCGGTAATGGCGAAAGAGTCAGGAAAGACTATCTTCGACGACCCCCGTACCTTGCCTCTGTTGGGCCGATTGTTGACTGATCAACATTTT
>Ga0268283_1000969_pt1 | contig 15280 bp, 29 predicted proteins | sample saktaG_13_FD_190140 | JGI IMG/M metagenome (GOLD analysis project Ga0268283, IMG submission 190140) | Saline water microbial communities from Sakinaw Lake, British Columbia, Canada - sak_2013_06_06_36m | ecosystem: Environmental > Aquatic > Non-marine Saline and Alkaline > Saline ... | reverse complement strand
ATTTCAATCAGATGTAAACTACGAACAAACTGCTAAAAAACAAATAATCTGTGAGTAGTATTAATGGCTATAGAAATTGAACATAAATTTTTGTTACGTAATAACGATTGGCGTCAAAACATAACGCGTTCGACACAGTACCAGCAGGGATATTTAAGCTCTAAAGCAAGCAGCTCAATAAGAATACGTATTAGCGATGAAAAGGCTTGGCTAAATATCAAAAGTGCAACCATTGGAACTCACCGGCACGAATATGAATATGAGATTCCATTGCAGGATGCAAATGAGATTATAAATACCTTATGTAGCAAACCAATAATAAAAAAAACCCGATATATTGTAATTAATGATACAAACACATGGGAAATAGATGAATTTCATGAAGAAAATAAGGGACTAATAATTGCTGAAATTGAATTAAAAGAAATTGGTGAATTATTTTTAAAACCACATTGGCTTGGCGAGGAAGTAACTCAAGACAGCCGCTATTACAACAATAATCTGGCAATTAGACCATATTCAGAATGGTAAACGAAAATTGATTACTTTAGACAGTGTTCGAAAAAATTCACATTTTAATTCAATACCCATCCTTATAATAAGATTAGGCAACTAAGAGATTAGAAAAACATTTTATTTGCTTCAATATTAAGGTCAGATTAGTCAATAAATGAAATTTAATGTACATAACGCAATTAAATACACACCTACTGTTCTATCAGTAATTGCTTTCTGCTAATATAGCGTTTTAAATAATAACTATTAACTTAAACTTTCTTGGAAATAAATTATGGCTTTTGTAGTCACTGAAAACTGTATTAAATGTAAATTTACTGACTGTGTCGATGTATGTCCTGTTGACTGTTTTCATGAGGGACCTAATTTTTTAGTTATTGATCCAGATGAATGTATTGATTGCACATTATGTGAACCAGAATGCCCTGCAAATGCAATATATGCAGAAGATGAACTTCCAGAAGGACAAGAATCATTCATCGAATTGAATGCAGAATTAGCTAAAATATGGCCAGTAATTACAGAAGTAAAATCACCACTTCCAGATGCTGATGAATGGAATGGCAAACTAGATAAAATAAACTTAATAGAGAAATAATATCTAAAAATTAGCCTATCAAATCAGATGATAGGCTTTATTAGTAACTAATCACATTAAAGTCTATTTATTTTAGACAAAAAAAAACCGGTTAAACCGGTTTTTTTTACCTGAAATTATTCTGGTCTATCAACCAACTCTACATAAGCCATAGGCGCATCATCCCCTGATCTAAAACCACATTTCATAATGCGAAGATATCCACCAGCTCTGTTTTGATAACGAGGACCTAACTCATTGAATAACTTGGTAACCATATCACGATCTCTTAATCTCGCAAAGGCAATACGACGTTTAGCTACATTATCTTCTTTAGATAACGTTATCAAAGGCTCAGCAAACATTCTAAGTTCCTTTGCTTTTGGCAAAGTAGTCTTAATAAGTTCATGCTTAAACAATGAATTAGCCATATTACTAAATAGTGCCTTACGGTGGCTACTATTAATATTTAATTTTCTACCTGATTTACGATGTCTCATTATAAGAAGACCTAATGTTAATGTGTTGATATTGCATGTGAATGATCTGCAAGATTATCTGGCGGCCAATTTTCGAGGCGCATACCGAGAGATAAGCCTTTTAATGCAAGAATGTCTTTTATTTCAGTTAAAGATTTTTTTCCAAGGTTAGGTGTTTTTAATAACTCAACTTCACTACGTTGGATTAAATCACCAATATAAAAAATATTTTCGGCTTTTAAGCAATTAGCAGATCTAACAGTTAACTCTAAATCATCAACTGGACGAAGTAAAACCGGATCGAAAACTTCTTCTATTAAGACTTCATCTTCTGCAACTAAATCATTAACTTTTTCAAAATCAACAAATACAGATAATTGATCATGAAGAATTGTTGCAGCCATTTTAATAGTAGATTCAGGGTCAACAGTTCCATTTGTTTCAAGCTCTATTACTAATTTGTCTAAATTAGTACGTTGTTCAACCCGTGTGCTTTCAACTTGATATGCAACCTTAACAATTGGACTATATGAAGCATCCAACTGGAGAGCACCAACAACTAGACCGTGCTCAGAATTTAACTTACGAACACTGACTGGTTCATAACCTCTTCCACGACGAACTCTTATTTTCATATTAAGAACGCCTGATTGAGTTAAATTAGCTATAACTAATTCAGGATTAATAATTTCAACATCGTGAGGAATAGTAATATCTGCCGCAGTAACGCAACCCGCACCATTTTTAACTAACTTAAGCTCAACTTCATCTTTATTATGAAGAATAACTGCTAACTTTTTCAAATTTAGCAGTATATCGATTACATCTTCTTGAACACCATCTATTGTAGTGTATTCATGGAGAACACCTTCAATTTCAACATCAGTAACAGCACATCCGGGTATAGTTGATAAAAGAACACGTCTTAAAGCATTACCAAGTGAATGACCGAACCCACGTTCAAGCGGTTCAATAACAATCCTGGAGTGATTGGGTGATTTACTAACAACCTCAACTAATCGTGGCTTTAATAGACCAGAAATAGGATTCTGCATTTATATCCCTCAGTACAGCAATTATTTAGAATAAAGCTCAACAACCAATTGCTCATTAATATCACTACCTAAATCGACACGATCAGGTAAAGAACTAAAAATGCCGGTCATTTCTTTTGAATTAACTTCAACCCAAGAAGGGAATCCATACTGCTCAGTAACAGATAAAGCATCAACAATTCTTTGTTGTTTTTTTGCTTTCTCTCTTATTGTCAATACATCTCCAGGAGCAACCTGATAAGAAGGTACGTTAATTAAAGAACCGTTTATTTGAACAGACTTATGAGAAACTAATTGACGAGCTTCTGCACGCGTACAGGCAAAACCCATACGATAAACAACATTGTCTAAACGTGACTCTAATAAATTTAACAGATTCTCACCTGTAGCGCCTTTTTTCATATCGGCAGATTTATAATAGTTTCTAAATTGCTTTTCTAAAATACCATAAATCCGACGTAAGCGTTGTTTTGCTCGTAATTGAAGAGCATAATCAGAACTTCGAGCACGTTTAGTACCGTGCTGGCCAGGTCTTTGATCTAACTTACATTTATTCTCAAGGGACTTACCTCTGCTTTTTAAAAAAAGATCAGTTCCTTCTCTTCGACTAAGTTTACAGGTTGGTCCAAGATATCTTGCCATGTTACTACTCCAGATTCTTTATACGCGGCGTTTCTTTGGCGGACGGCAACCATTATGGGGAATGGGCGTCACATCAACAATATTATTAATTTTAAATCCTAGATTGTTCAGTGATCTAACAGCAGATTCACGACCAGGACCAGGGCCTTTAATCATAACATCAAGATTTTTCATGCCAAATTCTTGCGCAACAATACCAGCTTTCTCAGCAGCAACCTGTGCAGCAAACGGTGTACTTTTTCTAGAGCCACGGAAGCCTGAGCCACCAGATGTAGCCCATGATAAAGCATTACCTTTTCTATCTGTAATTGTTATGATTGTGTTATTAAATGAAGCGTGAACATGAACGATGCCATCTGCAACTTCTTTTTTAATACGTTTTCTTGAACGATTTTGACTAGCCATTACTTCGACCTCTAAAGGAATATCTTATTTTCTAATAGGTTTACGAGGACCTTTACGAGTGCGAGCGTTTGTTCTCGTTCTCTGGCCTCTCAAAGGTAAACCTCTACGATGCCTTATTCCGCGATAGCAACCTAGATCCATCAAACGCTTGATATTCATAGAAACTTCACGACGCAGATCACCTTCCACTGTCATCTTCGAAACCACATTACGTATAGCTTCTAATTGTTCTTCAGTTAGTTCTTTAATTTTAACGGAAGGTACAATACCAACCTTAACGCAAATGTCACTTGCGGTTTGACGTCCAACACCATAAATTGCAGTCAAAGCTATTACTGCGTGTTTATGATCTGGTATATTTATCCCGGCAATACGTGCCATCTAGATACTCCCCTGAGCAATACTCTAAAGTTAAGCGCCAAATTATAACATTACCGTAATTAAGGCGCAACAAATTTTAGCCTTGTCGTTGTTTATGCCTTCCGTCGACACAAATAACCCTAACAACACCGTTTCTTTTTACAATCTTACAATTTCTACAAATTGTTTTTACTGAAGCACGAACTTTCACAGTTAACTCCTTTGTGTACTTGTGTTAATTATTTTTTTAAATTAGACTTTTTCATTAAGCCATCATATTGTTGAGACATTACATGAGTTTGCATTTGAGATATAAAATCCATAACAACAACAACAATGATCAACAATGAAGTACCACCGAAATAAAAGGGCACATTCCAATAAACTATTAAAAATTCAGGCAATAGACAAACAAGTGTAATATAAAATGCACCTATTAAAGTTAAACGCGTCATAACCTTGTCTATGTATGTAGCAGTTTGAATTCCGGGCCTAATCCCTGGCAAAAAAGCACCTGATTTCTTTAAATTTTCTGCTGTTTCTTTTGAATTAAACACTAATGCAGTGTAGAAAAAACAAAAGAATATAATTGCTGTAGCATAAAATAAAACATAGACAGGTTGACCAGGCGACAACATGGTTGCAACATCTTGTAGCCATGTAAAACCTTCACTATTACCAAACCAACCAGCAATAGTAGCGGGGAAAAGAATAATACTAGAAGCAAAAATAGGTGGAATTACACCAGCCATATTCAACTTAAGTGGTAGAAAACTACTCTGACCACCATATAATTTTTTTCCTTGTTGTCTTTTTGGATAATTTATAAGTATTCGCCTTTGTCCTCTTTCAACAAATACTACTAATGCAGTAACTGATAAAGATAGTAAAAACAATAGAATTATAAATGCACCATTCATTTCACCAGTTCTAGCGAGCTCTAATGTACCACCAATTGCTTTTGGCAATCCTGAAACAATACCAGCAAATATAATTAAAGAAATACCATTACCAATACCCCGCTCAGTAACTTGCTCTCCTAACCACATTAAAAAAACGGTTCCAGTAACTAAAGTGATAGCGGTAATAACAATAAAACCTATGCCAGGATTTAATACAACTGACAAACCACCTGCAGTTTGATTCTGCAACGCAAGAGAAATACCAATTGCCTGAAAAGTTGCCAATACTACGGTAGCATAACGAGTGAATTGGGCAATTTTTCGCCTACCAGACTCGCCTTCTTTTTTCAATTGCTCCATAGTTGGAATTACAACAGTCATCAGCTGCATTATAATGGACGCTGAAATATAAGGCATTATACCAAGAGCAAATAAGCTTAATCGCATAAGGGCTCCACCAGAAAACATGTTAAACATATCTAGAATGGAGCCGCTTTGTTGCTCAAACATAACAGCCAATGCTTTCGGATCGATACCTGGTACCGGTATATGTGAACCAATCCGATAAACAAATAAAGCGCCAAGTACAAAAAACAATCTTGCTTTAAGTTCAGAAAAACCACTTGGCTTGTTTGCCATCTGCGCTCTTGAAGTACTCACTTAAGCCTCTACTTTTCCGCCAGCTGCTTCAATAGTAAGCCTAGCACCAGAAGTTACTTTAATACCTTTAATACTCACTGCTTTAGTTAATATTCCAGATTGTATTACTTTAGCTTTTTTAGTGAATATTGGAACAATATTAGCTTCAATTAAAACCTTTAAATCTATAACTTCAGAATTTAAACCATTTAATTCACTTAATCTAACTTCAGCAGTATATTTTTTTATCAGCGAGGTAAATCCAATTTTGGGAAGACGTCTTTGCAATGGCATCTGACCACCCTCAAAGCCTACTTTATGAAAACCACCGCTGCGAGATTTTTGACCTTTATGACCTCTTCCACAAGTTTTACCAAGGGTACAACCTATACCCCTACCAACTCTCTTGGATTTTTTTCGAGATCCTTCACTAGCTTGTATAGTATTTAGATACATTACAATTCCTCAACTTTTAGCATATATGATACTTTATTTATCATACCTCTTATTTCAGGTGTATTCGAAAGCTCAACTGTTTGGTTAATTTTTCTCAAACCTAAACCTATCAAGCAAGCTTTGTGACGTGGTAAACGACCAAATTTGCTTTTTATCATAGTTACACTTAATTTAGTACCAGCCATTACAACTATCCAATAATCTGTTCAACTGACAAGCCGCGTTTAGCAGCTATCTGGTTAGCATTATGCATTCCAGTAAGACCATTAATAGTTGCTCTTACAACATTAATTGGATTGCTGGTACCAATACATTTTGCTAATACGTTATGCACTCCTACAACTTCGAAAACTGCTCTCATTGCGCCACCAGCAATAATGCCTGTACCTTCAGAAGCAGGCTGCATATAAACTTTTGCAGCTCCGGTTGTGTTCATTATAGGGTATTGTAAAGTATCACCTTTTAATGAAACTTTACGCATATTTTTACGCGCTTGTTCTAATGATTTCTGAATCGCAATAGGAACTTCACGCGCCTTACTTACGCCATAACCTACACGACCTTCACCATCACCTACAACAGTTAAGGCGGTAAAACCGAATACTCTACCACCCTTAACAACTTTAGCGACACGCCTTACATTAACTAATTTTTCTTGTAATCCATCAGTACTACCTTGAGCAGGTGCTGTAGCCATTTTATTCTCCTAAAATTTTAAGCCGGCTTCACGTGCAGCATCAGCCAATGCTTTTACGCGACCATGGTATTTAAATCCTGAACGATCAAAAGCAACAACTGTTACTCCAGCAGCAATTGCTTTTTCAGCTATAAATTTACCAACTAATGCAGCTGCTTCAATATTACCAGTATTTTTTAATGATGCTTTTATATCAGCTTGTGTTGTAGAAACACTTGCTAAAGTACTAGTACCATCGTTGCTAATAACCTGTGCATAAATATGTTGTGGTGTTTTATGAATTGATAATCGCGTTGCACTTAAGCTTTTTATTTTAGAACGCAATTTTAATGCACGTTTCATTCTTGATTGTTTCTTATCCATCACACTACCTTACTTCTTTTTGGCTTCTTTTCTTACAACATGTTCGTCAGAATATCTGACTCCCTTTCCTTTGTAAGGCTCAGGTGGACGATAAGCTCTAATTTTCGCAGATACTTCACCTACCAATTGCTTATCAGTACCTCTTACTATAATCTCGGTTTGAGTAGGAGTTTCAATTGAAATCCCAGCTGGAATCAAAAAATCAACTGGATGAGAAAAACCTAACGATAGACTAAGAATATTTTCTTTAGCTTGAGCCCTATATCCAACTCCAATCAAAGATAATTTTTTTTCAAATCCTGATGAAACGCCAGTAACCATATTATTTAATATCGCTCTTGCAGTTCCAGCTTGTGCAGTTGCTTTTTTATCTTCTAGATTCCATTGAACTTGTAAAATATTATCAATAATGACAACATTCACAGAAGAATTAAGAACATGTGATAACTGACCTTTAGTCCCTTTTACAGTGAGACTATTACCATCTTGTTTAATTTCTACGCCACTAGGTATAGAAACAGGGGCTTTAGCTATTCTTGACATTACACACCTACATTAACAGACAGTACAAATAACTTCGCCGCCGTGACCAATTGCACGAGCCGCTCTATCAGTCATTACACCGTTTGATGTTGATACAATAGCAATCCCTAAGCCGCCAAGAACTTTTGGCAATTCGTCTTTAGATTTATAAATACGTAAACCAGGCCTACTAATTCTTTTTATTGTTTCAATTACAGGAGCGCCTCTATAGTATTTTAACTCAACTGTCATTTCTGTATGACTTCCGTTGGTTTCAGTACTAAAGTCTGTAATATAACCCTCATCTTTAAGCACCTTTGCGATTGATACTTTTAATTTTGACGATGGTTGTTTAATGCTTTTTTTTCCAGCAGATTGACCGTTTCTAATACGAGTCAGCATATCTGCTACTGGGTCTGTCATACTCATTTTATTTTCTCCAAACTTGATCTAACAGATCTTACCAACTTGCTTTGACAACACCAGGAACATCACCACGCATAGTAGCCTCTCTTAATTTATTTCTACTGAGGCCAAACTTACGATAATATCCATGAGGACGTCCAGTTAAATTACAGCGATTACGAACTCGGGTCACACTTGAGTCCCTTGGTAATTTTTGGAGCTGTAAATGAGCAGATTCTTTATCTTCGAAAGAAGCGTTAGGATCTCTGATAGTCTCTTTTAAAGCTTTACGCTTAACATCGAACTTCTTAACTAATTTTTTACGCTTATCTTCGCGTGCAATCATTGATTTTTTTGCCATTTTAAAATCGCCTTAACTCTTGAATGGAAAATTAAACAACTTCAACAACGCCAAACCTTCTTCATTTGTCTGTGCTGTAGTTGTGATAGTAATATCCATACCTCGCAAAGTGTCGATTTTATCATAATCAATTTCTGGAAATATGATTTGCTCTTTAACACCCATGGAATAGTTACCACGACCATCAAAGCTTTTAGGATTTAATCCTCTAAAATCGCGTATTCGTGGAATAGATATGCTGATTAATCTATCCAAGAATTCAAACATTCTGTCGCTACGCAAGGTAACTTTACAACCGATTGGCATATCATCACGAATTTTGAATCCGGCAATTGATTTTCGAGCCAAGGTTACTACGGGTTTTTGACCGGAAATTTTTTCCATATCAGAAAGTGCAGATTGCAGAACTTTTTTATCTGCTACTGCACCACCAACACCCATATTTAGTGTTATTTTGGTTATACGTGGAGCCTGCATTATAGATTTATAAGCAAATTGCTCGACTAACGCAGGAAGTATTGTTTCTTTATAAACGGTTTCTAATCTAGCCATGATTCATCTGCACCTTAAACATCAACAACTTCATTTGTTGATTTAAAATATCTGACTTTCTTTCCATCTTCTAGAAACCTGAAGCCAACTCTATCAGCTTTTTTTGTTTCCGGATTATACAACCCGATGTTAGAAATATTAATTGGCATTTCCTTGACAATAATTCCACCAGAAACACCTGCATTAGGGTTTGCTTTTTGGTTTTTCTTGACTTGATTAATCCCTTCAACCAAAACTTTATTATCTTTAAATACCTTGGTTACTCTACCACTCTTACCTTTATCCTTTCCGGTACGAACAATAACATCATCACCTGTTTTAATTTTTGCCATTTCTGATCCCTACCTTATAAAACTTCAGGAGCAAGAGAGATAATTTTCATAAATTTTTCTCCTCTTAACTCGCGTGTTACAGGACCAAAAATACGAGTCCCCAATGGTTGTAAATTATTATTAAGAATGACAGCTGAATTACCATCAAATCTTATAACTGAACCATCAGGTCTACGAACACCTTTGCGAGTTCTAACAACCAATGCGTTATAAACCTCACCTTTTTTAACTCTACCACGAGGTATAGCATCTTTTATACTGACTTTGATGATATCACCAATACCAGCATAACGACGATGTGAACCACCTAATACTTTGATACACATGACCCTTTTTGCACCGCTATTATCGGCGACGTCAAGGTTAGTTTGCATCTGAATCATGATTAATTCCTAAATTCTTTATATTAAAAGATAATACTATTTGTTAGCACAATCTAAGACTTGAACCAATTTAAATGTTTTATTCTTAGAGAGTGGTCTACATGATGTAATTGCGACTACATCACCTTCTTGACAAACATTTTGCTCATCATGAGCCATCATTTTAGTTGATCGCTTGATATATTTACCATAAACAGGATGTTTAACGACTCGTTCAACCAAAACTGTAATTGTTTTGTCCATTTTATTACTTACAACACGACCAGTTATTGTCCGTAACTTAGTTACATTTTCACTCATAGTTATGCACTCGCCATTTCTTTTAGTATGGTGTGGATACGAGCCACATTTCGCCTAACCTTTTTTACTTGATCAGGCTTAGTCAATTGACCTGTACCTTTTTGCATTTTGAGATTAAAACGCTCACGAGACAACTCGAGCAAAATAGTACCTAATTCAATTTTTGTTTTTTGACGTAAATCACTTGCTTTCATTACATTATTGTCCGAGCAGTAAAAAGTGTTTTTAAAGGTAGCTTAGCAGCAGCTAAAGCAAATGCTTCGCGTGCTAATTCTTCAGAAACACCTTGTATTTCATACAACATTGTTCCTGGTCTTACTTGAGCAACCCAGTATTCTACACTACCTTTTCCTTTTCCCATACGAACTTCTAATGGTTTTTTGGTAATAGGCTTATCTGGGAAAACTCTGATCCATAATTTACCGCCGCGCTTGACGTGACGAGTTATTGTTCTTCGGGCAGCTTCGATTTGTCTTGCAGTTAAACGGCCACGACCAATGGATTTTAAACCAAATTCACCAAAACTAACTGATGAACCACGTACGGCAGTACCGTTATTTCTGCCTTTATGTTGTTTACGGAATTTTGTTCTTTTAGGTTGAAGCATGACTTTATTCCTTCAACTATTTCTTTGAATCAGAGTTAACAGATGCAAGATGAGCATCCATATCGAAAACTTCACCTTTGAAAATCCACACCTTGATGCCGATAATCCCGTAAGTTGTATGAGCCTCAGCAGTTGCATAATCAATGTCTGCACGAAGCGTATGCAATGGCACTCGCCCTTCCCTATACCATTCGCTTCTTGCAATTTCAGCGCCGTTTAAACGTCCTCCGACGTTTACTTTAATGCCCTCGGCTCCCAAACGCATTGTGTTAGTAACAGCACGCTTCATTGCACGACGATACATAATTCGCTTTTCTAATTGCTGAGCAACACCTTCCGCAACTAATTGGGCATCAAGTTCAGGCTTTCTGATCTCTTCAACATTAAGTTGAACAGGAATACCTATCATTTTTGAAATTTCTTGACGTAACGCGTCAATATCCTCACCTTTTTTTCCTATAACAATACCAGGACGTGCAGTGTGAATAGTGATATGTGCATTATTAGCTGGTCTATTAATTTGTATGCGACTTACTGACGCATGCGCTAGCTTTTTTTTAATAAAAGCTCTAACCATTAAATCTTGGTGAAGGAAAACTGAATAGTCTTGACTATTTGCGTACCATCTTGAATTCCAATCTTTAACAATACCAAGGCGTATGCCTGTTGGATGTACTTTCTGACCCATTTTCTGCCCCTACTCGAATTCTGCTACTTTAACTGTAATATGGCAGGTTCTTTTCAGGATATGGTTCGCATTCCCTTTAGCTCTTGCCCTGAACCTCTTCATAGTCGCCCCTTCATTAACAAACACAGTCGACACTTTTAAATCATCAATGTCAGCACTTTCATTATGTTCTGCATTAGCAATTGCTGACTCCAGAATCTTTGTGAAGATTCCAGCTGCTTTTTTTGAACTAAACTTTAGTACATTAAGAGCTTTTTCTACTGACAGGCCGCGAATTTGATCACCAACCAGACGTGCTTTTTGAGCAGATAATGGTGCGTTATTTAATTTTGCTGAAATTTCCATTACCTAACCTACCTTGACTTTTTATCAGCCACGTGGCCTTTATATGTTCGAGTGGGAGCAAACTCGCCTAATTTATGCCCTACCATATTCTCAGATATAAGAACTGGAATATGAAGTCGACCATTATGGATTGCAATTGTTAAACCCAGCATATCTGGAATTATCATTGATCGTCTTGACCATGTTTTAATCGGTTTCCGATTATTGCTACTTACGGCATCTACTACTTTTTTTAATAGATGGTGATCAATAAAAGGACCTTTTTTAATTGAACGTGGCACGTTAATTCCTCTCTATTTCTGCTTACGACGTCTAATAATCATATTATCAGTACGTTTGTTTTTTCTTGTTTTGTATCCCTTAGTTGGCATACCCCATGGTGAAACAGGATGTCTACCTCCAGAAGTACGCCCCTCACCCCCACCATGTGGATGATCGACCGGATTCATTACCACACCCCGAACTGTAGGGCGAACACCTCTCCACCTTGAAGCACCAGCTTTTCCAAGCGATGCTAAATTATGCTCAGAATTTGATACCTCACCAATTACGGCGCGACAATCGGCCATAACTTTTCGCATTTCACCAGATCTCATTCTGATTGTAGCGTGAGCACCATCTCTGGCAACTAACTGTACAGATGTTCCAGCACTTCGAGCAACTTGGGCACCTTTACCTGGCTTTAGTTCAACACAATGAACAGTGGTACCCATTGGAATATTTCTTAATGGCATACAATTACCAGGCTTAACTGGAACTGTCTCAGAAGAAATTATTTCCTGACCAACAACCAAACCTTTAGGAGCAATAATATATCTACGCTCACCATCTTTGAATAAAATCAAAGCGATATTTGCAGTTCTGTTAGGATCGTATTCCAAACGCTCTACAATAGCAGGAATATCAAACTTGTTTCTTTTGAAATCAACAATACGATAGTGTTGTTTATGTCCACCACCGATATGGCGCGTAGTTATACGCCCTTGATTATTTCGACCACCAGTATTACTTTTTTTAGCAAGTAATGGGGCATAAGGTTTACCTTTATGTAACTCATCATTTTTGATGCGTACAACAAACCGTGATCCCGGTGACGTAGGTTTTGATTTTACAATCGCCATGCTTTCTACCGTTTCCTATTGATCTATCACTTTAATAATTAAGCAGCAGAGAATTCTATATCATAACCAGCCTTCAGCTTTACATAAGCCTTTTTCCAATCTGATCTTTGACCTAATGATTTACCAACTCTTTTTTGCTTGCCTTTTACGTTCAAAACATGAACAGAATCGACCTCTACACTAAACATTAATTCAACTGCATTTTTAATATGTCTTTTTGATGCAGCTTTCTGAACCTTAAAAACAAATTGATTATTTTTTTCCGCAGCATTAGTGCTCTTTTCAGAGATAATTGGCGACTCAAGAACTCCTGCCAATTGATACTTGTTTATACTCATGCCAAACGCTCCTCAATTAATTTGAGCGCACCTGGTGTTGCAATTACTTTGTCTGCAGATACCAAAAGCACTGGATTTAAATTAACAGCTTCAATAACTTCAACATAAGGTATGTTTCGAGAAGCAAGAGCAAGATTTATATTAACTTCTTCAACAACAATTAATATTCTCTTACCTTCAATGGCTTGAATTTTTTCATTAAATTCTTTGGTTTTAGGTGTAAGAGGAATAATATCATTGCTTACAACCAATCTATTTTGCCTAAGTAATTCTGACAAAATTGATTTAATACCAACACGAAACATCTTTTTATTGAGTTTCTGTTCATAGTTTCTTGGCCTGGCGGCAAATGCAACACCACCTGTACGCCATATTGGACTTCGTATTGTACCAGATCTAGCACGACCTGTTCCTTTTTGTCGCCATGGCTTTGAACCACCGCCGCTAACATCAGAACGAGTCTTTTGAGCTTTAGTTCCAGCACGAGCACCAGCAAGATAACGCGTAACCAATTGATGTATTAAAGTTTCATTAAAAGACTGACCAAATACTGACTCAGCAACTTCTAATAAACCCGAAGAATCTTTTATATTTAAAGCAGGTATTTGCAAACCCATGGCTTAACCTTTATTTCTTAATTTCATTGCGGGTGTAATAATTACATCACCACCTTTAGCGCCAGGCACTGCACCTTTTACTAAAATTAAATTTCTTTCAGCGTCAATTGCATGAATAGTCAAATTCTGAATGGTCGTCTTAACATTTCCAAGATGGCCTTCCATTTTTTTCCCTTTAAATACACGTCCTGGTGTTTGACACATTCCGATTGAGCCTAATACTCGATGAGAGCGAGAATTACCATGCGTAGCATCTTGCATACTAAAATGATGACGCTTTATACCACCAGCAAAACCCTTGCCTATACTTTTACCTTGCACATCAACAACTTGACCTTCGGTAAATATATCAACAGTCAGCTGAGTGCCAGTAGAATAATCCAGGCCTTCTCCATCTTCAAGCCTGAACTCCCAAAGACCACGACCAGCTGTCAAATTAGCCGATGCATAATGACCAGCCATTGCTTTATTAACTCTTGAAGATTTTTTATCACCAGCTGTAACTTGAATTGATCGATAACCATCAATTTCAACACTTTTAACCTGAGTAACTCTGTTTGAGTCAATCTGGAGTACAGTTACGGGCACTGATGTTCCATCTTCACAAAAAACTCTGGTCATACCACATTTACGACCTATAAGACCTATTGACATCTGCCAATTCCTCTATTTTTAATTCAATTTTATTTGAACATCAACACCAGCTGCAAGATCCAACTTCATTAATGCATCAACGGTTTTTTCTGTTGGCTCAACGATATCCAGCAACCTTTTATATGTTCTTAACTCATATTGATCTCTAGCATCTTTATCGACATGCGGTGAAATCAAAATAGTAAAACGTTCTTTCTTAGTAGGCAACGGAATTGGACCCTTAACTTGAGCACCAGTTCTCCTTGCAGTTTCTACAATCTCACCAGCCGATTGATCTATGAGTTTATGATCAAAAGATTTCAATCGGATTCTGATAGTTTGATTAGACATATTTATTACTCTATTATTGATGCAACAACACCGGCACCTACTGTACGACCGCCTTCACGGATTGCAAAACGCAAACCATCTTCCATAGCAATCGGTGAAATCAATTTAACTTTTACTGATATGTTGTCACCAGGCATGACCATTTCTACGCCTTCTGGCAGATCAACTGCTCCAGTTACGTCAGTAGTTCTAAAGTAGAATTGTGGACGATAACCGTTAAAGAATGGCGTATGACGACCACCCTCTTCTTTTGACAAAATGTATATTTCTGCGTTGAAATAAGCATGTGGCTTGATGGTGCCTTTGTGTGCCAATACTTGGCCACGCTCAACATCATCCCGTTTTGTTCCTCTCAATAGCAAACCGACGTTATCGCCAGCTTCGCCTTGGTCAAGTAACTTGCGGAACATTTCAACACCGGTCACTGTCGTAGTGACGGTTGGCCGGATGCCAACAATTTCAACTTCTTGACCGACTTTAATAATGCCGCGCTCGATACGCCCTGTTACGACGGTACCACGACCTGAAATTGAGAACACATCTTCAATAGGCATCAAGAATGCACCATCTACCGCTCTTTCTGGCAATGGAATATAGCTGTCGAGCGCTTCTACTAATTTAATAACTGAGGCAT
>Ga0268283_1000968_pt1 | contig 15292 bp, 12 predicted proteins | sample saktaG_13_FD_190140 | JGI IMG/M metagenome (GOLD analysis project Ga0268283, IMG submission 190140) | Saline water microbial communities from Sakinaw Lake, British Columbia, Canada - sak_2013_06_06_36m | ecosystem: Environmental > Aquatic > Non-marine Saline and Alkaline > Saline ... | reverse complement strand
ACAATTGCAGAGGGTTAATCAACTTAATGCATTGAGTTTATTTAATGTGGGCACAAAAAGAATTTAAATTATCAGCAAAAGCCCGAGGATTCCATCTCATCACCAATGAAATAGTCAGGGCTATTCCTGAATTAAAATTAGTAGGCTGCGGCTTGTTGCATCTTTTTATTAAGCATACCTCAGCGTCGTTGACGATTAATGAAAATGCCGACCCCACAGTACGTCAAGATTTGGAAAGTCATTTCAATAAGTTTGTGCCTGAAAATGCACCTTATTATCGGCACGACTATGAAGGCGACGACGATATGCCGGCCCACATAAAAAATTGCCTGCTGGGTTGCAGTGTCAATGTGCCTATTACTCATGGCGCTCTTAACTTGGGTATCTGGCAAGGTATTTATTTGTGTGAACATCGGAATCAAGGCGGACAGAGAACTATCGTGGCCACAATTCAAGGTCAGCCTAATTTGAGATCAGATGAGCCTAACCTCAACATTTTGTACCTTTATGCCAACACGTAATTCATTTTTAAAAATATTAGCTGTCAACAAACCTATGAACTATTAACACGAACTAGCTTAGCAGCAGAAGAAGAGGCCATCAATATTGCCTTCCTAAAGTTATTGATACAGTAGCTAGAAAACTAAGTAATCAACCACATAGCATCGTTTAGTGGACTTTGTCTGATCAATCATTCGTCGAAGTCATGATTACCCTTATAGTTTTAGTTCTCCAATTCCTCATAACTTACTATAACCCAAACAAAATGTTACCTTATATAAAACTAGATAATTATGCTGTCGGTGTTCCTTTTATTATTTTGGTTGTTATAACGTTTGTTATAGCGCAGGCGATAGTCAGGCGGTATTTTCGCAAAGAACAAATAGAAGCTTGTCATCAAGTGGGAGGAACCATGATAGTGGTCATGGGCACACTTTACGCAGTTACATTAAGCCTTATTGTTCTTGATGCTATGGCAAAATTTGACAGAGCCGAAGCTATAATTTTAAATGAATCTCAGTCATTGTTGGTTGTATTTGAACTATCTGAGCAGTTTAAGAATCAGGACAAGGGAGAGGAAATTAAGCATTTAACCGAAGAGTATATTCATCAAGTGATAGTTAATGATTGGGAACTAATGAGTGAAAACGTCTTTAACTATAAAGCTCACGATATTCTAAGAGAATTAATTAATGTGGTTAAAAAGATTGAACCTAAGACAGAAAATGAGAAGCAAGTCCTACCTGTTCTATTACAAGAGGTTATATCCGTTTGGAAATATAGAGTTGCACGCGTCAATCAATCACAATACCGGATTCCGCAAGTCGAATGGGTCCTGCTTTTAACAGGTGGAGTAGTTACGATAGGTTTCACATACTTTTTTAGAATTGAAAGTCAAATAATACAATCCCTTATGACGGGTTTGTTTACGTTAATCATTGCCATGAATTTGTATATGGTTCTCTTGTTTTCTGAACCCTACGCGGGTAATTTTCAAGTATCAAAAAGATCATTGATTACCATACAAGCCGTTATGAGAGGCATTTACTTTGACAAAAGTAGTAAGGATTAATGGGGATATTCAGGGAATTAAAAATTAATCCCCTGAATAGATTCTTGAAGTGTTTTATTAATCGCCTACAACGCCTTTTGCGATATGATGAGTTTTAATCTGTTCATCACTTTCAGCTGCGGTGGTGAGAGCAACTACATTAGATTTAGTGAAAAAGCCTTTGAAATCATTACAACGTTCAATATATTCCGTAATTAATATTGAAAAAGTAGAATGATTAGAAAAGACCTGTCTTAGATTAGGCTCTTCTTTACATTCACCATAAATTTGTGACAAGAAAGGAATGTGTGCGTCATCTGTTAATTTTTTCAATACAAAGTCAATATTTTTGGTGCCTGGTTGATATTCGCCATCCATGACTTCTATCGCTAAATGGTGTAATCGTCGACCATAATTACGCACAAAATTTTCAGTAGGCATCGGTAGATTTTCAAAAGAATTTACCATGAAGGGCGTATTATTAGCAGTAAATACTTTTGCGGGAGACAAAATATCATTACCATGAGTAATGCGACTTGCATTGGTTGATGAGTTCAGATCTTTAACATCATAAGCCCCCCAAAAATAATAATTACTAAGACAGAGCCATTCTAAGATCGCATCTTCTCTTTCTCCAGCTAGAACACGCGAGGCAGTATGATCAACCCCTTTTAGAAGTGGTTTGATTTGATGTTCTTCTGTAAATTGATCCAATTTATCTAAAGCTTCTTTTTCAGTCGGGCTTAGATGAAATTCTTCGCCTAGCTCTAGGCTGTCAAAGTCATAAATGTTACTGTCTGTATAACCCAGGCTATTTAGGCTGATATTAGACATTTGGGTAAATTCAATGTGCTTATTTGAATAAAATTTATTTTGAATGGACTCTGGATCTTGAAATCTAATTTCATGAGAAAGAAGAATTTTTTTTGTTTCATTTCTATTTTTAGTAGAAAAAATTTCACCAACATAACGTGCATTTGGTTTTTCCTGAGAATTAACATACATTTTATTAACATAGGTCAGTTCATCTGAAAAATCAAAAGCTAAAGGTTCTAAAACAAAGTATACCGGCGTGTTTGGAGTATTGGAATTGACTAAGCAATAAATTTTATGCGTGTTATTAATATAACTCTTGCTATAGCGATACGGCGTCATAATACAAAGTTCTTTTAAATAACCCAGTGCATCTCCTGTTTGAACCTGAATAACATGGGCACACATATTGCCCAGCAAATCAGCCAAGCCACTCTTAATGCGTCTTTCATATATTTTCATGCGGTATTCATTAAAATAAGCAGAATTTTCTTTATCTCCTTGTGGAGTGTAATGCAGTGGGTCTGTTAAGGTCATTTTTGTTCCTAAAATATCATTCTTTTTTATTTAATTTTTGTTGTCATTTTAATAAGATGACAACACCATTGTTAGTAACATAGATTCATAATTCTTATTGTTACTTAAGAGAACCATGAACTATCTCCCTATAAGATAGGGCTAAATCACTGGCAATATGTATGGCAGAAATAACCTTGCTTATCGGTAGATCCGTTAAACGAGCATAGCATGTGGATGAAAATATAAAGCAAGGGGCCGGAGTAATCACTTTTAAATGGTGATATCTATTAGGCTTTATTCAATCAACTCGTAAATTCGTTGAGAACCATCCGTTTCATGAATGATCATCAATAGATAGGGGTTGTTCAAATTCTGTCTTAGAGGTAGTTATATCTAAGGCTTGAAATTTGAAATGGATAGGAAATTCACCCTACCCAACCAAAGTATCCCACCTTAAATCTATTATCGCAAGCACCATTTTTTCTTATTCTTTAGGCACTCTCCGAACGCATGCCACTATCGCATAATTCAAAAAATAAACAAATAGCAACCAAACATCAGCTTCTTATAGTTCAATTCAATATTTAAAATCCATCTGCACAAACTAGTCCAGCGCGCACCAAAAACGTCGCTCGACTTCACACCAATCCACACTTTGACGAGGCCATCGGTCTGCTGCACGATAGTTCCGTCCGGATCGGGTATCAAAGACCTCAGGCTGCACTGTCTTACTGCCATCAATCTAGGCTGGGCCTCGGGCTTGGCTGATCTTCGGTTGGATGAATATTAAGGGTTGGTATTTGATTTAAGTTGGAATCTTTAGCTCCAGTGAATTCTGTCTCAAACCCTAATTTAAGGGCAATAGTCTTCAGATTATGTATTTATTTTTTTTTGAATTGCCCATTGGTAAAGCGTATTTTAGTTGTAGATTGAATGAGCTGAATTTCTAGCTAATAAAAAATGAAATTAGTGGGTTAGCAATAAACGCAGGCACAAAGATACACACCCTAGAACCGCTACACTTGTAGCCCAAATAAAAAATAGCCAAGCAATTCTTTTAAATAGACTTTGACTATCTGCTTTAGATTTACTGCTCATGCTTTCTTGTTTTTTAAGAACACCCAATGAGCATAACTCGTGTAGATCAAGATAATAGGGACCAAAATTAATGTACCAGGCAACAAGAATCTCTGGCTGGATAATGGGGCTGCAGCTTCCCATAAGGTGATTGATTTCGGAACAACATACGGAAAAATACTAATTAACAGGCCAATATAGGAAAGAATAAAGATGCCTATGGTCGCTACGAAAGGAGCCCAAGTATTTCTTCTTGTCACTGCATGGAAAAGAGTCATAATAAGCGCTGCTAAAAGCAAGGGAACGAGAAGCACATAGATGGCTTCTGGCCACGTGAACCATCTACTCAAATAATTCTGCTTTAGAAATGGCGGCCAAAGGCTAACAATCCCAACCATGATAACCATCAATGCACCCAAAATTTTGATGAGTGCAAATGCTTTGTTTTGGAAATCACCGCACGTCTTTAGCACAAGCCAAGTAGCCCCCAATAAACTATAGCCAAGCACTAAGGCAAAACCGGTCATGATGCTGAAGGGTGTTAACCAATCAAAGGGACCGCCTGCATATGCATTGTTAACCACTGCAATGCCTTGTACAAGACCGCCCAAGATAAGACCTTGAAAAAATGTTGCTACAAATGATCCGAGGAAGAATAAAGCATCCCAGAAGAGACGGTGCTGTTTATTATGCCAGCGAAACTCTGAGACCACTCCCCGAACTACTAAAGCCAATAACATCCCAATGAGAGGGAGGTAAAGGGCTGGAAAAATAATTGAATACGCTAATGGAAAGACTGCAAAAAGTCCACCACCACCTAAAACCAACCAGGTTTCATTGGCATCCCAAAGTCTAACCGAGCCGATCATTTTAGTGCGATCATCTTCTGACCTCATAAGCGGAATCAATATTCCCACGCCTAAATCATAGCCATCAAAAATAATGTAGGCTAAAAAAACAAAGGCGAGCAAAGCACCCCAAATTAATGTGATATCAATATTCATTTGAATCCTCTCCCTTTCCTTCAATGCTTTGCAAATAGGATCCATAAACAGCATTTTTTGATTTTGCAATTTGCGGTGGGATTATTTCACTGCTGGTCGGGCCTTGGTACATTAGCTTAAGGATGTAAAATACTCCAACACCAAAAAGTAAAAAATAAGTTAGAACAAATCCCACTAAGGTTGTACCAACGGTGGCTGCATTTAAGGGCGAATGTGATTGGACTGTGGTTAATAAGTTATAAACGGTATAGGGTTGTCGACCAACTTCTGTGACCACCCATCCAGCTAATACAGCTATAAAGCCTGCAGGCCCCATAATTAATGCATACTTAAGAAACCAAGGGGTTTCATATAAGGTTTTTTTATGGCGCAGCCACAGACTCCACATACCAAAAATCAACATGAGAAGGCCGAGCCCAACCATGACTCGAAATGCAAAGAATGGCAATGCCATGGGAGGCACTTCATTTTTGGGCCAAGTATTCATACCCAAGATTTTTCCGTTTAATGAGTGCGTCAAAATGATGCTCCCCAGATAAGGGACCTCAATAGAAAAATCCATTTTTTTATTTTTATCATCCGGAATTCCAAATAATACAATTCCGGCAGGCTGCGCATCCTCATAGTGACCCTCAATTGCTGCAATTTTCTTGGGTTGATGTTTGAGTGTATTTAAACCATGCTGATCCCCCACCTCCATCTGAATCGGGACGAGAATTGCGATAATCCATAGCGCCATAGAAAACATGATGCGAATAGCTTGACGTGAGCTCTGGTCTAACGATCCATCGCGTGCGTTATTAAATCTTAATAAATGTAGTGCACCCACTGAGGCTATTACTAAAGCCGTTGAAATGTAGGCAGCCAAAACCATATGTACTATACGATATGGGAAGGAAGGGTTAAAAATCACCTCGATCCAGTCTTCAGGAACAAATTGACCAGCTGAATTGATTGAGAATCCAGCTGGCGTTTGCATCCAGCTATTCACTGACAAAATCCAAAATGTTGAAATGAAGGTACCAATCGCCACCATTAAGGTAGCAAAGAAATGAATTTTCGGTCCTACACGCTCTCTTCCAAATAACATTACTCCTAAAAAGCCAGCTTCAAGAAAAAAAGCTGTCATTACCTCATAACCCATCAGTGGCCCAACGATTGGGCCAGCTTTATAAGAAAAAACGCTCCAGTTAGTACCAAATTCATAACTCATGACCAGGCCAGAAACCACGCCCATGACAAAGGCATTAGCGAAAATTTTTATCCAGTAATTAAAGAGATCTAGGTAAACATTTTTTTGAGTAAAGAGATGCAGGCCGTTTAAGAGAGCAAGGTAACTTGCCAGCCCAATTGAAAAGGCGGGGAAAATAATGTGGAACCCTACTGTAAATGCAAATTGCATGCGGGCCAGCATAACTGCATCAAAAAATTCCATCATTTAACTCCTCTATATAAATTCATTTTTTCTTAAAAAGATTAAATCTTTACCAATTTCTTGAGCGTTGCCAAAAGTGCTGGGGGAGCTTGCCCTGGAAACAGGGTATGCCACTGACCAAATGCACATTCACCAATGTAGATATCTCCGTGTGAGTCAACCGCAATGCCATGAGGGGTGATAAAAGCCCCTCTTTGTGTGCCAGCTACTTCACGACCTAAACGGGCAACTACAGAGCCATCTGGGTTGGTGATGGATATCCTGGGTCCAAAATTCGGGGTGTTGCGAACAATCTCCAATCCTGGTCCTAACTCGGATATATAGAAGAGAGGCTTCTTCCCCCCGCCCATACATAGGCCACATGGCCTAGTCAAATTATTCCATTGGGTTTCATAGCGACCATCTTCATCAAAGACTTGTACGCGATGATTTTCTCTGTCGGCCACATAAACCCAACCTTCATCGTCACAAACAATATTGTGTGGTAAAACAAATTGTCCAGGATCTGTTCCGCTCCCACCCCAAGTATAAAGATACTTACCATTTGGATCGTATTTATGAAGTGCAGCGTTACCATAACCATCAGAAATAAAGATATCACCACGTGGTGATAAAGCGGTATGAGTACATTGATTAAAAGGTCGATTACTCATATACGATGATGGCTGATGCGGAATGCCAATAGTGAGCAGAACCTTACCCTCTAAGGTGCACTTCCGAACCGTATGATCACCATTATCAGTGAGATAAATATGCCCGTCGGCAGCGATGTGAGAACCATGTGGATTAGAAAACACATCCTCTCCCCATGTTCTCAATAAATTACCCTCGCGATCAAACACCATAACTGGATGAGGCCCACGAACAAAGGCATAGACATTATCTGTTGCATCAATTGATATTGATGCAACATCATGAGTCCAATAAGGACCATCAGGAATTTTAGCCCAAGTATCTTCGAGCCGGTATCGATGATCACCATCACCAAAAATCACTTCTTGATTTTGACTATCCTCAAGCACAATATTTTCCCTTCTTTTGATGGATATAATAGATAGGCAGAGATGACAACTAAACAACTGAACACTGGACCGAGTACTATTTGAAATTCCGAAGCTGATAATGCAACGCTTTCAGATATAAAGGAATGAGCAAATAAAGAATTGCTTTTAATCGGGAAAAATATCATTAACCCGAATCTTTAGCTCCATTCAGGTCCATCATATTTTTCCCGGCAAATTAACTGGCTTAAGGAATATAATGCAAACCCAGTATCTGGGCAGTTTCTTGCCTTACTTTATTGCATAGCTCTGCATTAGTAATCAAGGATTCGCCATAAGACTCAATAATGCTTTGCATTTTTGCTTTCCAATCGCTTGGCAGCAACCCAGTAGGCCCCATCTTTTCAATCACATTGATCATGATGTAAACCGCTGTAGATGCTCCAGGTGATGCACCCAATAAAGCAACGATTGAAGAGTCGGCAGATTCTACAATTTCTGTACCAAACTCCAGAACCCCAATCTCGACCTTGTCTTTTTTGATAATTTGTACCCGCTGACCAGCAACTTCGATAAACCAATCTTTAGGATTAACGTTTGGATAAAACTCTCTCAAGACATCAAAATGCTGCTTCTTAGTTAGAAGCACCTGTTGTACTAGATATTTAACAAGAGCAAAATTAGTAAGCCCAACAACCATCAAAGGTAAAATATTTCCTGGACGGATGGATTTAATTAAATCAAACCAAGATCCCTTTTTAAGGAACTTGGTCGAGAAACCTGCGTACGGACCGAAAAGAATCGAACGCTTTCCATCAATGATGCGTGTATCCATATGCGGAACAGACATAGGCGGTGAGCCAACAGAAGCCATTCCATATACCTTAGCCTCATGCTGACTGACAATCTCTTGAGTATCGCAACGCAACCAAATTCCACTCACTGGGAATCCTGCATAACCCTGTGACTCAGGTATTCCAGACTTCTGTAGTAGCGTTAACGCCGCTCCACCAGCGCCAAGGAAAACAAACTTTGCTTTAACAAAGCGAGTAGTGCCAGTTTGATGATTTATGATAGTGAGACGCCAACGACCATCTGCTTCACGTTCTAAATGGGTCACTTTTTCTAAAAAAGAAGCTTTAAATCCATTTAAAGTTTTTAAATAATTCAATAAATTCGATGTCAATGAGCCATAACTCACATCCGCACCGCTAATGATTCTGGTAGCTGCAATCTTTTCGTGTGGATCTCTGCCCTTGATAACCAATGGCACCCATTGCTCAATCTGATTGGGATCTTCTGAATACTCCATTCCATGGAAGCAGTGATGAGCGCTCATAGCTGCATGCCGTTTTTTCAGAAAACTCACCTGCTCATCACCCTGAACAAAACTCATGTGGGGGACTGGATGAATAAAGGAGGTAGGGTCTTTAATCGCACCCTTCTTAATGAGGTAAGACCAAAATTGTAAAGAGAGATCAAACTCGACGTTTACCTCTAAGGCCTTGGAAATTTTTACAGTACCGTCTGGTTGAAGCGGGGTGTAATTCAATTCACAGTTTGCTGCATGCCCTGTCCCGGCATTGTTCAAACTTCCCGAACTTTCTAGAGCTTCACTCGCCAAGGTCTCTATTAGCTGCAGTGTTAAGTCTGGATTGATCTCTTTTAAGAAAACACCTAAGGAAGTGCTCATAATGCCAGCACCGACTAATGCGCAATCTACTTCAGTGATATTTACTTGCTTATTCAATTAAAATCCCTTTATTTAATTTTTAATGAAGGCTAAGTCGCCATCGGTTTCTAAAATGACATATGCACGCCGCCAAGGATCATTACCAATCAATTTCCATGAATGTCCGCAGCCAGTAACATCTTCAGCCAACAAAATATCACCTGGAGTGATTACAAAGTGCTCATCCAGCTTATTCCAAAAATCTAGGGTGCCACGAAGAGTGATGACAAACTGCTTTGTTGGTGCGTTATGCCACTCAAGCGACTGACCAGCTTGTGTCTCGGCAAATGAAATACTCTTGGTTGGAAATTTTTCAGAAAGGAGATTCACCGGAGAACCATTTTTTAAAACAATGCTCCCTTCTTCAAAGCGTGACATTCCTTCTGAATCTGTCCACAATCGAATACAACGCATTAATTACTCCCCGATATTATATGGATAGGAAATTCAAGCAAATTTAACAAAATTCTGCCACCTTAAATCTATTATCGCAAGTACTATTTTTTATCCTTCAGGCACTCACGAAGGCATGCCACTGTCACCTGATCCAAAAACCCAACAAATATCAACCAAACATCAGTCATTTATAGTTCGACTCCACAATTTAAGATCAAACGGGGATACTAGGGTCTATATAAAGTTAAAATATGACGAGACAACTTCGCTTAATTTAAGCTTTAATCTCACACGCTCTTAAACGACAAGTCGCATTACCATTTTTCGATAATTGAAAGAGCCTGATCATTCATTCTAAAATCATCAATAAGTATCAGTGACATAATTAACAATTGATTGCTTTTTTCAATTGGTTGCATGATAAGTTAGGGATAAATCGAGTGTATATTGATAAAGATGGGTTAAGGCTATACTTATTGATTTAAATAATCATACATTACATTGCCATAAGGTAATGTCAAATCAGCTACAACATGAATACAATTTAAAATTTTATGGACTGGAAAATCAGCAACGGGTGCATTTACATGTGGAATTAAATGTAATCTGGCTGAACCTGACCATGCGCCCTTAATATCTATATCAGTTAATTGATATGATACTAATTGAGCGATTGCTGGTTTGCCATCAACATCGGGGATGATTTTTAGATTTACTTGCTTTTTACTTAATTGCTCTAAAATTTCATCTTTCTGTTTAGAATTTTGACAAATATTATTGTGCTTATACGTCATCGTTGCTATCGCTACTTGAACATTTGCGTACTCAAGTATACCTGTCAATGTATCTTCAAACACAGTGAGCTTAGGCTTGCCAATTTTTTTTGGAAACCCCCATACTTCTCGACCTCCAAAAGTAGCTGCTTCATTATCCAAATACATTTGAGTAGTAAAATTGACATGTTCATCGTTATATTTTGACGGTATGACGATACCGGATTCAGTATAATCACCAAAACCAGATGAGTCTGGCATGCGAATAAATTCATAAAGCACCGTATTTGATCCGTCTGGTACTAAAGGTTCTGGGAGGGCTGAAGAAATAGCTTCGGGGTCAGTTTCATAAACAATGGTTAGATATTCACGATTTATAAAACGGAATACTCCATTTGGGTAGGATGGGGCTGCTAAAGGCATTGATGGTAGTTTGATAATGTTTTCAATTTTCATAAATTTTTTATCCAGATTCATTGATTTTTTTAATTTACATCCATTAATTTTTCTTTTTCAGTCCTTTAAACATTTGATGCCCTATGGATAGATAGATAGGAAGATTTAACCAACCCTGCCAAAGTATCCCACCTTAAATCTATTATCACAAGCACCAATTTTTAATCTTATTTTTTCGGTACTCACTGAGCGTATGTCACTGATTACACGATCAAAAAAACAAATATCAACCTCCTGTCTTCCCATGCCACATTTTGAGCAACTTCATCGCAGGGCCGATCTAATGATCGATAGTCTGGTCCGGCAATAAAGATTTTAGGCTGTGCTGACTCACCGATACCCCGCCAAGCTGTGCATCGGGTTTGCCCAATTTTTTGAGGTATTGATGGTTCCTAGCTATATAATCGAGATCTTCTTGATAGAGCTCTAAACCGGAAGTCTGCGTTGCAGACACAAGCGCAAAACGGGTAGTGATGGTCATGTGGTGTGTTGGTTGGAGGGAACCGTTAACGCAGAGAAAGTGTTCTCAATGCTAGTAGGAATTGCAGCTTGTCTAAATCAGTGTTTCAAGTTATATTCTAAACTAGAATCCGGTTGCGATTTTTGATGCCTAAGGGTTAGGAACCGTAATCAAACGACCTGACTAAGATGAACAAATAATTAAATTAACCGGAAGTAAATTGCATCATCTTTCCTATGCCTAATCGTTGATTTTAAATACCGTAGCAGAGATAGAAAATCAATTAAAAGGAAAAGTCATGAAAACGAGATTGGAAACCGATAGCATTGGATCTATTGAAGTTGATGCCAGTAAATACTGGGGTGCCCAAACTCAGCGGTCGGTGGTTCATTTTTCTATTGGCAATGATTTGATACCAAAGGAAATTATTCAAGCGTTAGCCATTGTAAAAAAAGCGGCGGCACTAACCAACAATGAGCTGGGTATTCTACCTTTGCAAAAACAGAAGCTCATTATTGAAGTTGCAAACGAAATTACAGATGGAAAGTTGGACGGTCATTTTCCTTTACATGTTTGGATGACGGGCAGTGGTACGCAATCTAACATGAATGTTAATGAAGTTATTTCCAACCGTGCTATAGAAATTGCAGGCGGAAAATTAGGTAGTAAAACGCCAATTCATCCTAATGATGATGTGAATATGTCGCAATCATCAAACGATACATTCCCAACAGCTATGTATATTGCGACAGCCATCGCATTGAATAAAAACATGCTGCCTTCTTTAAATATTTTGCATCAAGAACTAGTCAAGAAAAGTAATGATTGGGCGAGTATCGTCAAGATTGGTAGGACTCATATGCAAGATGCTGTGCCATTAACCTTGGGGCAAGAGTTTTCAGGATATGCAGCATTACTTAAAAAGAATTTAATTCGAATTCAAGCTGTATTACCCGATGTTTATGAGCTAGCAATTGGTGGTACAGCGGTTGGTACCGGGCTAAATGCGCCCGTTGGATTTTCTGAAAAAGTCGCTAAGCACATCAGTGAAATTACGCTTTTACCTTTTGTATCTGCTCCCAATAAATTTGAGGTTCAAGGTTCCCATGACGCTATGATTGCAGTCAGCGCAGCGTTAAAAACCTTGGCGGTATCTTTGTTTAAGATTGCTAATGATATACGCTTATTAAGTTGTGGTCCTAGAGCCGGTTTTCATGAGTTGTTGATTCCATCCAATGAGCCTGGATCGTCTATCATGCCTGGAAAGGTTAACCCAACGCAATGTGAGGCGATGGCTATGGTTGCCGCTCAAGTCATGGGTTTAGATATGGCAAATAGTATTGCGGGTAGTGCCGGGTATTTGGAAATGAATGTCTACAAGCCTATGCTGGCATTGAATGTATTACAATCGATAAAGATGCTCAGTGATACTTGCGTTAACTTTACAACATTTTTATTGGAAGGTACTCAGCCTAACAAGGAAAAAATTAATGAATATTTGCATAGCTCATTAATGCTGGTTACGGCGCTGAGTCCGATTATCGGCTATGACAAAGCATCGCAAATGACGCATTATGCAGTTGATAATAACTGTTCGTTAGCAGATGCCAATGAACACTTTAAGTTTTTATCAACGGAAGACTTTAATAAAGCAGTGGATCCTTATCAAATGACCAAGGGTGGCCTGTCCGCGTAGTAAAAAATGGTGAATGTTAGGTTAACAACCTTATCGTTAACCTAACATTTCCAGTTAAATGTGTTGGGTTGTGTAAAACATACAAATAATCTTATATTTATTTTTTTGGCTTAATAAGATACCACGATTAAACGAGGCCCTTATTTGATAGTGGCTTTTTTTTGCCCGAAAGAAAACCTATGTTCATCATCCAAAACTACCCTATTGATCGCCATAAAGCGGCCGTTGGCGAATGACTCCTGATGGCACCTATGTGTAGATTAACATAGTGGCACATACTTGACGTTCATTACTTAGGTTTTAACCCTATAGTTTAGCTTTTTTGTGTTACAGCAATAGCAACTTTATGTATATAAGGGTTTTCGAAAATGCCTCGATTGTGAGGTCTGGCCAGTTTTCAGCCAATTTGGCTACATACCCTATGCGCTGTGGCTTATGGGTATATCAGACACATACTTATCAACATGGATTGTGGATAAATATTGATAGTTGCAGGTTGCACTGGTGATTATGAAAGACACCTATTTTTTATGCGTGCGCCATAAATACGCGGTTTTTGACCGCCATCGACATTACATCAATACTTTACTAATTTATATCGATTAAAACTCAAAAACAGGTGTTCTGTAGATAACTCTTTGAGAGTTACTACAGCAGCAGCATTATTAATATGATGATGATGATGAGGGACTCGTCATGCTGGCGGAAATATGTTCCCGCCAAGAACCATTATCTTGATCGTTTCTTTAATTTTCCATCTTAGTTGGCTCAAGCGGAATATCATCGAACAATCTCGGAAACAATATTCTTGCGGAATCAACAGTGAATCGAAGTGAAACAGGACCCTTAGGTGAGTTAGAACCCAAAATGCCGTCTTCGGTCAACTTGAATAGGATGGTTCTAGCGCTACGCTCTTTAAGGCCGGTAAGCCTTTCTGCGTCTCCACGCGCAATCTCACCATTACTTAATGCGGCATTTAGAATATGGATAGATTCAGGTTTAAGTTCTTTTGTGTTTACATACTGTTCTAATCGTTTTTTGAGCTGTGAAAGTTCAAACAAGCTCGACATGAAATCAATCTGATCAATGCTGATTTTTAAAAACCAATCAACAAAGCCAATTAATTCTCTTAACGATAAGTTGCCGCGACCATCATAATCACCCTGCCTTGGCCTATCTGCTATTGCCATCATAGTTTTGTAATCATTAGGCCCATTTAATCCGCGTGCAAGCCCCCTAGAAATAGACCATAGCCCTGAAACGCCAATCCCTGCTTGCAAGCACATTGCATGGCTCATTAATCGGCTAACGCGTCCATTACCATCTAAGAACGGATGGATATACGCAAGTCTATGGTGAGCCGAAGCAATGGCAATAATTTTATTAGTTTTACCTAAACGATCATTCCGATAGTGGTCTTCAAAATAACGCATGAATACCGCCACATACAACCCACAAGGAGGTAGGTGACGCCCAACTTCAACGTTATGCTCATTAGTTGACCTGAACTCGCCTGGCACCATTAAAATACATCTACTTTCACTTTTGATGGTAAGCATTTCATCACTAGCATCACGATAAAATTCTTTGTGTAGCCATGAAATAAATTCAATGGATGCTGGATCGGGAAGTAGTCCTGCCCCATAAAGTTCATCTACTTTACGTTGCACTTTGATATGGGCCAACGCTTCAATTTGTAAGTTACGTGTATTCTCGTCGCTTTCAAAGTCATCATTAAGCGCCCGCTCTATGTCTTGCAGCTTAGTGTTGTGCCCCTCAATTAAATTTGAATAATAACAATTCATTAATCTAACAATTGAAGCTAGACTTTGGGTGGTTCGCGGATGTAATTCTGCTTTTAGAATAGCTGACTTTTCGACAAGCTCAGCAATAAGATCTGATGTTTTAGAGGGGATGTTTTCGCCAAGTAAACAAGGTTCTATTCTTGAGGGTGATTCAGTAATTATCATGCCGATCTCTTACTTCTAGTAAGCCATTAAAATATATTGATTATATCATCCTGTGCTACACGTTTTTGCCGATTATTATGCCGATTATAAAAAATACATTAATCTTATGATTTAAAAGAATTTTTATTTTTTTAATGCTGATTTTTTGCCGGTGTGCTTTATTAGGACAGTTATGTCCTGGTTTCGATAAAAATGATGAACTAATGGGGTCGTGAGTCAAAAATAGCGATTCTCGCTCTACCTGGTTCAAAAAATGGCTTTTCGGAAGCTGATATTGGCTTGCAGAATTTTCCGGTTGATAATTTTGCAAGCGGCTCTTAGATATATTCAATAATTTTTTGGCTGATTGCCAGGTGTTAATTTTGAGAAACCGTCAAGTCGATGTTCAGTCGTAATTGAATGAGTTCT
>Ga0268283_1000967_pt1 | contig 15298 bp, 10 predicted proteins | sample saktaG_13_FD_190140 | JGI IMG/M metagenome (GOLD analysis project Ga0268283, IMG submission 190140) | Saline water microbial communities from Sakinaw Lake, British Columbia, Canada - sak_2013_06_06_36m | ecosystem: Environmental > Aquatic > Non-marine Saline and Alkaline > Saline ... | reverse complement strand
ATTTCAAATGACTTGTCGCCATAAATACGAAAACGGCCAGTTGAAATGCCAGTTTTTGTTATAAGCGGATGATCAGACGTAACACATTTCTTTTTTTCAAGGAAACCTGAAGCAATTGCTTTATTGATTGTTTCCTCCGCCATGCGCCGGTAAGTAGTCCATTTCCCTCCAACAATGGTAAGTAGTCCTGAAGGTGAAAGTGTAATTTTATGCCTGCGGGAAACTTCTTTCGTGGAATGTGGATTATCCGGGTTTGCTGCCAGCGGACGCAATCCGGCGAAAACGCTGAGAATATCTTCACGCCTGGGAGCTCTTACTAAATATTGTTCTGCAGTGTGAATGATAAAGTTTATCTCTTCTTCCAGCGCGACCGGCTCCAGGCTTATAGTGTCAACCGGTGTATCTGTTGTTCCCACAACGACTTCATCATGCCATGGAATGGCAAAAAGCACTCTTCCATCATCGGTTTTGGGAATCATTATAGCCGAGTTGCCGGGAAGAAATGATTTATCAATAACAATATGGACACCCTGGCTGGGTTTCATAGTGTGCCTGGCGTTGGGATTGTCGAGCCTGGTAACAGCATCAGCAAATACCCCGGTAGCGTTTATCACAAGTTTTGCCAAAATATTTATTTCGTTACCCGAAACCATTTCTTTTGCCTTAACGCCATAAATTTTGCCTTTCTCATTCTTCAGCAAGCCGGTAACTTCGAAATAATTCAGCACAGTTCCTCCGGCATCAATGCAGGATTGAGCCAATGCGATTGTCATACGGGAATCATCAAACTGACCATCGTGATAAACCACACCGCCCTTTAATCCTTCCGATATCAACTGTGGTAAACGCGCCAAAGTGTTTTTCCTGTTAATGAAATGAGATTTTCCCATGCTTAAGCGACCGGCGAGCAAGTCATAGAATTTCAGCCCAACTGCATATTTGACTACATCAAACAGATTGTAAACAGGAACAACGAATTCCTGGTTGGAAGTAAGATGAGGCGCATTCTTCAGCATCAAACCTCGTTCGTGCAGTGCTTCCATAACCAGGAGCAGGTCGCCCTGCGCCAAATACCGTACGCCTCCATGCACCAGTTTTGTGCTTCGCGATGAAGTTCCCTTGGCAAAGTCCGATTGCTCCAGTAAAAGTGTCTTAAATCCACGCGTAACGCTATCCAAAGCAATCCCCAGGCCTGTTGCTCCTCCGCCAATAACGATAACGTCCCAGATGATGTTGGGATTTTCCCGCAATTGCTGAATCTGAACTTCGCGTTTCAAACTGATTAATTTTTATGGGCTGATTTAATGATTTTCAATATTCCACTCCCCAACCAGAAGGTCGGGGCAAATAATTTGTACGAACCTTGAATTTACGAAGTAGAGTAATCCGCATTATTTACCCTTAAGAGCAAAAATAAGAAAACGGATTTTACTCATATCACTCAGCTAAGATATAAGAATTATTCTACTTTACTGTGCCGGATTTGCAATAAGTTTTTCTTAATCTGTGATTTTGTAAAAAAATCAGGGCGTAACCTTCGGTTACGCCCTGACAATTATCAATTCTCAAAAAAACTTATCAATCCAAATCTATACCACCTTCACCAGGAAATAATTCTTCTTCCCTTTTTGTGCAAGGAGGTAGTTATTATTGAGCAAATACGCTGATGTTACAATGGTTTCTTCAAGGGCTTTTTCCTTGTTAACCTGAACACCTCCATCTTTCAGCATGCGCCGGGCTTCGCCTTTGGATGGGAAAATACCTGTTTTCTCCGAAAGGAAATCAACCATGCCAATACCAGCTTCAAGTTCGGTGCGAAGAATTTCACTTTGAGGTACACCTTCGAAAACCCCAAGTAATGTCTTTTCATCCAACTGACGAAGGGTTTCGGTAGTACCTTTCCCGAACAATATTTCGGATGCCTGCACAGCCTGATCATATTCAGCTTCGCCATGTACACGTAATGTAAGGTCGCGGGCGAGTGCTTTTTGCAAAGCGCGTAGGTGAGGCGCCTGCTCATGCTGCAGTTCCAGCGCTGTTATTCCCTCCTGGCTGAAAAGTGTAAATATCCGGATGTATTTCTTTGAATCCTCGTCGCTGCAATTAAGCCAGAACTGGTAAAATGCATACGGTGAAGTTTTCTCAGGATCAAGCCAGATATTGCCTTTTTCGGTTTTTCCGAATTTACCGCCATCAGCTTTAGTAATCAGCGGGCAAGTGACAGCAAAAGCCTCACCACCTGCTTTTCGACGAATTAGTTCAGTTCCGGTAAGGATATTTCCCCACTGGTCGCTGCCACCCATCTGTAGTTTACAGTTTTTATTTTCGTACAGATGCAGAAAATCGTATCCCTGGACCAGCTGGTACGTAAATTCCGTAAATGAAAGTCCGGTTTCGAGACGTTTCTGTACCGAATCCTTAGCCATCATGTAATTAACAGTGAGGTGTTTACCCACTTCCCGAAGGAATGCAAGAAAGGAAAATTCCTTCATCCAGTCGTAGTTATTTACTATTTCGGCATGGTTGGGTTTGGATGCATCAAAATCAAGAAATTTCAGCAGTTGAACTTTAATGCATTCCTGGTTATGACGCAACAAATCTTCACTCAGCAGGTTGCGCTCTTCGCTTTTTCCTGACGGATCACCTATCATTCCGGTTGCACCGCCAACCAATGCCAGCGGTTTGTGCCCACCCAGCTGAAAGTGTTTCAGCATCATAATCGAAACCAGGTGGCCTATATGCAGGGAGTCGGCAGTAGGATCAATGCCTACGTAGGCCGTGGTCATTTCTTTCTCTAGCTGCTCAGCTGTACCGGGTGTTACATCGTGTATCATCCCTCGCCAGCGCAGTTCGTCAACAAAACTCATAAAATCAGTATTTGAGGTGCAAAGTTAACAAAACAATTGATTGGCTAGGCCTTGGAAAAGACCACGAAATCAATCAATAGTTATTGGAAATATTTAAGAATCCACAATTTGAATAACGGATCGCTGATTTCAACTGATTTACCAGCGACATCAATTATTTCTTTATTTTCAAGAGCAATTTGCATTTTTTTAATATTTCCAGGTGTTCCTAGATTATACTTTTTAACTACTGAAGAGGAATTCAGCTGTTTCTCCCCGTTAGCAATTGCTTTGAGATAATTTAACTGGAAATTAGTCAGATTATCAATTTCGCGCTGATAAAGTATAGCTTGCTGATTTAAAACCTCATCACATGCCTGGTCTACTGTTTGGCGTGTACATTCATAATCAGTCAGATTCCAGCATTGGTATGAAAGAAACTGGACATAGTAAGGATGCTTTTCCATCTTTTCCGGTATTGAAGCTGCAACTTCGGGTTTAACTTCTTTCCCTGTATTTATAAACCCTTCAATTATAAAAGGTATCCAATATTCTTTCTCAATTTTTTCCAACATCATTAAATCCCCAAACCTGTAAAAGGGCATTTTGGGGCTCTGAAACAATTCGGTCATCATATGCTTTTTGCTACCGTAGATTATATAACAAGCTTCTTGATGATGCTGCCAGTAGGAACGCAACTGCTTTTGAAATGCCAACGGCTGATTGAAAAATGAGATATTCTGAAATTCATCAATGCACACCACGAGCCTGATTCCTTTCTCTTTTGCTATTTTCTCGGGCAATTCAAGTATTTCTTCGGCCGACTGCTTTAACGCCACAATATCAAGCGAAATACTAAAATCATGCATTGGATCATCGCCTAAACTAAAACGGGGAACCAGATTTTTAATAAATTTCCGTCCTGTTTCAACCCACTCCTCCCATCTATTTGAAGTTGATTTAATTATTTGGGTTGCAAGTTTTTGGTAAAATTCGTCTTCTGTACGAATGTTGAATAAGTCAAGGAAACAGAAAACCGTAGTTTCGCTCTTATTCTCCCTTGCTACCTGTGCAATGAGCGAGGTTTTACCCCACCTTCTCGGTGATATCAATATCGTGTTAACAGCGGATTCAATATTGGCAGCTAGCCGCCTTCTTTCTCCCTCCCTGTCAACAAAAGAGGAATCGGAAATCACTTTTCCAAACTCAAACTGGCTTTTCATGATTCTGAATTTAATACAAAGATAGTATACAAAACTGTATTATACCACTTTGTATTATACAACATTGTATAATATTGTGTTTTATACTCTTATTATATTGTTTATCTGAGTGTTGCCTTATAATATCTTGAACATAAAGGTTAATTAAATACGCTGAATGCTAAAGGTTATGGTCCAAGATTTTCTGGAATCTTAAATGCAAGATACCTTCAAGGTGGTTTGAAGCTGCCAAAAAATTCATAGTTTTGTAGCATGATACTTGTAACCGGCGGAACAGGATTGGTTGGATCCCACCTTTTATATGAACTTTCCCGCAAAGGGCATAAAGTAAAGGCATTACTTCGCCCCGGCAAAAAGCCTTACGAAACCCGAAAGCTTTTCAATTGCTTTTCTGCCGCTAGCGAACACCTGATCGACCAGGTTGAGTGGGTTGAAGGCGATGTACTGGATCCTTTTTCATTACAGCAGGCCATGCAGGATATTGAGTATGTGTACCATTGTGCAGCAATTATTTCATTTAATCCACGTGAATTAAAGGCGATGATTGCCGTTAATGTTGACGGAACTGCCAATGTGGTAAATGCCTGCCTGGCAAATGGCATAAAAAAGCTTTGCCATGTAAGTTCTATTGCTTCCTTAGGCCAGGCCGAAAAAGGCGAAATGATTGACGAAAACGCCAAATGGAAAACTTCGCGCATTAACAGCGGCTATGCGATCAGCAAATACGGTGGCGAACGCGAAGTGTGGCGTGGAATTGAAGAAGGATTGAATGCCGTAATTGTAAACCCGTCGGTAATCATTGGTGCAGGATGTCACCGGAAAGCCACGAACACACTGTTCCATAACATCGAAAATTTTCTTCCTTATTACATTTCAGGCATTAACGGGTATGTGGATGTTCGCGACGTTGTAAATGCTTTAATTATGCTGATGGAAAGTTCTGTCTGTGGCGAACGCTTTGTTCTTAATTCCGAAAATCTTTCACTCAGGGAATTTTTTACCAAAGCTGCAGATATCCTTGGCAAGCCCCATCCCAGGATCGCATTGAACGGCAGAGCGATGAATGTAATAGCCTGGTTGGATGAAATGCGGGGATGCCTTACAAAATCAGCTCCGCTTTTAACCCGCGAAAATGTTCGGGCATCCTTGTCGAAATCATATTATTCAGCTGAAAAATTTAAGTCTGCTTTCAACTATTCTTTCATTCCCATTACCGAAAGTCTTACAGAAGCGTTTCGGGTTCTTGAAGGGATGAAGAAATAATTTTCATTACCATATGCCTTAAATGAAGACTGCCGGAAGTTTCCGGCAGTCTTTTTGCTGTGTAGTGGCAAAGGGAAGTAATACGAGTAGTTTGAGTTCTTCAAAAAACCTTTGACCTGTTTGGCAGCATCAAAAGAAATAATAAAAATTACCTGTCTCAATCATTCTTTTCAGTCCGGTTGAGACCGGATTAACCAAAAACCAAAGTTAACCAAAAACCACTTTACTAACTTTGTTCATAGGTTTATTACCATCAATCCCAAAGGTAATAGCTCAAGTTTGAAAAAAAACCGGGTTTTCACCATGCCAACATATATCTTATTGTTTATCAGCCTGATAAATTTGTTTTTTAGAATCATTTTAAATCAGGCATTAATCCTTTTTTCAGCTCAACCGGATTTACATTTTTTCAATTCCTTATTTTAAATGCGGGCCAAACATCTCGTGGTGAGATCCGGAATCGGCTGGCAAAATGAGCATTATAAAAACACAATATTTTTTTAAATACCTGGAGTTTTGAGCCATAATTAAATTCCCCATTTCATTCCAATCAGAAGAAATGAAGGAATCCGGAATGTCGTATAGTTTATGAATTCTGCTTGTCAGGGTTAGATGAACTATTTGAGTTCAAATGACGTCTGTCCTATCTCGCGGTCTTCGGTAAAAATATTTACAACGTACCTGCCTTTAGCCAATTCAGGGCCATTAACCGGGCGTTCGAAATAAGTACATACATCAGCAGCATCACCTTCATAGTTCAGGGTTTCCATGGCTGAGAACTGCAATGTTTGTCCTAGGAACTGGAAAGTATATGCCTGTCCCCGGGTAAGAATAACATTGTCGGGACGGGCTATACGAACAAAGAACCGCTTGTATCCGGAACTTACAAGCTTATTCTCGCTAACAGTAAAACAAACTTTGATTTTATCAGCACGGGCGGCCTTGTCAGTTTCTTTTTCCTTGTCTACACCTTTTGATTTATAAGCAATGGCAGATATTTTATACGCTTTTAAAACGGCGGCACCCGAAATTTTTTCATTCAGCGCGTCCTTATCTTTCGAAAGATCATTCGTTTTTTGTTGCTCCAGATTGAAGTCGATCTTTATTTTTTCGTTTTCAGCTTTCAGTTTGCGGTTAACGGTAAATAAAGAATCAATTTGTTGTTCGTATACTTGTGTTATCTGCTGTAATTGAGCCAGTTTACGTTTCACAACCGACAATTCGGCTTTGGAACCAAGGAGATTCTTAATTTCCATGGCTTTCACATTGATGATACTGTCTCTTTCGGATAAAGAATTACTTAATTCGCCATACGACACTTTTACACGTTCGTGTTCAGCCAGTAATGAATCAAGTTGACCCTGTAATTCAGTTTGAACGTTGCTGGAATCCTTTTCCTGGATTACAATCTCTTTTTTTTGATTTACCAACATCCAGGCCAATACGGCAATAATAGCCAGCAAAACGCCGATAGATATCTTATACGCCAGGGTGTTAACAGGTTTTGTGTCCATATAGCTAAAGTGGTTTTATTTTTCAAAGGTAGCAAAACAATGAATTTAATCGTATTCTTACCGATATTTTTTAAGTTGACAAAAAAACGCCTTGCAGGACAATTCCAGCAAGGCGCAATATAATTTGGAGAACCTCAGTTTTTATAGAATTAACAAGTGCTGATTAAAAAATCCCGTCATCCGAAATTTAACATTCTATATTTTAATGTGCCGCAGGGGCAACAACTTTAAATTTATCACCGGTTTCCTTTACTAATGTGTTATAGAAAGAATCTCCATACCCAGGTTGTTTTACCGTTGGGTTAGCAAATTTGTATCCTGCAGGTAGAGAAACGGCCACCTTAATATTTCCATCCATGTATTTGGTAAACAGGAACCTGTATAACTTTTTCCATTCATTCACAGTATTATTGCCTTGTGATACCGAAAAATCAGTTAGAAACTGAATTGCTTTTGCAGGATTGGTGCGGTACATTTCCAGGGCAACTTTATCAATCGCTGGAATCATAGCTATGTAGTTACTTTCAAGTTCCGACTGTTTCTTTTGTATATCCACAATCATGTCGCTGTAGCGTGTATAGGCAAAGTTCGAAACCTGGTTAAATACCCAGAAAGCTGAGTTATCATTGAATTCCATCATCGAACCGGTTCCGACAGCGAATGTTTCAGGAACTTTAGTCATGCAGGTGTACATAGGCGTAAATACGTTTGAATATGTATCGTCTACGCCAAACCAGATAATGCCACCAAGCGGACTAGGAACATATGGTCTCGACTGAGCAACAAACACAAAGCCAGTCTGTTGTGTGCTGATGGCTCTTTCGTTAAAATATTCAACTCCATCTACTTTCCATGTAAGCGGACGCCAACGCACAATACAACTGTAAGGACCGGCACCAACGTCTTTGGTCATATCCAGCTCAGTTCCCTGGTAATAATCGCGCATCAGGCCTATAACTTCCTGCAGGCTAAGTTTATGATCAGGTTTAATGTAAAGAGGCATGCGGTTTTTCAGATTAACACCTTTAACATAGTCCAGATACTTGCCCATATCTTTGTTTACTTTATTGAAACCGCTCCAAACGCGGGCTTCGCAAAAACGTGCTCCTTCGAAATCGATCGGGGCATAAATATCCGAAAAGCTGAAGTCTTTATCTTCTCCTGTAAAGAGTCCTTTTTCGCGGGCAAAACTGATTACATCGGGTGCATACATACAATTTTCCGGATCGCTGAGCGGGAAAGTAGTGATACGTGCATGGTTGGCATGACCTGAAATATAGCCATCGGGAATGCGGATAGCAACCCATGCTGCGCCTTTATTGTATTTTACTACGACACGTCCCTTTTTATCTTTTGAACTCACGGGTTTTCCTTTCCCTACTATTTCCATAATCCAAACCTCGTTGGGATCGCTGATTGAGAAAGATTCACCTTCGCTTGCATATCCGTATTCTGCCATCAAAGAAGTGATTACCTGGATGGCTTCACGTGCAGTTTTTGAGCGTTGTAAGGCAATATAAATGAGACTGCCATAATCCATAACAGCTGCCGTGTCGACCAGTTCTTCGCGACCGCCAAACGTGGTTTCGCCGATAGCAACCTGGTGTTCGTTCATATTACCGACAACATTATAAGTTTGAGCAACCTGTTTGATTTTGCCTAAAAATTTTCCGGTATCCCATTCGTATATGTCAAGCATGGATCCTGCAGGATAGGTGGCAGCAGGCCAGTAATACAATTCACCGAAAAGGGTGTGTGAATCCGCTGAATAACTGATCATACTTGAGCCATCAACTGTGGCTCCTTTGGTAACCAGGAAATTGGAACAGGCATTTACCTTGTTTGCCGAAAAAGCAAATGCAAGGCTAAGCGCAAGCAGAAAAACTGTTTTTTTCATAGTGATATATTGATTTTAAAGATTGTTTCGGTGTGAAAAACGAAATTTTAAGGGGTCAAAAGTAGCGTAAAAGGATGATACAAAACTATCCTTTTAAAATCATTTTTCAGAAAATCACTGGACGGTCATAATACTAAGCGAACCTATAAGTGCAAAGGCACAAAAAATGCGGTTTGGAAGAAAAGACACGCTTGGAAGTGAAAAACCTGAAACACTTTAGCCTATTGTGTTTCAGGTTTCGCAGGAAATAATAAAGTTTAAAAGTAGATTCAGCTGATTTATTCAATCATCCCCACTCCTACCGTTTCGTTTGTGCCTTCATCAATAAAAATTACAGCGCCGGTAATACGGTTCTGGCTGTATGAATCGAAAAGCAAAGGCTTGGTGGTGCGAATCGTAATTCGTGCGATATCATTCATTTTCACATCTAAATCATCAGTGATCTCTGCAATGGTATTCACATTTACTTTGTAATGAACTTCTTTCACCAGGCAACGCACATCGCGGGTGGTATGTTTGAGCGCATATTTCCCGTTGATCTGCAGCGGGCGCGGGCTCATCCAGCAAACCATCATGGTAATATCCTGGCTCACCTGCGGGCGATTATCTTCCTTAACAATCATATCGCCACGACTGATATCAATATCGTCACTAAGCTGCATTGTGACCGACATTGGAGGAAAAGCCTGTTCAAGTTGTTTATCCTGCAACTCAATGGATCTGATAGTTGAATGAAATCCACCGGGAAGTATCATCACTTTATCGCCGGTTTTGAAAATGCCACCATCCACACGTCCTGCATAACCGCGGTAATCGTGGTATTCATCCGAAATAGGTCTTACAACATATTGAACAGGGAAACGGGCATCGGTCAGATTGTAGTCGTGGTCGATCGGCAGGGTTTCGAGAACTTCGAGCAACGTACCGTTGTTATACCAGCTCATATTTGTTGATGGCTCAACCACATTATCGCCATGTAGCGCGCTGATAGGCACGAATCGGAAATCCTTCACTTTAAGTTTAAGCGCGAAAGCAACAAATTTATTCTGGATTTCATTGTAAACTTCTTCGCTGTAACCAACAAGATCCATTTTGTTGATGCAGATAAGAATATGTGGTATCTGCAATAGTGTCGCAATGTAAGTATGCCTATAGGTTTGTTCGGTAACACCATTCCGTGCATCTATAATTATAAGTGCGGCATTGGCGGTAGAAGCCCCGGTAACCATATTGCGGGTATACTGAATATGACCGGGCGTATCGGCAATAATGAATTTACGTTTTGGCGTAGCGAAATAACGGTAAGCCACGTCGATGGTAATTCCCTGTTCGCGCTCGGCACGAAGTCCATCGGTTACCAATGCCAGGTTTATATGTTCATTTCCCCGCTGGATACTGGCACGTTTTACGGCTTCAAGCTGATCTTCAAAAATTGATTTGCTATCGTACAAAAGCCTGCCGATAAGCGTACTCTTGCCGTCGTCAACACTTCCGGCTGTTGTAAAACGCAACAGCTCCATATTCAGGTATCCTTTGGATGAAAATTCAGTCATTTTGTTGTAATTTATGCTTAGTGCAATGTCTATCATTTTGAATTTTGCACTTTGAATTTTAAATTATATAAAATCTCCGTTTCTCTTCTTCTCCGTTTCTCCCCTCGCCTTGTCGAACCTCCCCTTGTCGCTCCTCGATAAGAGACGCGAGCATCGCATCTCTACTAGAAATACCCTTCTTTCTTCCTGTCCTCCATAGCGGCTTCACTGCGTAAATCATCAGACCGGCTTCCTCGCTCAGTAACGCGGGTTGCAGCGATTTCAGAAATAATTTCTTCGAGTGAATTTGCAGTTGACAGGTTAAGACCGGTACATGAAATATCGCCGATTGTGCGGCAACGGACAATCTTCTTTTCCAGTTTTTCATTAGGCTTAAGCTTCATGAAAGGAGCATTGGCCAACCAAACGCCATCGCGCAGAAAAGCCTTGCGCTCATGCGTAAAGTAAATGCTAGGCAAAGGAATGTTTTCTTTGTAAATATATTGCCATACATCCATTTCTGTCCAGTTACTTATCGGGAAAATCCTGAAATGCTCGCCAATATGCTTGCGACCATTGAAAATATTCCATAATTCGGGGCGCTGGTTTTTAGGGTCCCATTGTCCGAATTCATCACGGTGCGAAAAGAAGCGTTCCTTGGCACGAGCTTTTTCCTCATCACGGCGTCCGCCACCCATGCAAGCATCAAACTTATATTTTTCGATGGTATCGAGTAAAGTAACAGTCTGCAATAAATTACGGCTGGCGCTGTAGCCTTTTTCTTCAACCACGCGGCCGGTATCAATAGATTCCTGAACTGAACCGACTATTAGCTGAACTCCAAGATCCTTCACCAGTTCATCGCGATAATCGATAGTTTCCTGAAAATTGTGGCCGGTATCCACATGCAGCAGAGGGAAAGGAACTTTTGCCGGCCAGAAAGCCTTGCGGGCCAGGTATGTCATTACAATGCTATCCTTGCCTCCCGAAAAAAGTATTGCAGGGCGTTCGAACTGGGCTGCTACTTCGCGTATCACAAATATGGATTCGCTTTCGAGTTCGTCAAGATGTGAAAGATTGTAGTTGGTCATGCTTTTACTATATTGGTGTTGAATTAAATGCGTTCAAAAAAACTAAAGTCTGGTTAACAGGCTATTCGGACAAGTGTTTCAAAACATAATGTGAAAACTTCGCCGTCTTCGACTTTTCTAAAAGAACCTGTTAAAGAGGTGCAAAAGTACGGTTTATCTTGTTAACTTCATGCAGATTGAGGCCAAATGGCAAGATAATATTTTGATGTGCTGGAGTTAAATTCTAACTTAGCCTCAAAAAGGATAAATGGAAGAAAAGGCATTATATCATGAGTTACTAAAGTTGATAGTCCCCAAAGAAATCACAGATAACTTTGAGCTTATCGAGATCGTTGAGAGGACAAATATGATAACCTTATCCTTTGAGGAATTAGCAATCAGGATACCAAAACCGCTAAGTGGCAAAGAAGTAGTTCTGGATGGCTATTTAAACCAATTGGAATTGCAGACCTTTCCCCTTAAAGACAAGACCGTATATATAGCCCTGCGTCGCAGACGCTGGAAAGAAAAAGGGGATAGCAAACAGAGTTATAGCAACACATATGAACTTCATGTAGAAGGGATGAAAACCACGAAGGAGTTCGGGGCTTTTTTAAAAGAGGAGTTTGGATTGCAGCCCGATGAATATAACAAGCTTTGGAAAAGCATTACAAGTTAAAGGACCGACTATATACCGGTGGTACAGAGATGTACTAAGTGAATATGCTCAGGATAAGTCCATTATGCACAAACACGATATTGTCAAGGGCGACAAAGCAAGAACAATAATAGAAGTTCCCATTTTGCGGGCAGAGAATTTTGGAGCGAAAATGGCTATCGATGAAAAGCATATAGGCGAGGATATATGCACTGTAATCAGTAACAGGGAAACGGGTAAAATAGCCATGCTGACCAAAAGCCTTAATTATTCTGACATTAGGGATATCTTCTTGCAAAACAAGCCTTTACTGGGTAATATCAAAAGCATTACACGAGATTTTTCAGGTTTGTTTGAGAAAGTATGCACAGAACTTATGCCAAATGCTACACAGATAGGAGACAAATTTCATGTCATCAGCAACTTGATGGACGCTCATCAATCCGTTAGAATCCGCTACAGGCAAAAGGAACTGGAGAAGCGCAGAAAGGCATACCAGGAGTTTAAGCAAACTGAACAAGCCAGGTTGAAAGAATGCGAAAGTATGGGGCAAAAGTTCAAGTCAGATAAATTTCATTACAAAGAAGACCGGATGGATAATGGAGAAACCCTTCTGGAGATACTCGCCAGAAGCCGTTACTTACTCTATAAATATCCGGGGCAATGGAGCTCAAAACAGAAAAGAAGGGCAGAAGTCCTATTCAATACGTACCCTGAAATCCAACAAACCTACCAGTTATGCAACCAGTTCAGGATTTTGATGAGTACCAGTAATATAGGGAAACACTACCTGCAAATTGACCAAGAGTTACATCAATGGTATGAAAACGTTGAGCTCTCTGATATTGATGAACTTATGAACTTTAAGTCTCAGGTAGAATCAAATGAAGAAATTATCCGAAACTACTTTATCAATGGCGATACTAATGCTATTGCCGAAGCTATTAATAGTAAAATACAGAAACTTATTACTTCTAACAATGGGAACAGAGATAAAGACTTTTTCTTCTTCAGACTAGCTCTGTATTATGCCTAGCACATCAAAATAATATGTAGCCTAATTAGAAAGGCCACATTTTTATTAGAAATAAATTATTACCTTTGCACCCCATTTTAGCAGTGCATTGTTTCTCTTTTCCGGTAAGTTAATCAATATATCTGTCTATTAATCAACTCAATGTTAAACCGGCCGAACCGGAAGGCCATTAATTAGAATATTATTATGAGTAACGACGTTAACATTAACGACGAAGTAAACAATGTTGAAGATGCTGCTGAAGTAACAGCAACTGAAGCCATTGAAGCACCTGTTGCAGAAATTGAATCAGTTGTAGAAGAAGTTGTTGAAGTAGTTCCTGCAGTAGAAGAAGTAGTTGCAGAAGTTGAAACAGCTGTTGAAGAAGTAGCTGTAGAAGTTCCTGCTGTAGTAGAAGTTGTTGCAGAAGTTGAACCAGTTGCAGAAGTAGTTGTTGCAGAAACGCCCAAAGCACCTGAAGCACCAGTTGCACCTGTTGAATTTGATTGGAATGCTATCGGGAAAAAGCATGAGGCTTATAATCCTGCTGACCGCAAGCGTTTAGAAGACATTTATGACAAAACTTTAAGCTCAATCGGCGATCATGAAGTACTTGATGGTTTGGTTGTTGGACTCACCAGTCGCGAAGTTGTTGTAAACATCGGCTTTAAATCCGATGGTGTAATTCCGGTATCGGAAGTACGTTACAACCCGGATCTGAAAGTTGGTGACAGAATTGAGGTTTATGTTGAAAACCAGGAAGATATGGGCGGACAGCTTCAGCTATCCCACAAAAAGGCTCGTATACTCCGTTCATGGGAGCGTGTTAATACCGCTTTCGAAACACAGGAAATTATCAATGGTTTTGTAAAATGCCGTACCAAAGGTGGTCTTATTGTTGACATCTTCGGTATCGAAGCTTTCCTTCCGGGATCACAGATTGACGTTAAGCCTATCCGCGACTACGATCAGTATGTTGAGAAAGTTATGGAATTCAAAATCGTTAAGATCAACCACGAATACAAAAACGTTGTTGTTTCGCACAAAGCGCTTATTGAAGACGAACTTGAAGCTCAGAAAATCGAAATTATTTCGAAACTCGAAAAAGGCCAGGTTCTTGAAGGAATCGTTAAAAATATCACTTCATACGGTGTATTTATCGACCTTGGCGGTGTTGACGGACTTATCCACATCACCGACCTTTCATGGGGCCGTATCAATCATCCTGAAGAAATCGTTCAACTTGATCAGAAAATCAACGTTGTTATCCTTGACTTTGACGAAAACAAAAAACGTATCGCTCTTGGTCTCAAACAACTTAGTGCACATCCATGGGATTCGCTCCGCGAAGACCTTAAGGTTGGCGATAAAATCAAAGGCCGCGTAGTTGTTATTGCTGATTATGGCGCTTTTGTTGAAATCGCACCTGGTGTTGAAGGTTTGATTCACGTTTCAGAAATGTCGTGGAGCCAGCATCTTCGTACCGCTCAGGATTTCCTACGCGTTAACGACGAAGTTGAAGCAGTTGTTCTTACCCTCGACCGCGAAGACCGCAAAATGTCACTTGGTATCAAACAATTGATTCCAGATCCATGGACTGACATTGTTACCAAATATCCTGGAAGTTCACGTCACACAGCAACCGTTCGTAACTTTACCAACTTCGGTATTTTTGTTGAACTCGAAGAAGGTGTTGACGGACTAATCCACATCAGCGACCTGTCATGGAGCAAGAAAATCAAACATCCTGCTGAATTCACCAAAATTGGCGAAACCATCGATGTAGTTGTTCTTGATGTTGATGTTGAAAATCGCCGTTTGAGCTTAGGCCACAAACAACTCGAAGAAAATCCATGGGATGTTTTCGAAAGCATTTTCACAACCGGATCAGTTCATAAAGGTACTGTTGTAAGCTCATCCGATAAGGGTGTGGTTGTATCATTGCCATATGGTGTTGAAGGATTTGCTCCTACACGTCATGCACAGAAAGAAGACGGCTCGAATCTGCAGGTTGATGAAGCCCAGGATTTCAAAGTTATCGAATTCTCGAAAGAGAACAAGAAGATCATTCTTTCGCATGCTAAGATGCACCAGGATGCTAAATCAGCAGAACGGGTTAAAGAAGAAAAGAAAGAGGAAAGCGCTGAAATGACTACCAAACGCGCCGTGAAAAAAATCAAGGACAACCTTGAAAAAACCACCCTCGGTGACCTCGATGCTCTTTCGAACCTGAAAGCAGCTATGGAAAAGAAAGAAGAAGAAGACAGCAAAAAGTAATCT
>Ga0268283_1000966_pt1 | contig 15308 bp, 14 predicted proteins | sample saktaG_13_FD_190140 | JGI IMG/M metagenome (GOLD analysis project Ga0268283, IMG submission 190140) | Saline water microbial communities from Sakinaw Lake, British Columbia, Canada - sak_2013_06_06_36m | ecosystem: Environmental > Aquatic > Non-marine Saline and Alkaline > Saline ... | reverse complement strand
TTGAGTCTGCATGAGCATTCTTTATGGGTGGCCGACGAGGTGGCATCCACGCCCGTGTTGATCCCTGCCAAGCATCGAGACTTGGATTCGCTGGATCGCGCCATTGCAGGCATGGAAAGCCGGGGACGCGAGTTCTTGGTTGACCCCATCCTCGATCCCATCCATTTTGGTTTCGCCGATTCCCTGGTTCGCTATCATGAAACCCGCCGTCGCCACCCCACTGTGGAGATGTTAATGGGGGTGGGCAACCTCACCGAATTGACCCATGCCGATACCGTTGGGATGAATGCCATGCTGCTAGGCATTTGTTCCGAGTTGGGGGTGCGGGCAATTCTCGCCACCCAAGTCAGTAAACATGCCTGCAAGGCGGTGCGCGAGGCTGACTTGGCCCGGCGCATCCTGTTTGCGGCGCGTGACATTGGCGCACTGCCCAAGCAAATTAACGATGGGCTAATGGCTCTGCATGAGCGCAAGCCCTTTCCCTACTCGCAGGATGAGCTACGGGAACTTTGGATGGCCATTCGTGACCCTAGCTTCCGCATCCAGATCAGTTCGGAAGGGCTCAATATTTTCAACCGCGACGGTTTTCATAGCGCCGCCGATCCGTTTGAGCTTTATCCCAAGTTGGGCGTGGAACACGACGGCGGACATGCCTTTTATTTGGGGGTGGAATTGGGGCGGGCGCAAATCGCCTGGCAATTGGGCAAGCGCTATAACCAGGACGAACCCTTGAACTGGGGTTGCGCCTACGAACCCACGAATGCCTCCGTCGATCCCCATGTTTACAAGCCGGCGGGTGCAACCCTGGGCAAACCGCGCAAGGATAGTCAATGATTCAAGAAACCATCGTCACCACCCAATCCCCCGAAGGCAAGGCCCACATCGCGCCCATGGGCATACAGGTTGTGGACGGTCAAATGCTGGTCATGCCGTTCCGCCCCTCGACCACTCTGGAAAACATCCTCGCCACCGGTCACGCGGTGCTGAATCACACGGACGATGTGCGAGTGTTCGCGGGTTGCCTGACCGGGCGGCGCGATTGGCCCTTGGCAGATGCCGAGCGGGTCTCCGTGCCAAGGCTGGCCGACTGCTTGTCCCATGAGGAACTGGAGTTGGACCGGGTGGAGGAGGATGCGGTGCGTCCCAAGCTTTACTGCCGTGTCATCCACGAGGCCAATCATGCACCCTTCAAGGGGTTCAATCGCGCCCAGCATTCGGTGTTGGAGGTGGCCATCCTAGTCAGCCGCTTGCAGAGGTTGCCTTGGAGCAAGGTGGCGTCGGAATTGGCCTATCTGCACATAGGTTTCGAGAAGTGCGCCGGGGAGCGCGAACGGGAAGCGTGGGGCTGGCTAATGGAAAAAGTCGATTGGCATAGGCAAGTTGCGGACAAGGTGGGGCAGGCATGAGCGGAATGTTAGCCAGCGTCGAAAACCTGGACGAAGCTTTGTTGGTGCTGGAGGCAGGCGTGGACATCATTGACCTGAAATCACCCTCGAATGGCGCACTCGGTGCATTGCCGGTGGAAACCGTAAGCCGGATCGTCCAGGCGGTGGGTGGGCGGCGTCCGGTGAGTGCCACCATCGGCGATTTGCCGATGGAGCCGCAATGGGTGCGACAGGCCGTGGAGTCCATGGCCGGCACGGGAGTCGATTATGTCAAGATCGGCTTGTTCCCGGGCGGCGACTGGCAGCAGACGGTTTCGGGCTTAAGCCCGCTCGCCGTGCGGGGGATACGCCTAGTGGCGGTGTTGTTCGGTGATCAAAATCCGGGGCTTGGTCAAATTGCCGAGTTGGCGAAAGCTGGTTTCAGTGCCGCCATGTTGGATACCTTGGACAAGCAAGGCGGTTCGCTGACCCATGTTTGCACCCATGATTTTCTGCGCGATTTTGTTGCCGAGGTCAAGGCTTACGGCATGGTGTGCGGGTTGGCCGGTTCTTTGAGGCAAGCCGATGTCACCCAGTTGCTGAATTTGCGGCCTGACTACCTCGGCTTCCGCGGCGCCTTGTGTCTGCGGCATGACCGAACCGCTGGCTTGGACGCAAATGCGGTGCGCATCATCAGGCGCTTGGTGGCCTAAGCCAGCTTCATGCTGCCATGTTGCATTATTGGCGGAAATCTGTTGCGTTTTTTGGACAAAACTATAGGGAAGACTGGATGTTTATGGTATATTGCCGCTCAATTCACAATATTTTTGGAGCCAGCAATGTATATCCAAGCCATCATCGGAATTTTGCTGCTTTGCCTTGCACCGTTCTCCATCGCCGAAGAACAGTCTGATGCCAAGCAAACGGTGGATAAGTTAAACGTGACTATCATCGAAGCGATGAAAAATGCGAAGCAACTCGGCTACAAGGGCCGTTATGCGAAGCTTGATCCCGTCATCAAGGAAACCCACGACTTACCCTTCATCGCCCAATTCACTTTAGGCGCCCTTGTCAACCCCAAAGATCCCGCTTTGGGCAGCCATTGGAAGAATCTGAATGACGAGCAGAAGAAAGCGTTCATCGACAAGTTGACTGACCTCAGCATCGCCACTTATGCGGCCCAGTTCAACAGCTATTCGGGGGAGGATTTCAAATTCGAATCCGAACAAGGCATGAAATCCAACCGCGTCACCCTGCGTTATGAGTTGGTCGCCCCCAAGGAGAAGCCTGTCCTCTTCGAATATGTGTTAAGTCAAATTAATGGTCAATGGGCCATCATCAATATCGTTGTGGACGGAATCAGTGACTTGGCGTTGAAAAAGGCCCAGTACACTAGCATTATCGAGCGGGAAGGCTTCGACAACCTGTTGAAAAAGCTGAGCCAGAAAATCACCGACTATGCCAACAACAATAGCGGCCCGAGTTAAAAAGGTTCTTTGCGAGACCCATGCCCCTTACCGACGAGCAACTCGCCGTAATTGAATCGGATGCCCCGATACTCAGGGTCGAAGCCGTGGCTGGCAGCGGCAAGACTTGGACGTTAGTCGAATTCGCCGCCCACCACCCCCGATCCAAAATCCTCTACCTGGCATACAACAAGGCGGTGGCGGTGGAGATGAGGGAAAAGGCCAAAGCCGGCGGTCTGGGCAACTTGACGGTTTACACGATTCATGGGCTGGCCTACCGCCACGCCAATGGCCACAGTTACGAACTGGAAAATGATCTCAGTGAATTAAGGCTGGAGGATCAGTATGTTCCGAGTGCGCTTCGTGGCTCGGATCTGGGGATGCCCTTCGCTTCGCTATTGAAGGACATCGTCAATTTCTACCTCAACTGCGAACTTACCCGCTTGGATGCCGACCTGTTGACCGCTTATGCAGCCGTTGCTTTGCCGGGTGAGGAAGCGCAGGATTTGCTCGGAGTATACGGCGATGAAATGATCGACTTGGTCAAGAATATCCTCTCCGACATGAAAAACCGCCAATCGCCGGCCTTGCATGACTTCTATCTCAAAATGTTCCAGTTCGCCAAAATCCGCTTGCCTTATGATGTCATTCTGGTTGACGAGGCCCAGGATACCTCCGGCGTCATGCTGTCCATCATCAACCGGCAGGAACATGCCCGGCGGATTTTCGTGGGCGATTCCTACCAGCAAATCTATTCCTTCCGTCATGCCGTCAATTCCCTACGCAAAGTGCAAGGGGAAAGCCTCTCGCTTAGCCAGACTTTCCGCTTTGGCGACGCGCTCGCCAAGGAAATCAGCCAGCGGGTCAACCAAGGTTATACACTGTTGGAAAAACCCCCGGAGTTTAGGATGACGGGCATGGACATGGACACCCGTTTCGGCAATCGCGCATTTAAGAAAAAATATCCCCTAGCCGTCATCGCCCGTAGCAACCTGTCCTTGTTCGAGTCCGTTCTTGAGCATTTGTTTGGCAAAGGTGTCAAATCAATGCATTTTGAGGGAGGCTACCCAGGCTATTCGTTTATGAATGTGCGGGTGGCAAGCCTTCTTTACCTTAAGGAAGGGAAACACGACAAAATCAACGACCCCCTGGTCAAAAAATTTAAAGCCTCTGAAGAAATCAGGCGATGGGCCGGCAAAACCCAAAACCAGGGGCTTTCGACTATGATCGACTTGGTTGCCAAGCATGGCAGCAAACTGTATGATTTCGACAGGCAAATAAAAAGCCGGCTGGTTGACAAGAACCAAGCCGAGTTGATCTTCACCACCACCCACAAGGCCAAGGGCCAGGAATACGACATCGTGGAAATGGTGAAGAATGACTTCATCACACGCGGCGACATTCTCAAACTTCTAAAAGGCGACAAAACCGATGTGAATCCGCTTAAGCTGGGGGAGGAAATCAATGTCTATTACGTGGCGGCCACCCGTGGGAAAAAGTCAGTCACGCTAGCGGATTTCTGAACGCTGGCACTCATCCTTGCGCAACGTGCCCCGCGGGTCCGCCATCCCCGATGGGTGATCTGGACGGACTGGCGGAAATTTTGAGTTCAATTTAATAAACCGTTCATACAAACCATGACCCGCTACCGCCCTCCCTCCCCGCACAAATCTGCCTACATCACCCCGGATGGTTACGCCGCATTGCAAGCCGGACAGCAGGCGTTGTGGAAACGGCGGGCGGAGGTGACGGTGGCGTTGTCCGCAGCCGCCGCCGAGGGGGATCGCTCGGAAAACGCCGAATATATTTACCGCAAAAAGGAATTGCGTGAGATTGACCGGCGCATTCGCTATCTGCAAAAACGCCTGCCGGATTTGACAGTCGTGACAACCCAGGCCAGTGACCGTTCGCGGGTATATTTCGGGGCTTGGGTTAGCGTGGAGGATGGGGAGGGCAAGGAAGCGACCTATCGCATTGTCGGCCCGGATGAGTTCGACCCTGCCAAGGCTTGGATCAGCATGGATTCGCCGATGGCCCGCGCCCTGATGAAAAAGACGGTGGACGATGAAGTGCGGGTGGAAACACCAAATGGATTGATGATTTATTATGTGGTGGAAGTGAGCTATGAACCCCCTGTTTAGGATATTTCGACCCTGCTCAAAACAGGCTTATTCCGGCTACGCTTCCTCCGCATTGCCTGCACCACCCGAAAACCCAACAACACTGCCAACATCGCGGCAAATTGCACCGGTTCGCTTATGTCCCTCTTCACCAGCCACCAGAAGTGGACGACCCCGGCAATGCCAATGGCATAAATCAATCCATGCAAACTCTTCCACCGCTTGCCGCCCAGGCGCTGGATCATTTTGTTGGTGGAGGTCACCGCCAACGGTATCAGCATCACAAAAGCGGGAAATCCCACCGTAATATAGGGGCGTTTGGCGATGTCTTTGACGATGGCCGGCCAATCAAAGAATTGATCCAGCACCAAATAAGTCAGAAAATGCAGACTGGCATAGAAAAAGGCAAACAAGCCCAACATGCGCCGCCAGCGAATGGGCCAATTCCATCCCAATAGCGCCCTTAATGGCGTCGCCGTCAGCGTAATCAGCAAGAATGTCAGCGTCCAATAGCCGGTGGTGCGGGTGATCTTTTCAATCGGGTTCGCGCCTAGGCCATTATGCAATCCAAGCCAAATTAGTTTTGCCAAGGGAATCAGCGCGGCGAGGAAAACCAAGCTTTTCCCCACTAACAGCCATTTTTCTTTGTTGGTCTTTGCCCGTTGCGACATTCCGGCCATTAGAAGAATTTCTGCAAATCCATGCCCGTGTAAAGTTGGGCAACTTGTTCCGCGTAGCCATTGAATGGCAGGGTTTGCCGTTTGAAGAAATCGCCTATGCGACGCTCTTTGGCCTGGCTCCAGCGCGGATGGTCCACCGCCGGGTTGACGTTGGCATAAAACCCATACTCGCCCGGACCCGCCTTCACCCAACTGGTCAATGGCATTTGTTCGACAAACCGGATGCCCACGATGGATTTCGCGCTTTTGTAGCCGTATTTCCACGGCAAGACAATGCGGACGGGCGCACCATTTTGATTGGGCAACACTTCGCCATATAACCCGAAAGTCAACAACGCCAAAGGATGCATCGCCTCGTCCATGCGCAACCCTTCGCGGTAGGGCCAATCCAGCGCCGACGACTTCACACCCGGCATTTGCCCGGGATCGTTGAGCGTGACGAACTCGACAAACTTGGCGTTGCCGTTAGGCTCGGCGCGTTTGATCAACTCGGCCAAAGGGAACCCGACCCAAGGAATCACCATCGACCATGCCTCCACACAGCGCAAGCGGTAGACGCGCTCCTCCAAGGGAACCAGTTTCATCAGACTGTCGATGTCCCAAACCTTGGGGTTGCGAACTTCGCCTTCCACTGCCACCGTCCAAGGGCGGGTTTTCAAAGAACCGGCATTTTGGGCGGGTGACTCCTTGTCAGTGCCAAATTCGTAGAAATTATTGTAACGGGTGACGTCCCCGACAGGCGTGAGCTTGTCGGGAAGCTCATAGGCCGATTTCACTAAGTTGGGCAACTTCTCCCCGGCGAACAGGCCACCGGGCATGGCGGCAGCAAGGGCGGCACTGGCGGCGATACGCATAAACTCCCGGCGCCGTTGGTAGACTTCCCGGGGGGTGATCTCCGACGGCAAAACCTTGGGCATTTTCCAATTGGACATGGTGATTGCTCTTGTTGTGTAATGATTGGCCGCCCTTAATATCAACAGGCGTAAAACAAACTATTCGACTATGTAATAGCCAAATAATTCTCCCTTCAAAAACATTGCCATGGACGAGTCCTGTTTGGGTCTGTTAGGCTCGGTTTGCCGACGCTATGCCCATAAAATCCCGTTTATTGTGAAAATCAATCACAACGAGATGCTGACCTATCCCACAATCTACGACCAGACCTTGTTCGCCAGCGTGGAACAAGCCTTCGACCTGGGCGCGGTTGCGGTGGGTGCGACGGTTTACTACGGTTCGGCGGAATGCCGACGGCAACTCGGGTGGTGCGTCGAGCGGTAGCGGCGATCTGGCCCAAGCCGTGCGCACTGCCGTCATCAACAAACGGGCCGGTGGAATGGGTTTGATTTCAGGCCGCAAGGCATTCCAAAGGCCGATGGCCGAGGGCGTAGCCCTGTTGAATGCCATCCAAGACGTGTATTTGAGCAAGGATGTGACCATCGCCTAAAATATTAAACTTTCGACATTGAGGGGAACACCCCGTCCATTTCCTTCGTAGCGGACGTTGTGTACCCCTTTTGGCTTGTGAATAAAGGGCAAATCCAACCGTAAACCATGCCCGTCTCACTCATTTTGACGAAGTGATTGTGTCATTTTATAAATATAAAGTATTTCCTATTTGTAAATATTAGCAATTGAAGACTTGCCGAAAACCAGCGATACAAGGGGGTTAGCCTTGCAAAATTTAAATTTGGCCTGTATAATGCTGGGAAATAATCTGCGATGAACTGTTGCCTTGATGGGCGTTTAGTCAGTAAAGTAGTGCTTGTTGTCACTGGGGCTGTACTGGATGCCCTGAGCTGTAGCCTTTTCGCAGCATATTAACCAGCGAGGTTTTACTGCATGATCTTGAACCATACCAAAGGCCGTAATGGTCACTTAGCCACAGGCGGCATCAGCCGTCGGGCCTTTCTAACCCGCGTGGGGGCCGCTGCCGCTGCCTCCCTGTTGATTCCATCGGCGGATGTTTTTGCCAATTCCTTGGGCAGGGAACGCCGGATATCAATGTTCAATACGCACACCAAGGAAGAATGGGGGTTCGTCTGCGCTCCCCAGCAGAATTATGACGAGGGATTGCTGGGCAGTTTTAGCCATTTCCTGCGCGACCATCATGCCGATGTCTCCCGCCCCATGGACCCTGCCTTGCTTGACCTGCTTTACGCGGTCACCGTTTTGACGGGTGGGCGGGGCGAATACAACATTGTATCTGGCTACCGTTCCCCTGAAACCAACCAGTGGTTGCGCAAGATGAGCCACGGCGTCGCTGAACACAGCATGCACATCGAAGGCAAGGCCATCGACCTGCGCTCGGATGATGTTGGCATACGCTCCATCCAGCAAGTGGCCCTCGCCCTGCAACAAGGCGGTGTCGGCTATTACGGTTCCGCCGATTTCGTCCATCTCGACACGGGTGAGATTCGTTCTTGGTAAATCCTTAAAATCCTAAGGCGGCCTTCGGGCCGCCCCAAGGGGTCTAGCGCAATTGGAGCGAACCAGTTTGTTCTGGCTTGCGTTCAGCCCAAGGCTCAATTCCACTGGAATTCGCTTCGCAATCCTTTCCCCGTTTTTGGCATTTGGGTTCTTAGGTTCCATTCGGAGTCTTTCATGAGCGAAGAAGAAAACGCCCCCGCCAGCAAAAAGGACGGGGATATCCCGGTCACCTCGTCTGCCGATCTATGCAAAATAACGGTGGAAATGGCCGGCTTGTGCAGGCACAGACTGGATATTGTCAGCCGTTCCTTGGAACCTATGGTTTACGATTCGCAAGGGTTTCTGGATGCCGTCAAAAAACTGATGGTAACCAACCGGGGCAGAGTCAGAATCATCGTACTCGATCCCTCCACTTTAATCTCCCGAAGCGGCCACCGTTTGATCGAATTGGCCCTGCGCTTGAGCAGTTATATGGAAATTCGCAGGCCGGGCGAGCATCATGCGGGGTTTAACGAGGCCATGTTGATTGCCGACCGTCTAATGGTGGTGCATCGGAAATATTCCGACCGTTACGAAGGCATGGCCAATTTCCATGCGCCCAGACTCGCTTATTCGTTGACCGAGAATTTCGAGGTAATTTGGCAAAATGCCGAAACAATAGCGGATTTTCGGCGGTTGATGCTGTAGTATCTTCATAGTGTCAAATAAGCCGAAGCAAATATGACGATGGAATCTTCCAACATGCTGCGCGTAAGGCTGGCCCTCCCCGCCGCCCTCGTGGTTACGGTGACCGTGGTGGGGACGCTTGGCTACGTCTGGCTAGGGCGTGCGCAAGGCGCGACATGGCTGGACGCACTGTTTATGACGGTCACCACCATCACCACCATCGGTTACGGCGAAATCATCCACCTGACCAGTGTGGGGCGGATTTTCACCATGTTTATCGCCATCTTCGGGATTGCCAGCCTGTTTTACAGTCTGACCATCGTGATGGACTACTTGGTCAGCCGGCGCGTTAGCGACCCGCTAGGAACAAAAAGAATGCAGCGTGAAATAGACAAACTCAAATCCCACATCATCATTGCCGGCCTTGGGCGCGTGGGCAAACAGGCCGCATCCGAGTTGTACGAGTCCAACATCCCCTTCGTCATTATCGATCCGGGAACCGATGCCCAACATTACGCCCATCAGCACGGATACCTTCACTACCTAGGCGATGCCAGCGACGATGAGGTATTGATGAAGGCAGGCATAGCACGCGCCAACGGCTTAATCGTCACCACCGGGGATGATGCCAACAACCTCTATATTGTCCTATCGGCGCGGGTGTTGAAAGCCGATTTGTATATTGTCTCCCGCGCCGTGGATGATGCCAGCATTCCAAAGCTTGAGCGGGCCGGTGCCAACCGGGCAATCAGCCCCTACGCCATTGGCGGACGCCGCTTGGCGCATTTGATACTCAGCCCTGCCGTGGTCGATTTTTTTGACACCGTCATCAAGCGGGATGAACAAAGCCTTAACTTGGAAGGCATCAAAGTCCCCGCCGGCGCAAACGTGATCGGGCAAAGCCTCGCCTCCTTGGATGCCCAGGGAAGGACAGGGGCGAGCATCTTGATCATTTTACGCGACAAGAACGTACTGCCGAATCCAGACCCGGAAACCATCTTGTGCGCGGATGACCAGTTGCTGGCGTTGGGCACCGTGGAGGAATTGGACGTATTGGAATCGATGATTTCGCCTTGATGCAAACGACCATTGGCCAATGCACACCGAGCCCAAACTAGTCGTTGCCATTTCATCCAGGGCTCTGTTCGACCTGGATGACTCCCACCGCATTTTCGAGAACGCCGGCAAGGATGCGTTTTGCCGCCACCAAGTGGAACATGAAGAGGAAATCCTCAAACCCGGCGTCGCCTTCCCTTTGGTGCAAAAACTATTGGCCATCAACAACGCGCTGCCGCAACCGCAGATCGAAGTCATCCTGCTCTCGCGCAATAGCGCCGACACGGGGCTGCGCATCTTCAATTCCATCGCGCACTACCAGCTTGACATCTGCCGCGCCGCCTTCACCAGTGGCGAGTCCCCTTTCGGTTATATTGCCCCTTTCGGCGCGCATTTGTTTTTATCCACCAACGCGGAAGACGTGGTCAAGGCTCTGGACGCGGGTTACGCGGCAGCGACGATTTATTCCTCCAGTACAAACGTCAATGGGTCGGAACAATTGCGTATTGCCTTTGACGGGGATGCCGTGCTGTTTTCGGACGAGTCCGAGCAAATCTATAAGGCCCAAGGCTTGGCGGCTTTCACCGAAAATGAAAAGGCCGCCGCACGCGAGCCGCTTTCCGGCGGGCCGTTCAAGGATTTTCTCGCCGCCCTGCACCACATCCAGACCCAGTTCGACGCGGAGGATTCCCCCATCCGCACTGCTTTGGTGACGGCACGGGGCGCTCCCGCCCATGAGCGGGTGGTGCGCACCCTGCGCGCCTGGAACATCCGCATCGACGAGGCGCTGTTTCTCGGCGGCTTGCCCAAGGGCCAATTCCTCAAGTCATTCGGTGCCGACATTTTCTTTGACGACCAGCAAGGCCATTGCGAATCGGCCAGCCAGCATGTCCCCACCGGGCATGTGCCGCATGGCATTGCCAATCGATGATGGGGGCAGGTCTGGATTTTTAGGATTGGCGCACGAGTCCGAACTTGAGATCCTTTGGATATTCTCCTGCTTAACTGATGTTACGCATCGACCTAGGGCTGGAGCGTCAAAGCTTGCTTTGACAGGCAAAGCAAGCTTTGCCTTTCCAATCTCAAGTCAAAGCAAGCTTTGACGCTCCGTAGTGTTAGGCGGTAAGTCATCGTCTCATGCAGCTTTCACATCCGTGCGTAACATCAGCTGCTTAAGGAAATTGGAGGGGCTTAAGGCGCGGGCTGACGGGAATTCTTTTGACATCTTGAACCGTTCCGCTTGCCTCGAAATTGGCATCGGGTGGCCCGTCTGGATCGACAAAGGGCCCCGTATCCCTAGGCGGCAGTTCTGGACTCAATGGCTGAGCCGATGACTTGCCGGGGTCGGCATCAATGAAAGGCCCGGTGTCGCGTGGCATCCCTGAAGTATCCGGCAACAGGGGAGGCTCAACCAATCCCGGTTCCATCTCCGGTTTGTCTGGTGTCGGCAACACCGGGGAACTTTCGGCAGAACGGGGTTGGTTGGAATGTTTTATTTCCTTAGGGGTGAAAGCCGCCCTCGCCTGTTCAATGGGGGCAACGGGCGGCGGCGGACTGCCGACATGCCAAAGCACCGCCAAGACAGCCGAGACGATGACTAAGCCAAGTAGTCCAAAGCTTTTCTTCATGGTTTAAGCTTCACTTAAAATTCAGTCACATAACAGACCGCCAGTAAATCCCGAAAACATTCAGCGGGCAAGTGGCGCGTAAATGGCGTCAAGCACCGACAGACATCAATATAGATCTAGGCGTGTGGCGGTGCAGAAGCCGTTGTGCTTTTTTGCATCGTCCACAACTACCGTAACCGTTTTTTTCATGGCAATTGCCAATTGGGCCTGATCGAGCATCATTTGGGCGATGTCCTTGGCAGCATAGGTCCCGTCGCAACTGAAAGACACCCAAGCGGAAGGGCAGTTGGGCGAATTGCTGGCGGTATTGATTGGGTGCGCCAAATAAGCCATGCAACCGCCATAATACAATCCGGTGTTCGGCGACGGCTGCGCATCCGAAGTCAGTAAGATGCGTTGGACAGTGGTCACCAGAGTTCCTTGCACGGCGTTGGCCGACATGGGCAGCGTGAAGGCGGCAAACAGCGCGAATGCGGGTAAAACAGTGGGGCGGACGTTCATTTTAAGATCTCCTGTGGTGTGAATATTCAGCGGGTTGGTCTCCCGCAACTGGAAAAAAACAGTGGGACGGCCAAACCTTAAGGCCATCATTATAACTGATGTCAAGCACGGAACCGGCATAAGCAGACTCACAGCAGCAATTCTCATTATGAGCCAAAGTGCTGATAGACAACTCGTCATTCCGGCTTAGGATGCCGGAATCCAGTCACAAGGATGTGAATCTAGGGGTCGCCATCAAGCCTTTTTCAAACACTTACTCAACCGACATGTCACCGTCCGTGGCACTGGATTCCGGCATCCATGCCGGAATGACGGCAATGGAGCCATAATGAGAATTGCTGGACTCACCGCCCCCCTCCTTCTTCAAAAAAAGGAGGGGAACCATGCCAACGGTGTTTTCCCGTTCCGTGGGGCTTATGTACTGATGTTACGCACTTCTGTGTTTAAATCAACCGATAGCCATTCCCCCCCTTGGAAACCGATAGCCGTTCCCCCCTTTGGAAAAGGGGGGTTAGGGGGGATTTGAAATATTTGACCACGCATCGGTCTTGGAGAAATCCCCCTCAGTCCCCCTTTTCCAACGGGTGGATTAGATGCGCACAATAACCCACGGATAACATCCCTTCAAGGGATGTTATCCGTACTTTCATGGCAACCCAAATGCCCGAATACCCGCAAAAGCCGGTGCTACGAACGGTGTTGGATTCATTGCGACAACAACCCCCGCCAACTTGGACGGCGCTTCTTCTTGAAGACCTCGAACTTGGCCGTGACGGATTTGTCTGTATCCATCGTCAGTGCGCAGGAATTCCCGTATCCCGTGCAACTCCCTCCCCAACCTGAGAACTGATAACCGGTGACAGGGATGGCAGTAAGCTTGACTGAAGTCCCGGTGGCGAAATTCGCATTGCAGGTCGCGCCGCAGGCAATTCCGGCCGTATCGCTGATTATGGTTCCGCAGGTTTCGCTGCCGTTGATGACGGTTAACGCGAGTCCAGTCACGTTAAAAGTCTGCGTCACTTGCGGTGCGTCGTTGAAGTTGGCATTGCCCGCCTGATTCGCGGCGATGGTACAGCTACCCGCCGTAACTCCCGTCAAAGTACTGCCGCTGACTGTGCAAACGCCCGGGGTCGTCGAACTGAACACAACCGGGTTGCCCGACAGTCCGCCGGTGGCGGACACCGGGCCAGTGCCGCCGACAATAACCGTAGGTGCTGGCCCAAACGTGATAGTCTGGTTGGCTTTACTCAGTGTGTAAGTCGATGTGACTGTACTAGTACCACTGCAACCTCCATTTGCAAAACTAAATTTGAAAGTCGCTGATGCACTAGTGAGTGTGTTAAATCTTCCCGTGTTCTCACCAGAGTTGAAAGTATTTCCTATTATGGGTATCGGGGGAGTGAAAGTTGTTACGGAATGAGTTGTACCGCAAACTGTTGATGGATCGGCAGGGTAAATGCTTACGCTTTGAACTGCATTTCCAGATACAACAAAGCTATCTGATCCACTTTTCCAAGTGCCATCATAAGAGCTTGGTCCAGTACTGGTTGTGAGAGTGGCTGTCAAAGTCACTCCAGAATAAGCAGCATACCCACTCAGATTGATATAATAAATACCTGCGGTAGGTGGTTGAAAACTACAAATTTCATTATTTCCACCCAAATATGGTCTGCAATCGTAAACACTCGACGTAGGTTGAGAGCCTTGTTTAACATATAAATCAACATCCCCTGTTCCACCCGAAATTTGAATGACTAGCATTTTAAGCATAACTGAATCAGATGGAACCGCTATATCAAAAGTTTGAATGCTATCTTTACTGCCAGATAGATTTGAAATAGGGACACCGCTAGCAAGTGTGGTGGCTTGTAAAGGCAGAGAAACCATTAAAAGGATCAATGTCACTAAAGCATAGTGAAAGCAGATAAGAAGACTTCTAGATTTATTGAATTGGTAATTGAATAAGACAAACCCAGAGGATGGTTTTAGTCTATTTACGGGAAAGGAAAGGAAAGGAAAGGAAAGGAAAGGAAAGGAAAGGAAAGGAAAGGAAAGGAGTATTTTGTTCATAATTTCATTCCTGAATATAAATTATGTCAATTCAGAACACACAAGAACCCATCTTTCCTAGCTAACCTCAAAGCTAAAAAAAACCGGATTGACATGAGTCACCCCTGCAACAGAGGCACTCTTGGCAATCCGGCTTTCCCATTTATTTTATTGATTTTGATGGGATCCGCGACTTTCCGTCCCCGCCTTGCGGTCGAGTTTGGCTTTTGTGGGCAGTGTACGCTCTTTCTTTATGCGTTGTCAATCACTTTATTTCACTAAAAATTTTTCCGGTTCCCACTCTCGGAATTTCACCCAATCCGCCAAACACCCTACTTGATCGGAAATTCGCCGATGCCTAGCAAGTAGCCCGGATGGAACGAAGTGGAATCCGGGTTTTCGATCCACCGTTTTCCCGGATTCCGCTTCGCTACATCCGGGCTACGTTTGCTGTTTTACGTTGCGTCGTTGCGCCGTTGCGTGAGAAAAAAATCCTTGCCCAACCGCATAGCATAAACAAGCGGCACAGTGCGAAAGCAAAAAGAAAGTCTCACGCAACGACGCAACGCTAATAGCAAAACGCATCACTTTGGATCGTTCCCACGGTCTCCGTCACTGCCATTAAGTTAAGCCTAGTGTGGGAGCCGAGTCCTCGCGGCGATTGGGAACAAGGCTATTTGCTTTGCCTGTCCAATCGCCGCGAGGGCGCGGCTCCCACAAAACCATATGCCACCAATCATCGGGGGCAGGGCTTCCCTGTGTGTCACTAACCCGACCCACGCCCCGTGCCACAATGGGAATTGCCGTTGTTTGCCTCACCCCCAAACCTCGTCCAGGCTGTTGGCATCAAGGACGCGCTCGCCCCACACCAGCAGGGTTTCGGCATCGGCGGCGGCGATGCGCTGGCGGGCGGACTCGGGCAGGGGATGGAACTTGCGCTCCAATTGGCGTAACAACAGGGTTGCTTCGCCTTCCACGCGGCCTTCCACGCGGCCTTCCACGCGGCCTTCGCCGAATACGTCTTGATAGAACCGGGTTTGTTTCAAACTGACATCGTTAAAGTTGAGCATTTGCTGAATCTCCTTTCGGGTGAATGCGGGTAGTTTATAGACCAATACTGTTTCCAGCAATTCCTGCCAGTCGATGCCGTCGGCAGGCTGGCTTTCGTGGTGGGCTTGGACTTTCCGCACGATGGGGGCGATATTCGCGTGTTCGGCCACGATTAGGGCGATCAGCCAGAGTTTGGGGTTGGCCGTTTCGAGCAGGGGCAACCGGTCCAAATAAACCCGGTGCAGGTTGGGCAACCCTAGAAACGGCGCGGTCACGGGGGATTGCCGTTCGGCGTCCTGGC
>Ga0268283_1000965_pt1 | contig 15309 bp, 15 predicted proteins | sample saktaG_13_FD_190140 | JGI IMG/M metagenome (GOLD analysis project Ga0268283, IMG submission 190140) | Saline water microbial communities from Sakinaw Lake, British Columbia, Canada - sak_2013_06_06_36m | ecosystem: Environmental > Aquatic > Non-marine Saline and Alkaline > Saline ... | reverse complement strand
GCGTGCCGGTGGTGGTCAATGGGGATATCGACTCGCCAGAAAAAGCCCGTGCCGTGCTGGCAGCGACCGGGGCTGATGCGCTGATGATTGGCCGCGCGGCGCAGGGCCGCCCCTGGATCTTTCGTGAGATCGCCTATTTTCTTGAAACCGGCAGCCATCTGGCATCGCCGCTGGTGGCTGAAGTCAAGCAGTGGGCGCTGTTGCATCTGCAGGACCATTACCAGCTGTATGGCGAATTTCTGGGCGTGCGCAGTGCGCGCAAGCACATTGGCTGGTACGTCAGGAACTTGCATGGCGGCGAGGAATTTCGTCAGCAAATGAATCTGATCGAGAATTGCGGCACTCAGGTGGTGGCTGTGGCAGACTATTTTGACCGCCTGAGTTTGCGAATGAACAGAATAGGCGACGGTGTTTCTTATCCATCGAATCGCCTGAAGAGGACAATGGAGGCCGAGTTAACAGCATGAGCAAAAAATTCATAGAAGAATGCATACGCAGCAGTTTGGAAACCTATCTGCGCGACTTGCGTGGTACAGAGCCGGACGGCATGTACGACATGATGCTCCACGTGGTTGAAAAGCCGCTGCTTGAAGTGGTCATGCGCCACGCCGACGACAACCAGTCCAAGGCAGCGCAGTGGCTGGGCCTGAATCGCAACACGCTGCGCAAGAAGTTGCTTGAACACAAACTGATCTAAACCCATGAACGCACTCATTTCTGTCTCCGACAAAACCGGCATTGTGGAGTTTGCCCAGGCGCTGCACGCGCTGGGCATCAAGCTCCTATCCACGGGCGGCACAGCCAGGCTGCTTGCTGAGCAGGGGCTGGCGGTGACGGAGGTGGCTGAACTTACCGGTTTTCCAGAGATGCTGGATGGTCGTGTCAAGACACTGCACCCCAAAGTACACGGTGGCCTGCTGGCGCGGCGCGACTTGCCCGAGCATATGGCGGCGCTGCAGGCGCACCACATCGACACCATCGACCTGCTGGTGGTCAACCTGTATCCGTTCGAGGCGACCATCGCCAAGGCTGGCTGCACGCTGGAAGACGCCATCGAGAACATCGACATCGGTGGTCCGGCCATGGTGCGCAGCGCAGCCAAGAACTGGAAGGATGTGGCGGTACTGACCGACGCCGAACAGTACGCGGGTGTGCTGGCGGAGCTCAAGGCCGGTGGCATCAGTCTGAAGACGAAATTTGCCCTGTCGGTGGCAGCATTCAACCGCATCAGCCAATACGACGGCGCCATCAGTGACTACCTGTCCTCACTCGACTTTGAAGAAGGCAACAGCGCGCCCTCCAGGCGGTTGTTTCCGGCGCAGTCGAATGCGCGATTTGTCAAGCTGCAGGACCTGCGCTACGGCGAGAACCCGCACCAGCAGGCGGCTTTTTATCGGGACCTGCATGCGGCGCCGGGCACGCTGGTGACGGCCCAGCAACTGCAGGGCAAGGAGTTGAGCTACAACAACATCGCCGACGCCGATGCGGCCTGGGAATGTGTCAAGAGTTTTACAGCGGTGGGGGGAGCAGCCTGCGTTATCGTCAAGCATGCCAACCCGTGCGGTGTGGCGGTCGGGGCCAACGCGCTGGAGGCCTATAGCAAGGCGTTCAAGACCGACCCGACCTCGGCCTTTGGCGGCATCATTGCGCTGAATCGGACGCTCGATGAAGCCGCAGCGCTGGAAATTTCAAAACAGTTTGTCGAGGTGCTGATGGCACCCGACTACACGCCCGAGGCCTTGGCCGTCTTCAAGAGCAAGGTCAATGTGCGCATTTTGAAGATTGCCCTGCCCCTGGGCGGCGCCAGCGACTGGGCTAACGGGCGCAACGCCGTGGACTTCAAGCGCGTGGGCTCCGGACTCCTGATGCAGACAGCCGACAACCACCAGCTCACGTTGGCTGATCTGAAAGTGGTGACCAAGCTGCAGCCCACGCCACAGCAGTTGCAGGATTTGCTGTTTGCCTGGAACGTCGCGAAATTCGTCAAGAGCAATGCCATTGTGTTTTGCCGAGATGGCATGACCATGGGGGTCGGCGCTGGCCAGATGAGTCGGCTCGATTCGGCACGCATTGCCAGCATCAAGGCACAGCATGCCGGGCTCTCGCTCGCGGGCACGGCGGCTGCGAGCGATGCCTTCTTCCCGTTTCGTGATGGCCTCGACGTCGTGGTGGACGCAGGCGCGAGTTGCATCATCCAGCCCGGTGGTTCGATGCGCGATCAGGAAGTTGTAGGCGCTGCCGATGAGCGCGGTGTCGCCATGGTGTTCTCAGGCGTGCGCCATTTCCGGCATTGAGTGATGAGGGCGCGCCGGCGATGAGTTTCCCGGACGCCACGGGGCCTCTGGACTGCACGCTGCAATTGACCGACAGTGCAGACGATGAAATTCGCAAGTCGATTGCCAGCGCTCTGATTCAATACAACGTCAAGGCTGCCGGTCCGGGTCAGCAGCGGCCCTTGGTGATTGCGGTTCGGGACAATGCGAATGCGGTCATCGGTGGCCTGTGGGGTGCTACCGGCTACGGCTGGCTCTACACGCAGATGCTGCTGGTTCCGCAAGCGCTTCGCGGCCAGGGTTTGGGCCGCTCCATCATGCAGCGGGCCGAGCAGGAGGCTTTGGGGCGAGGCTGTCACGCTGCCTGGGTTGACACCCAGTTTGGCGCCAGAGGTTTTTACGAGAGTCTGGGCTACCAGTGCTTTGGCGAGTTGCCAGACTATCCACCCGGCTTTTCAAGAACCTTCCTGAAAAAATCACTGACCGTTTTGTCGCCAGATGTTGCGGCAGCCCGTTTCCCTGATCCACCATGAGGCCAGCGCGCCGAAGGCCGCTACCGCCGTCAGCAGCAGCAGACCGGCGTGGTAATCGTCGGCAGTAAAGAGGCGCGCTCCCGTGCTCGTCAGGCCGCCCTGCCAGCGCTGGTCCATCACCCAGCCGACCAGCGGCTGCAGGACGGCGCCAGCGAGAAAGCCGGCCATGTTGGTGACGCTGGTGGAGATGCCTGATAGCTGGGGCGCATTGACCTCCTTGGCACAAGCCCATGTGAGCGTGAAGCCGGCGGTGACCAGGCCCATCAGGCTGAACAGGGCATAGCTGGCAAAGAGCGGCAGCGCCAGGTCCCACAGCAGTGCGAGCCAGATCAGCAGGTACATATGGCTGGTCACGATCAAGACCGGCTTGCGTTTGCCGAGCCGATCCGACAGTGCGCCCATGAACACACAGCCCAGCGCAAAGCCGACGAAATAAAGACTGACGTGGTTGGCCGCGGCAGCGCGCGTCAGGCCATGCGCCTGCGTCAGAAACGGCGTCGCCCACAGGCCGGCGAAAGCAAAAAAGCTGCCGCAGATACCAAAGTTGACACACACCGTGGGCCAGCTGTCGCGGTTCTTCAGCACCGCGACCAGGCCGGATACAACAAGGCCCCGGTCAAACGAAGGTTTGCGCTCTGGCTGGCCTGCTACGGCAGCCTGCTCGCGTAGCAGCACCCAGCAGGCGATGCCCAGCAGCAACGAAACACCGGCCAGGGCAACAAAGATATGGCGCCAACTGGTTTGCTGGGCCAGCCAGGACAGCGGTGCGCCGGCCAGCACCGAGCCGAAATTGCCGATCAGCATCGCCAGCCCGACCAGGGTGGCAAAGCGGCGCTCGTCGAAGGACAGGGCGATGATCTTGAGCATGGCAATAAAAGTGACCGAGACGCCCAGCCCGATCAGGGTGCGCCCGACCAGCGCCAGCTCAAGTCCGCTGGCCAGCGCGAACATCAGACTGCCGGCGCCGCCGACCACGCCACCGATCAGCAGAATCCGACGTGGCCCCAGGGTGTCGACCAGGATGCCGGTGGGTACCTGCATGACGGTGTAAACATAGAAGTAGGTTGCCGCCAGCGCGCCCAGCGACGAAGCGCTGGTGTTGAAGGCGGCCACCAGATCGGATGCGATTCCCGCCGGTGCGAAGCGTTGAAAAAAAGACAGGGCGTAGGTCGCGACGACGATGGCCAGCACCAGGTTACGGCGACGTTGTTGACTGGCGCTTGCTTCGCTCATGGTCAGGCGAGCGCCGTCTGGCCAAGGCGCTGTATATGCCGGGCCGCATCTGCCGCCATGGTTTCGACGATATCCGTTGTTGACTCGATTTTATCGATCAGGCCGGCTGCCTCACCAAACCAGACGCCAGTGTGGTCTGCATCACCCTCGGCAAACGCCTGCCGGTACTTCGGTCCTTCCACCGCGATATTCTTCTCCAGCGCATCCTCATGGCCGTGCCATTGGTCGGTGAATGCATTGCGGGCAATGCGCGCGCTAAATCCGCGTGGCCAGGGGATCTGTCTTGCAATGTCGGCAACATGGGTGCGCAGTGTGCCGTCGCCATTGGCTTCAACCATGGCTCTGTGATGCCCCGGCTTCACCAGCGCCTCTGTGGAGGCCCACAAGCGCGTGCCAAGCAGGACGCCATCGGCACCCAGCATCAAGGCCGCTGCAAGTCCGCGTCCGTCCGCGATGCCGCCCGCGGCAAGCAGCAGGGTCTCGGGTGACTGCCGGGTCAGAAAGTCCGACACCTCGGGCACGAAGCTCAGGGTTCCGCGCAGGGCACCGTGGCCGCCGGCCTCGCCCCCCTGCGCCACGATGATGTCGGCACCGGCATCCACCGCGTCCATCACATGATCCATGTCCTGGCACTGGCAAATCAGGGTGGCACCGACACTGCGGATGTCGTCGATGAAGGGCCGCGGGTCGCCGAAGGAAAGCATCACCGCGGCGGGTCGGTATTTCAGGATGTCGGTGAGCACCGATGGTGACTTGCGCAGCGACCACGATATGAAGCCGACACCGACACGCTGACCTGCCGCCGCCCTGAATTGTTCATCCAACCAGGCCGGGTCGCCATAGCCGCCTCCGATCAAGCCCAGGCCGCCAGCGCGGCTCACTGCTGCGGCCAGCACGCCACCACCGGCAAAGGCCATTGGCGCCGAAAGGATGGGGTGACGAAGTTGCAGCGAGCGCGTCAGCCGGGTCGTCAGCGCAGTCATGTGGGGTGCGAGCTACATCTGTTTGAAAACCTGGCGCGCCAGCGCCACCGTCGCGGCGATGTCTTCGTCGCTGTGCGCCGCGCTGACAAAGCCGGCTTCGTACAGCGCCGGGGCAATGTAGACGCCGCCGTCGAGCAAACCGTGGAACAACTGGTTGAAGCGCGCACTGTCGGTCTTCATGACCTGAGGGTAGTTCTGCGGCAACTCGGGCAACAGGAAGAAACCGAACATGCCGCCTTCGCTATCGGCGCTGAAAGGCACACCTTCGGCCGCCGCCGCTGCCGCGAGGCCCGCGACCAGCAAGCGCGTCTTTCTCGACAAGTCTTCAAAGAAGCCGGGCTTGCTGATCTCCTGCAACGTGGCCAGACCACAGGCGGTGGCCACCGGGTTGCCCGAAAGCGTGCCGGCCTGGTAGACGGCGCCCAAGGGCGCCAGCTGTTCCATTACGGCACGTTTGGCACCAAAGGCCGCCAGCGGCATGCCGCCGCCAATGACCTTGCCCATCACTGTCATGTCAGGCTCAAAGCCCGCAAGCTGTCGCGCATAGACGCTTTGCGCGCCGCCCAGGGCGACCCGAAAACCATTCATGACTTCGTCAAACACCAGCAGCGCGCCGTACTCGCTGCACAACTCACGGCAGCGCTTCACAAAGGGCACCGAGGCGCGCACGAAGTTCATGTTGCCGGCAATCGGCTCAATCATCAGGCAGGCGATTTCCTTGCCATAGAGACCGAAGGCCTGTTCGAGCTGCGCCACGTTGTTGTATTCGAGGACCATGGTGTGCTGCACCACTTCGGGTGGCACGCCAGCGCTGGTGGCGTTGCCAAAGGTTGCCAGGCCCGAGCCGGCTTTGACGAGCAACGCGTCGGCATGACCGTGGTAGCAGCCTTCAAACTTGATCAGCTTGCTGCGGCCGGTGGCACCGCGCGCCAGGCGGATGGCGCTCATGGCGGCTTCGGTGCCGGAACTGACCAGACGCACCATGTCCATCGAGGGCATGAGCTTGAGGATTTCTTCGGCCAGCTGAACTTCGCGCTCGGTCGGCGCGCCGTAGGAAAAACCCTCCAGCACCGCCTGCTGAACTGCCTGGACCACCGCTGGATGGCCGTGCCCCAGAATCATGGGTCCCCAGGAGCCGATGTAGTCGATGAAGCGCTGCCCGTTGGCGTCCCAGAAATAGGCACCCTGGGCCCGCGTGACAAAGCGCGGTGTGCCACCGACGGCCTTGAACGCCCTGACGGGTGAATTGACGCCGCCGGGGATCACCCGCTTGGCGCGATCGAACAGGGCTTGGTTGTGGTCGGTGGAGTGTGTCATGTGCGAGGGCGCCTTCGGCTGCAAGCCTGGTTTTACAATCAAGCCATTCTATTGGAAGGCAGTTTGCTGTGAGCTCGACCAACACCTGGATGTGTCTGATCTGTGGCTGGCTATATGATGAAGCCAGCGGTGCGCCCGAGCATGGTCTGGCGGCCGGCACACCCTGGAGCGAGGTGCCTCTCAACTGGACCTGCCCCGAATGTGGCGCACGCAAGGAAGATTTCGAAATGGTGCAGCTTTGACCTCGGCAGACCAGTGGCCCTTCGAGTGGCGCTGGATCGATTTGGTACTGCCGCTGCGACAACCGGCACTGGCCTATGAACGCGCGTTGCAGTCACGGATCGACGGCTGCATCCTCAAACTGATACGCTCCGGTGACGCCGTTTATGCCCAGGCCATGTGCGACATCAGCCTCGGCCTGGTCAGCGCCCAGAGCGATCTCAAGCCGCGCGTCTTCTGGCAGATTTGCGCCGCCTATTTTGAGGCCATGGCGAGCGGTCTGTGTGCGCCCGACGCGGCGGGTAAACGCGCTCTGTCGCAAATTCTGTTGCAGTACCGGGCACTGGCCCGCGGCGAAGCCGAAGTCATGCCACGGTTACCGCGCGAGTTGTTGTTCCTGCTGTCACAGGTCGATGCGCAGCGCGCAGCGCAGCTGCCGTTGCTGGGCGCGGTCTGGCTGGCCTACGAGTTGTCTGCGCCGGACCGGCAAGACCAGGTCAAGGTGATTGGCGACCTGCGCATTGGCATCGCCGAATTCAATGCCTATCTGAACGAAGCCGATGAGTGGTCGCGCTGCCTGCACCAGGAACTCAGCGAGTGGGCACTCGAACTGCACCGGCCACTTTCGCAGAGCACACTGGGATGGGCGCATTCACTGGCCGCGAGTTCAGCGCGCGTCGGACTGCTCGCCTTGTCCGGAATCGCGCAAGCACTCGAACTGGCACTGCGCCACGTGCAAGACCACGCGCCCGGTCTGCCACAGCATGCCAGCGTGTTTCTTGATGCGGCAGAAGACCTGCGTCGCTTGTTGCATCAGTTTGCTGCTGGATTTCTCAAGCAACCGGCCGCCGGCTTGTTGCTGTCCTTGCAGGAGATTGCGCGCTTTGAATTTTCCGAATCGGCGCCTGGCAGGCGCTCATTCACTGAGGAGACGGCGTCCCTGCTGGAGCAACTCGGCGGGGCGCTTCGACAATGGCGCGCACGTCCCGACAATGCAAGCGCCCGCAACGAAGCCTTGCGACTGCTGCACATCCTGCAGAGCAATTCACAGCGCGCCGGCGTCAACAGCTTGCAGCAGACCAGCCAGTTTCTGGAGGCGGCCATAGAGGAGTTGGGAAGACGACCGCTGCAGGCAGATCAACTCGATCCGCTGTTTTCCCGCTTTGATTCCCTCAAAGCCCAGTTGGACAGGCTGCTTATTCGACCTTGATGTTGCGCATCGTGATGACGCCGCCCAACAGAGCGGTATCCGCTTTGACACGGTTGGCCAGGCCTTCGGCTGAGGTGCCCTGCACCTGCCAGCCCTGCTGAAACAGTTTTTGCCGCATCTCGGGTGAGCGGGCAATGTCGCTGAAGAGTTCGGACAGCTTGGCTACCACCGGTTTGGGCATGGAGTTCGGCGCTGCGACGGCATTCCAGATTTCGAGACTGAAACCCGGCACGCCGGCTTCACTCATGCTCGGCAGTTCGGGCACCAGGGTGCTGCGTCCGCTGGAGGTGACGCCAATGGCGCGCAGCTTGCCGGCCTTGATCTGGGCGAGTGCCAGTGCCGGCGGCAGCATGGCCAATTGCAACTGTCCACCCAGCATGGCGTTGGCTACCTGGGGATAGCCCGGGTAGGGCACATGAACCGGGTTGATGCCGGCCTTGCTCTTGAGCCACTCCATGCCGATGTGTCCGACCGTGCCAACACCTGGCGTGCCGTAGCTCCACTTGTCACCCGCGCTGCGTGCGGCGGCAAGAAATTCCTGCGCCGTGGCGCCAGAAGCACCCACCGGAGCCGTCAGCACCAGCGGCGAGACGCCAATCAGGCTGATCGGGGTCAGATCCTTCAGCGGATCGTAGTTGAGCTTCGGGTTGAGCAGCTTGGCAATCGTCATGTTGCCATTGATCATCAGGCCGATGGTGTGGTCATCGGTCGCCTTGGCCACGTAGTCAGCGGCAATATTGCCACCGGCACCCACCTTGTTTTCCACGATGACGGCCTGACCCAGGGCGCGCGACAGCGGCTCCGCCAGGGTGCGTGCCGTCAGGTCCGGTGAAGAGCCCGCCGGGAAACCAACGATGATTCGAACCGTCTTGCTGGGCCAGGACGCTGCCGCAGCAGCCTCCTTGACCGGGTTCTGCGCAGCAGCCCAGGCGGACAGCGTGGCAACGGCAAGGAACAGGGCAGTGCGTCGGATCATCAGGCGTACTCGCTTAGTGTTTTCTTCATCTTCTTCATGGCCGCCACTTCGATCTGGCGAATCCGCTCGGCACTGACGCCATATTCTGCTGCCAGTTGATGCAGCGTCATGCCACCCGAATTATCGTCGTTGACCTTGAGCCAGCGTTCCTCAACGATGCGCCGGCTGCGCTCGTCGAGCGCTTCAAGTGCGCTGGCAATGCCGTCGCTGGCCAGGATGTCGCGCTGGTGTGCCTCGATCATGGCGGTGGGCTCGTGCCGGGTGTCGGTCAGATAGGCAATCGGACCGAAGGCGTTATCGCCCTCGTCGGACGGGCTCGGGTCGAGCAGCACATCGCCGCCGGCCAGCCGGGTTTCCATTTCGATCACTTCCTCGCGTTTCACCTTGAGCTCAGCCGCCATGGCGTCAATCTGCTCTTTGTTCAGGGTTTCGCGATGCGTGCCGCTGTCGGCTGCCGCGTCGTCGGACTTGTAGCGCTGCTTCATGGAGCGCAGGTTGAAAAACAGCTTGCGCTGGGCTTTGGTCGTGGCGACCTTGACCATGCGCCAGTTCTTCAGGATGTACTCGTGAATTTCGGCCTTGATCCAGTGCATCGCGTAGCTCACCAGGCGCACCCCCTGGTCCGGGTCGAAGCGCTTGACAGCCTTCATCAGGCCGACATTGCCTTCCTGAATCAGGTCGCCGTGCGGCAGACCGTAGCCAAGGTACTGGCGCGAAATCGAAACCACCAGGCGCAGGTGCGAGAGCACCAGCTTCCCGGCGGCATCCAGATCGTTGTCCAGACGGTACTTGCGCGAGAACTCCTGCTCCTGCTCGAGCGTCAGCATGGGCAGACGGTTGGCTGCCGAGATATAGGCATCGAGATTGCCCAGCGAGGGCACCATCGCCCACGGGTTGGCCAATGTCAATGCGGAACCTGAAACTCCAGTTGGATGAGCCATAGCAGACCTCCTGTTTGTCATATCCTCAATATTAGCACTCTCTTCGATCGAGTGCTAATTGAAGGGTTCAATCGAAGCGATAGTCGTCAAAATGGAGTGTGGGCGGGGCATTTCAAGGGAAAATAGCCAGACTATGACCACTTCAAGCCCCAACTCCCCTGGCGGCGCAGCGCCTGAGCCACGTCTGACCAGTCTGTCCCACGGCGGCGGCTGTGGCTGCAAGATTGCTCCAGGTGTGCTGTCGGATATCCTGAAAAACGTCAGCGCCATGCCCTTGCCCAAGGAATTGCTGGTTGGCATCGAGACCTCCGACGACGCTGCGGTTTACCGGCTAAACGACGAGCAGGCCCTGATTGCGACCACGGACTTCTTCATGCCGATTGTGGATGACCCCTTCGATTTCGGTCGAATTGCCGCCACCAACGCGATTTCGGACGTTTACGCCATGGGGGGCAAGCCGATTTTGGCGCTGGCGCTGGTCGGCATGCCGATCAATGTGCTGTCAACCCGGACCATAGGCAGGATCCTGGAAGGCGGCGCCAGCGTTTGCCGCGCGGCCGGTATTCCGATTGCCGGCGGCCATACGATTGACTCGGTGGAGCCAATCTACGGTTTGGTGGCCCTGGGTCTGGTGCACCCCAGCCTGGTCAAGCGCAATGCCGATGCCAGGCCAGGCGACCGCTTGATTCTGGGCAAGCCGCTGGGGGTTGGCATCCTGTCGGCGGCGCTGAAAAAAGAAAACCTTGATGCTGCGGGCTATGCCAGGATGATCGACCTCACCACGCAGCTCAACACGCCGGGGCCGGAACTGGCAGCGCTGCCTGGCGTGCATGCCCTGACCGACGTCACCGGTTTTGGTCTTGCCGGTCATGCCCTGGAACTGGCCCGTGGTGCTGCCTGCACGGTTGAAATTGACTGGCCCAGTGTGCCCCTGCTCTCCGGCGTGCGAGAACTCGCCCTGCAGGGCATGGTGACAGGGGCGTCGGGACGCAACTGGGCTGCCTATGGAAAAGACGTCGAATTGCCGGCCGACTTTGCCCGAGTGGATCAGGACTTGTTAAGCGATCCGCAAACCAGTGGCGGTCTGCTGGTGTCCTGCGCGCCAGGCGCGGTGGACGCCGTGCTGGCCATTTTCCGGCGGCATGGCTTCGCCGCCGCCACCGAGATCGGGCAGATTGCTGCGGGTCCGTTGACTGGCAAGTTGCGCGTTCAGTCGCGCCGATAGCGGCGCAGGTAGCGCCTGTCCAGCCAGTCCTTGAGCCAGCCGGCCCAGCAGCCCTGCGTTGTGAAGCCGCGCCAGATCAGCAGCGCGCGGCCTTGGCCATACGCTAAAAAATTCAAACGGTCCGGCCCTGGCTGGCGCCGGCGCGCTGGTGTGCCGGCCAGCAGGGCCAGCAGGTTTTCGGCCAGGGCCGGCCTGGCGCGGCTTGGCGTCGTGCTGGCGGCAAACACCTGGGGGTGGCTGACCGAGCGTCCGAAGGCATCCACCGCAACCTGGCCATGAAAGTCCAGCGTCAAAGCGCTGCCAGCAAGCCAGGCCGGGGCCTGACCGGCGCTGGCGATGACGGGGACATCACAGGCCAGCCGGGCGCCGTTGCCGAGCAGAACCTGCTCGGCCTCAATGCCGACCGCCTGCTCTGCCAGTACTGTGATTTTTTGCTCTTTCAAGAGCTTGAGGATGTGTTGCCTATGGTCGGGTGCCATCGTGGCAGCCAGCCCGGCGCTACCCGCAAGCAGGGTGACAGAAGAGCCCGGCAGACCTTGTCGCATGGCCAGCGCCAATTCGATGCTCATCGGGTCGTCGCCCATGACTGCGATGCGCAGCGAGCGGCCTGTTGCCAGTTCAGTCACCTTGGGCCACAAAGCGCAGAAGGCTTGCAGCGGCCACACAAAAAGTCCGTGTTCGCGGGCACCGGGCAGGATGGCCTCGATTTGCTGCCGGTTTTGCAGCGCTCCGGTATCGATGGAAAGCCAGTCAAACGCAAAGGTGCTGCCGTCGGCGAGCCGCAAGGTACTTTCTTTGACGTCAAGCGCCGCAACGCTGCCCGTGAGCCAGCGCGCCCCCGCTTTCGGTAGCATAGGCTCCAGATTGATCAGACAGTCTTCCAGCGCGTGCTGGCCTGCCACAAAGCCCGGGACCCGGGCGGCGCAAAGGTGCACCGGATAAGAAGAGATCAGGGTCAGCTGCACTCCGGCGGGTTGTTTTTTGGCCAGCGTGGACAACAGATCAAGATGGGCCTGGCCAGCACCGAGCAACACCAGCTTTCTCATGGCTGCAATGCGGGGAACGTGTCTGGCATGGCGAGCGTGTGCATGGGCGCTGATTATCCGGTCAGGGGCTGGTTGATAATGGGCCCGCGGTCGGGCCCGGATTCCGGTCGGTAATTCTGTGTTTTTTCAAGAAAGATTGCAATGAAAAGATGGATGATGGTAACCCTGCTGGTAGTGGCAAGCAGCGTGCAGGCGCAGACAACGGCCAAGAAGGAACTGGTAGCCAAAGTTCTGCTGTTGCAGCAGCCTGCCATTGAGCAGGCAGCGCAGGCGCTGGCGGAGCGGCCCGCCTTGCAGATGTTGCAGCAGGCCGGCATGGCCTTGCAGTCGCAGCTTCCCGCTGACAAGCGCGAGGCTGTTGCCAAGGAGATTCAGGCTGAAGCGAAAAAGTATGCAGACGAGGCTGTGCCGCTGGTGCGCGAGCGTGCCGTCAAGCTCGCGCCATCGACGGTGGGGGCCCTGCTGGAAGAAAAGTTCAACGAGGACGAACTCAAACAGCTGATCGCGATCATCGAGTCGCCGGTGAACCGCAAGTTCCTGCAGCTCGGCGGCGAAATGCAAAATGCGCTGATCGACAAGCTGGTGGCTGAGACGCAGGGAGTGGTGGAACCGAAAGTCAGGGCGCTTGAGCAGGCCATCGGCAAGCGCCTGGCCCAGGTCGCACCTGCAGCAGCGCCAGCAGCGCCTGCGGCCAAGGTCGGCAAAGCACCGGCCAAGGCTGCCAGCAAGTAAGCTGCTTCAGGACAGTAGCGCCTGCGCAAATTCGCGGGCGTTGAAGGTTTCCAGGTCTTCGAGTTTTTCGCCAACGCCGATGAAGTAAACCGGCAGTGGGCGCTCGCGGGCAATCGCCGCCAGCACACCACCTTTGGCGGTGCCGTCGAGCTTGGTGATGATCAGGCCAGTGAGCTGCAAAGCGTCGTCGAAAGCCTTGACCTGACTCAGCGCGTTTTGTCCTGTGTTGCCGTCGATGACCAACAGGATTTCGTGCGGTGCCGTGGCGTCGGCTTTTTGTATGACACGCTTGATCTTGCGAAGTTCTTCCATCAGATGCAGCTGCGTTGGCAAGCGTCCGGCGGTGTCAACCAGCACCACGTCCTTGCCCCTGGCCTTGCCGGCACTGACCGCGTCAAAACTCACTGCGGCTGGATCGCCGCCTTGCTGGCTGATGATCTCAACCGTGCTGCGCTCGGCCCAGACCCCAAGCTGCTCGCGCGCCGCAGCCCGAAAGGTGTCAGCCGCAGCCAGCAGCACGCTGCTGCCCTGGTCTGCCAGATGCCGCGTGAGCTTTCCAATCGAGGTGGTCTTGCCGGCACCGTTGACGCCTGTCACCATGATCACCGTCGGTTTGTGCTGGCCGATGACCAGCGGCTTTTCCAGCACCTGCAGCAGACTCGCAATCGATTCCACCAGCAGTTCCTTGACCGCTGCCGGCTCGCTCGTCTTGCTGTCCTTGACACGCTTTTTCAGGTCATCGAGCAGGTATTGCGTCGCCTTGACGCCGCTGTCGGCCATCAGCAGCGCGGCTTCCAGATCTTCGTACAGTGCCTCATCGATGCGCGTGCCGGTAAAGACCGTGGCAATGCTGGTGCCGGTCTTGCGCAGACCCGCTTTGAGTTTGACCAGCCAGGTTTTGCGTGCGGGCGCGTCCTGCCGGGCTACTGCGCTCGCGTCGCTGGTTTCAGTGGCAGGGTCGGGTGAGGGCTTTTTTTTGAAAAAACTGAACATGGTTTGGGTTCTTGGAATCGCCCCATTCTATGAAACGACTCCGAAAACCCCGGCGCATCATTGTGTGATGGCCACCAGCACGCTGCAGGGGGCGTGCTCAATCAAGGCCTTGGAAATCGAGCCGCGCCACCAGCGCGCGGCCCAGCTGTCGAGATGCCGGTGGCCGACCACAATCAGGTCAGCCGAGATTTTTCGCGCGTATTTGGTGATCTCGTCGACCGTCTCGCCGGCCAGCACTTCGCCGCTGGCGGCGTGGCCGGCCGCGCGCAGGCGTTGCATGCCTTCGTCCAGCACGTCCTGCAGCGCCTGCTTTTCACGCTCCATCAGTTGCGGGTCGTAAACGCCTACACCCATGCCCATCACGTCCATGTTCAGCGGCATCACCGCGACCAGCATCAGCTCGGAATGCGACCACTGCGCCAGATCCTGGCAGTCCAGCAAAGCCTTTTGGCCACTTTCGGAGCCGTCGTAAGCGAGCAGAATTTTCTTGTACATGGTGCCCTCCAGAAGATGCAGCTTGGGGTGAAATACAACGCGAGCATAGACCTTGCGCGGCGCCGATGCAACTGGCATTAACTGCGTTAAGCTGTGGCCATGAAGCAAAAAGCGGCGGTCACGAAACAGAGCCACGAGGTCCGCATCATTGGTGGGCAGTGGAAGCGCAGCAAGCTGGCCGTGGCCGACAAGCCAGGCTTGCGACCGACGCCGGACCGGGTGCGCGAGACGCTCTTTAACTGGCTTGGCCAGGACCTGACGGGCTGGCGCTGCATCGACGCATTCGCCGGTACCGGTGCGCTGGGTTTCGAGGCCGCTTCGCGCGGCGCCAGGGAAGTGCTGCTGGTGGAGCAGGACACGGCCCTGGTGGCGCAGCTCAAGCGCGTACAACTGCAGTTACAGGCCAGCGCGACACAGATTGTGCGCGGCGACGGGGTGGCGGCGCTGCGCCAGCTTGGCGCTGCCAGCATGGACGCTGTATTTTTGGACCCGCCCTTTGATTCGGTGCTTTTTGAGCCTGCTCTGCTGGCGGCCGCCCACGCCCTGACGCCAGACGGATTTGTCTATCTGGAAGCACCGATTCTGTGGAGTCAGGCGCAGCTCGATCCGATGGGTCTGACGCTGTATCGGCACCTCAAGGCCGGCGCCGTGCATGCCCATTTGCTCAGACGGTTGCCGCCGGCTCCGGCACAGGCTGCATAATGCGCTTCAGCCCTGATCGACCCACAGAAAGAGGATGGTGCAGAAAGTGATTGCAGTTTATCCCGGCACTTTTGACCCGATTACCCTTGGCCACGAAGACGTGGTGCGACGGGCTACCCAGTTGTTTGACCGTGTCATTCTGGCGGTTGCCGCCGGACACCACAAGAAGGCCATGTTTTCACTGCAGGAGCGCATCGACATGGCGCGCGAAGTGGTGAAGGCCTATCCGCAGGTCGAGGTCGAGAGTTTTTCCGGCCTGTTGCGCGACTTTGTGGTGGCGCGCGGCGCCAAGGCCATGGTGCGCGGCTTGCGCGCCGTGACCGACTTTGACTACGAGTTTCAATTGGCCGGCATGAATCGCAGCCTGATGCCGCATGTGGAAACGGTTTTCCTGACACCCAGCGACCGCTACCAGTTCATCTCCAGCACTT
>Ga0268283_1000963_pt1 | contig 15363 bp, 16 predicted proteins | sample saktaG_13_FD_190140 | JGI IMG/M metagenome (GOLD analysis project Ga0268283, IMG submission 190140) | Saline water microbial communities from Sakinaw Lake, British Columbia, Canada - sak_2013_06_06_36m | ecosystem: Environmental > Aquatic > Non-marine Saline and Alkaline > Saline ... | reverse complement strand
GCTTCTTTTTCCGCACTGAATTCGGATTCAACTACGGCACGGCGGGACAGAACCACGTTGTTCCGCTTTTGGTCAATCTTGATGACCTTGAATTCAAGATCACGATTTTCCAGGAAGGTGGTATCGCGAACCGGCCGGACATCGACCAAGGAGCCTGGCAGAAACGCACGCAGGGCACCGATCGACACGGTAAAGCCCCCACGCACCTTGCCGGTGATCCGGCCAACCACAGTCTCGTTGATCTCGTTGGCTTTTTCCAAATCACCCCAGGCTTTCTGCTTCTTCGCCTTGTCCCGATTAAGCAGGGTGTTGCCCATTCCGTCTTCAAGCATGTCGAGGGTGACTTCGACCAAGTCGCCAATCTTGACTTCCAACTCGCCTTCAGGGTTTAGAAACTGCCATTTTGGCACCACGCCTTCGGATTTAAGCCCGGCGTTGACCACGACAAATTCTTGGGTAATATCCAGCACCGTGCCCGACAACATGCTGCCAGGGCGCATTTCGGACTTGGCAAAACTTTCATTCAATAAATCTTCAAAGCTTTCGCTCATGACTATCTTCTTTATACTCCGCACGGATCAGGGACATCCGCTAGGATTTGGGTTGGGTTGAACACTTCGCCGTTTTTTTTCGGCGGCCAACTGACTTTACAGGCGATTCAGGTGTTAAGCAGGGCCAGACAACGGGCGATGACTGCGTCGATACTCATATCGGACGAATCCACCAACACCGCGTCATCGGCCATTTTCAGCGGCGCCACGCTACGTTCCGTATCGCGCCGATCCCTTTCCTCAATCTCCTTTGCCAGATGCGTAAGGCTAACATCTATCCCTTTTTCTTTCAACTGCTTATACCGGCGTCTGGCACGTTCTTCAGCACTGGCGGTCAAAAAGACTTTGAATTGGGCATCGGTGAACACCACAGTACCCATGTCGCGCCCGTCCGCGACCAACCCTGGCAACCTGCGGAACTCGCGCTGTTTTTGCAAAAGAGCCTGCCGGACCGGGCCGAAGGCGGCAATTTTGGAAGTGATGTTACCGCAAATTTCCGTGGTGATGCGGTCAGTTATCATGCACCCGTTTAATATCACTGCGGGTGTACCCCCTGACCCGAAACTCAGATCCATTTCCATGGCCATATCGACAATGCCGTCTATGTCATCCAATGGGACCCCGGCGTCTTGCACCGCAACGGCCAGGGATCGATAGATTGCCCCACTGTCGAGATAATGCCAGCCCAGGTTCATGGCAATAGCCCGGCTGATGGTTCCCTTGCCGGCACCGGCGGGGCCGTCCAAGGTCATGACTGGAATGTCATCGCACATCCGCATCACTCCTCGATAACCGTTACGTTAAGCCCCAACCCTTTGGCGAGATTGACAAAAGTTGGGAAGGACGTATTCACATTGGCGCAATCATTGATATAAATCGGACCAGTTGCGCGCAGGGCTGCAATGCTAAAGGCCATGGCAACCCGATGGTCGCCGTGGGAATCCACCTTGCCGCCTTTGAGCGGACGCGGCTGGATGACCATGCCGTCCGGCGTGGCGATGGCATGCACGCCCAAGGACTGCAAACCATCGGCCATGACTTGGATGCGGTCACTTTCCTTTACCCGCAATTCCTCGGCCCCACTCAGGCGAGTCTCGCCAACAGCGCAGGCGGCCGCAATGAACAGCACCGGAAATTCGTCGATGGCGAGGGGAACTAAATGCTCGGGGATTTGCACCCCTCTGAGTCTGCTTGAACGGATGCGTATATCGGCCACCGGCTCGCCCCCAACCATTCGTTCGTTCCCGATTTGGATGTTGGCCCCCATCAAGCGCAGAATGTCGATGACACCCGTGCGGGTCGGGTTCACGCCCACATGGAGCAGTGTCACGTCAGAGTCCGCCGCAATGGCCGCTCCCACCATGAAAAATGCAGCCGAAGAGATATCGCTGGGTATGTCAATTTCCATGGCAACCAGTTTGCCGCCCGGACGGATGGCTATGCGATTGCCCTCCCGGCAAGCCGGGTAGCCAAACCCCCCCAGCATCCGTTCGGTGTGATCGCGTGTGGGGGCTGGCTCGGTGACGCTGGTTTCGCCATCGGCATAAAGCCCCGCGAGCAACAGGCAGGACTTGACTTGGGCGCTGGCTATGGGAAGGTCGTAATGGATTGCCTCCAATGGGCCGCTGCCCCTGATCCTGATGGGCGCAGTGCCGGTGGGCGAGGTTTTGATGACAGCCCCCATTTGCCTTAGGGGATCGGTCACCCGCTTCATCGGGCGGCGGCTCAGGGACGGGTCGCCGGTCAACACCGTGTCGAAGGACTGGCCCGCCAGCAATCCGCTGAGCAAACGCATTGAAGTGCCCGAGTTCCCCAGGTACAGAGACTCTTGCGGCATCCTCAAGCCGTGCAAACCAACCCCGTGGACAGTGACCGCACCCTTTTCTGGCCCTTCAATTGCCACCCCCATGGCGCGGAATGCGTTCATCGTGGCAAGGCAATCCTCGGCATCCAAAAAACCGGTGATATGGGTCACCCCTTCGGCGATGGATCCCAGCATGATGGAACGGTGGGAGATCGATTTGTCGCCGGGGACACGGGCAACGCCTTGCAAGATGCCGCCGGGGAAGACCCGGAAGTTAACTTTATCATTCATTAAAACACCACATAATCGGTTTAGTACCCATTTTAAATAAATATAGCCTTGGCTTCACGCAAACGCCAACGCTTGGCTTTTTTTCGTTGCGCCGTTGCGTGAGTCAAAAAATCTTTGCCCAACGGCACTCTGCCAAGCCGCATTGCGGGAGAAGCAAAAAGAAGGTTTCACGCAACGGCGCAACGTAAAGATGTCAGGTGCATTTGCCTTCCAAGAGCAAGAGCCTGACTTCCTCAATGCCATAAGCCGGAGTTCCAAGGTGCAAATGCTTTCAACTAGTGCCAAGGTCAGCTAGGGATTGTTCAATGAAACGTTGCCGGGCGTTGCGGGCCTCGGCGAAATAAAGAAGTAAATTCTCGGCGGATTCGACGGAATTTTGCTCCATCAAGCTCGCCACTTGTTGCAATTCCTCGCCCATTGCATTCAATAAGGGGATAATCTGCCTGCTATTCAACAGGCAGATGTCCCTCCACATCTGAGGATTGCTGGAAGCAATCCGGGTGAAGTCACGAAACCCGGCGCCGGCATATTGGAAAATCTCCTCCTGCTCATCCAGCTCACCCAACCTATGCACCAATGCGTAAGCCAACACATGGGGCAAATGGCTGGTCGCGGCGAAAACTTGGTCGTGGTGCAGGGGTTCCATCAAGGAAACCAGTGCGCCTAATGAAACCCAGAAATCCTCGACTAACCGGACTGCTTGGGGGGCAGTTGCCGATGTTGGCGTCAGGATGACCTTTTTTTCAAGATAGAGGTCTTCCGATGCGGCATCCACCCCACTGCGCTCGGCCCCGGCTATTGGGTGGCCCGGAACAAAATTGGCGGGAACCTTGCCGAAGGTTTGCTCTGCGGCCCAAATCACGCTTTGCTTTATGCTGCCGACATCGGTGTAAATTGCCTCCGCCGACCAAACCGGCTTCAAATCACGGAATATCCGGCCAGAAACCCCTGCCGGCGTGGCAATGACCACCCAATCCGAACCTTCTGCCCCTTTTGCGAAGTCCCCGAAGGCATTTACCTCAAACCCGTTATCGATGACACCCAACTCTAACGCTCGGGCCAAGTTTTCGGGGTCGGCATCCACACCCACAATTTCCCGGCAAAGGCCATGTTTACGCGCTGCCTTGGCAATGGACCCGCCCATCAACCCAACACCGATGATGCAAAGTTTTTGGATCATAACCCCAAAACTCGATCCAAGGCGGCAAGAAACACTTGGTTTTCACGAGCCGTCCCCACTGTCACGCGTAGATGGTTGGGAAGGCCATAATTCGCTATCGGGCGAACGATCACGCCCTCGCGCAACAAGGCATCGTATACGGGCAAGGCGCTGCGCCCGACATCAATGGCAATGAAATTGCCCACCGATGGAATATAGGCCAACCCCCGCTTAACCATGGCCTCGGCAAGCATCACCAGACCCTCGCTGTTCAAGGCGACCGTGCGTTGCAGATGATCGTCGTCGGACAATGCCGCCGCCGCAGCGGCAAGGCCCAGGGAATTGACGTTAAACGGCTGGCGGACCCGGTTGAGCAAATCGGCTATGCCTAAACTGCTGACTGCGTAACCCACACGCAAACCGGCCAAGCCATAGGCTTTTGAAAAAGTACGGGTGACAATAAGATTTGGGAAATCATCCAGCCATTCGAGTGCGTTAGGATAATCCGGTTCACTGACATATTCAAAATAGGCTTCGTCAATGACAACCAAGGCATGTTCGGGGACTTTCCGAAGAAAACCGGCCAAATCGTCCCGCTTCAGGTAGTTTCCCGTGGGATTGTTGGGATTGGCAATGAAAATGAGCCGGGTATGCGTGTCGATCAATTTCAGCATCGCGTCCAGATCGTGGCCATGGCGAGGTCCGACAGAACCGTCGTGCGCCTTTGCGACGCAGGCGCTTGCCCCCACCGCTTGCGTGACAATCGGGTAAACGGCAAACGCATGTTGCGAGAAAATGGCAGATGACGCCACCGACAAAAACGCCCGCGCCGCCAATTCGAGCACGTCATTCGAGCCGTTTCCCAAGGTAATCTGCGCTGGCTCGACACCCAGTTTCCCGGCCAAGGCAGATTTCAATTCGAATCCACCGCCGTCGGGATAAAGATGCAGTGTGCCTAACCCCGACCGGATGGCTTCCAAGGCTTTCGGACTGGGGCCCGACGGATTCTCGTTGGAGGCCAGTTTGACAATATTGGGGATGCCCATCTCCCGCTCCAGTTCTGCGATGGGTTTTCCGGGTTGGTAGGGCGTGAGCTTGCGAACGCCTTCAACGGCGAGTTTTTCGGGATTCATGTTTGTTTTGTTGTTTTGTGTTGCATTCACCCGATGCCACGCGGATAAGAACCGAGCAACTTCAGCATCAGCACATTCTTCTCTAATTCGTTGAGGGCTTTTGCCAAGGGTTCGTCTTGGTGGTGTCCTTCAACATCAATGAAAAAGACATAATCCCAAGCCCCACGGCGAGAAGGCCGGGATTCGATTTTGCTCAGGCTAATCGAATAACGGGCAAAGGGTTCCAGCGTATTGTACAAAGACCCCGGACAGTTGTGTGTGGAAATTAACAAAGAGGTCTTATCCGCCCCCGTGGGACCCACTGGGTGACGGCCAATGACCAAAAAGCGGGTCGTGTTGTCCGGTTCGTCTTCGATATTTCGCTCCAGTATGGCCAGCCCGTACAACTCCGCAGCCACCTCGCCGGCTATGGCGGCGCTGTGCGGCTCCACATCCGCCATGCGGGCGGCCTCGGCATTGCTGCTGACACTGACTTTCTCGGTATGGGGAAGGGAACGGTCCAGCCACTGCCTACATTGTGCCAATGACTGTTGATGGGAAAACACGAGGCGAACACTTGCCAAGTCTTGCTCCCTGCTCATCAGGTTGTGATGGATGCGCAATGCCACCTCACCGGCAATCAGCAGGGGCGAGCGCAGAAAACTATCGAGGGTGTGAGTGATGACACCCTCCGTGGAGTTTTCCACCGGCACCACACCAAATTGGCAGGCACCACTTTCCACCGCACGAAAAATTTCGTCGATGGCCGGATAGGGCTGTGCCTTGATGGCGTGACCAAAATGCCTGTAGGCCGCTTGCTGGGTGAAAGTGCCCGCGGGCCCGAGAAAGGCCACAGTGAGAGGCTTTTCCAAAGCCAGACACGCCGACATCACTTCGCGGAAAAAACGCGCCACCGTCTCGCTGGAAAACGGGCCGGGATTGTTTGCAACCATGCGGCGCAAAACCTCGACCTCCCGCTCCGGCCGGTAGAAAGTTTCCACTTCGCCACGGGCTTGCTTGGTCTCCGCAACCTTTTGGGCGCACATCGCACGACGATTCAGAAGTTCAAGAATCTGATCGTCGATTGCGTCGATTTGCTTACGGATTTCCGCAAGCGCAGGATCGACTTTTTGACTGTGATTATTTTGCTCCACGACGAAACCCGGGGTTTTCACTTGAGGCTTAAATGACCCGGGCGGCCAGTACGCCGTTGATCGCCCTTATCTTTTCCAAAGTCCCCGCTGGCACCTGGTTGCTCAGATCGACTAGGGTATAGGCGTACTCCCCCCGGGACTTGTTGAGCAAATCGACGATGTTCAGGTTGGCTTCCCCCAGTGCGCTGGAAATTTGGCTGACCATGTTCGGCACGTTGGCGTTAGCCACGCACAGGCGGCACACGGATTCTTCCGCACGCGGTGACACCACCCCCGGAAAATTGACTGCATTTTGGATATTGCCGTTTTCGAGGAAATCGCAAATCTGGTCGGCCACCATGACCGCGCAATTGTCTTCGGCTTCTTCAGTGGATGCGCCAAGGTGCGGCAGCAGGATGACACCCCTTTGCCCCAGTAAAGCGGCAGTGGGAAAGTCGCAAACATAGTTGCGCATCCTTCCCCCTTGCAGGGCAGCCAAAACCGCAGACTCATCGACGATGCCGGAACGGGAAAAGTTCAACAACACCGCTGTGTTCTTTAACAGGTCGATGCGCGACGGGTTGACCAGACTTCGGGTATGGTCATTAAGCGGGATGTGCAGACTGATGAAATCCGACCTGCTGACCAAATCATCCACCCCCAGCGCCTTTTCCACCGTGGAGGACAACTGCCAGGCGCTATCGACGGTCATCGAGGGATCGAAACCAATGACCTTCATGCCCAAGGCAAGGGCCGCATTGGCGACCTTGACACCAATGGCACCCAGGCCAATCACGCCCAGTGTCTTGCCCGCCAGTTCAGTTCCAGCAAAGTCCTTCTTGCCCTTTTCCACTGTTTGGTTGATCGCCTCGTCGTCCGTACCCTGCAATTTATTGGCGAAATCCCAAGCTTGGCAGATGTGCCGGCTCGCCAGCAACATACCGGCAATCGCCAGTTCTTTGACCGCGTTGGCGTTGGCCCCGGGTGCATTGAACACCGGAATGCCCCGCTGGGAATATTCGGCCACCGGGATGTTGTTGACACCCGCCCCGGCCCTGCCCACACATTTGACGGAATCAGGGATGGCAACGCCGTGGAGCTTGAACGAGCGCAGCATGATGGCGTCGGGGTGTTGGATTTCCGATGCGACTTCGTACTTGTCACGCGGCAACCGGTTCAAGCCAACGGGCGAGATGTTGTTGTAAGTCAGAACTTTATACATGTTTCTTAAGATTCCTTTGCGTATTTTCCGCAGAAGTTGTTAGTTTATTTTGATGATAAAGCGGTCAACTAATTTCGTTTGGAATTATCCGTGTTTCCGCTCGAACTCAGCCATGAACTCAATCAGCGCATCCACACCCGCCGCTGGCATGGCATTGTAAATGCTGGCGCGCATCCCGCCAACTGAACGATGCCCACCCAAGGATACCAGACCGGCAGCATTGGCTTCGGAGGTGAAGGTTTTTTCCAATTCCGGGTTGGCTAGGGTGAACGGCACATTCATCCGCGAGCGGTAAGCAGGCTCCACCGGATTGCCATAAAACGGCGAAGCGTCAATGGCAGCGTAAAGCTTGGTCGCCTTGGCAATATTATGCGCTTCCATCGCCGCCAAACCGCCCTTTTCCTTCACCCATTCCAACACCAAGCCGAGCAAATACCAATTGTAGGTGGGCGGCGTGTTGAGCATTGAATCATTTTCGGCCATGACTTTATAATCAAAAATCGAAGGCGTGACCGGCAAAGCATGGCCGATTAGGTCATCGCGGACGATGACCACGGCAATGCCCGCCGGACCCATGTTCTTCTGGGCACCGGCATAAATCAAGCCGAATTGGCTCACATCCACTGGGCGCGACAGGATATTGGACGACATGTCGCAGACCAAGGGCAAACCGCCCGCATCGGGGATTTCCTGGAATTCCACGCCGTTGATGGTTTCATTGGACGTGTAATGCAGATAGGCGGCTTCCGGGTCGATTTTCCAATCCGCCCGTGCCGGGATGTTCTTGAATCCATTTTCCTTGGAACTGGCGGCGACTTTCACTTCGGCGTATTTTTTCGCTTCGCTGATGGCTTTGCCCGACCAAATGCCGGTGTTGACATAATTGGCAACCGTTTTGCCCGCCAACAAATTCATCGGGATGGCGGCAAACTGGCCGGTCGCACCGCCAGCCACAAACAGTACCTTGTAGTTTTCCGGCACGCCCATGATTTCCTTGAAATCCGCCTCGGCCCTCTCGGCGATGCTGACGTATTCCTTGCCGCGATGGCTCATTTCCATCACCGACATGCCGGATTTGCCCCATTCAAGCATTTCGGCCTGGGCGCGTTGCAATACTTCCTCCGGCATCGTCGATGGCCCGGCACTAAAGTTGTAGACTCTGGACATATAAACCTCTTAAGGTTGATGTTGATAATATTTTCTTGACACCACGCTGGGCGTGGTGTTAAGAAAATAAATGTAAACCATCTGCTCGGCAAATACCGATAGGTCAGCAGTTGAATTTCAATAATTCTGGTTTCTGTTCAATGTTTAGACTAAGTATTTAATACCTTTGTAGAAATTTAATTTTCGCTCCCATGCCGGAGTACTCATCGTTATGTACAAGTGCGCAGATACCTGTATTTTGCAACCCGTGGGGTTGCCAGCTATTAGCCGGGGGTTGAGCGACTGAGCGACACCCCCGGTTGATGTCAAATACAGCATTCGACCCCGGAGGGGTCGCAGCAAATAGTCTATAAAACACAATGCCCTTCTGAATGTTTTGAATAAAGCTTCGGTTGGTAATACCTCTGATGAACCGGTTTAGCTAAAGACTGCGATACTTTCAGGGTCGATCTTCTTATTTATATGCTATCCGGGGGCTTTCCGGGGGTGTCGCCACGCTCAACCCCCGGCTAATGGCTTGAACCCCTTCTGGGTTCTGTTTATTAAGCAAATCCAGAATAATAGAAAGCGGCTATTTAAGTATTGGGTTCCCACTCCAGAGATTCGAAATCAGCCCGTAGGATGTGCCGACGAAGGAGGCGCATCTTCGCGATTGATGCGCACGCAAGCTCAGCGCATCCTACGACCCTAGGATAAATACTGTTCATATTCGTCATGACTGCCAATCCAAAACCATGTCACGGTGTCACCCTCCATAATACCCAAAGCTCGATACCCTAGTGTAACCCTTACTGACCAGATATTTTCCTGTTTATTGACGCATTTAAAGTGCAGCGAGGGATAGAACGGATTTTCCGACCATAACCGGTAAGATTTCCTTGCAGATTGCCTCAGTTCAAACCTAAGGTTTTTATAGGCTTCCCAGAACGATGGCAAAGTCTGTGACTTCATAATTCATCAAGGTTCATGGGACGTGCTTTACCTTGAGCAATGTCTCTTTTAGCTTGTCGCGCCATTGCAGTCAACTTAGATTCAGTTGATTTAAACAGTCCATCCCAACGAATATCGTCCCGTATTTCAGCAATGTAGTTCCTTAAATGCTCCGCAACCTCATTTTGTGCCGAATCAGGCAAAGATTCCAACATTTTGACAACAGTAACTATGGTTTCAGATGACATAAATATATCCCCTAGACAAACTTTTTTTCAATTTTGACGCGATTTGCCTGTCCCGTTCGTCCCAATCCATGGTTTCAATCCATTCCCTGAGTTTCACGAAGTCCTGTTTTGGCAAAGAGGCTATTTCGGTTTGGATATGCTCTAATTGGTTCATTGGTTAATCTTCGCTTGGGGATTTTCCGCGCTTAATTTGAAAGTTCGCGAATGATGGGCTTCGCAAGCTCAACCCATCCTAAGGCCCTGTATAGTTTGAATATATATCATTCGGCGCAATATGCGGCAAAACCGCTATTGCGCCTTACCGCGTTGTATTTTGCAACCCGTAGGGTTGCCAGCTATTAGCCGGGGGTTGAGCGACTGAGCGACACCCCCGGTTGATGTTCAGATACAGCATTTGACCCCGGAGGGGTCGCAGCCAACAGTCTAACAAACCCGCTGCCATTCCGGATTTTGGAATAGTATTTCCGGCTAGTTATATCTCTGAACCGTTTTAGCTAAAGACTGCGACCCTTTCAGGGTCGATATTCTTATTTATATGCTATCCGGGGGTGTCGCTACGCTCAACCCCCGGCTAATGGCTTGAACCCCTTCGGGGTTCTGTTTATTAAGCAAATCCAGAATAATAGAAAGCGGCTATTTATGTATTGGGTTCCCACTCCTGAGATTCGAAATCAGCCCGTAGGATGTGCCGACGAAGAAGGCACATCTTTACGCGATTGATGCACTACGGCCTTGATTTTTTATTTATTAATAAAATTCAATATAATTCCTAAATTATCAGGTAAATACATAAATACAAATACAAGTAATGAACCAAAAACAAGTACGAGTAACTGAGATGGTCTTAGTTTTTCTCGAAAAAATATAATAGAATAGGATGAGAACACAATTAAAATGACTCCTCCTGCTATAACCAATAATCTCGCTGCATCGTTGAATACCATTCCTTTGCCAGCCTGAGTACTAGTTACTAAAATCGCAATAATAGCAGATAAAATACCCAACAATTCAATGATCCTTAATCTCACTTCCTCCAATTTAACGACTGACTCTTTGTGTTGTTGCCCTAAGATATTGCTATGTTCTAAAAACTGAATTTTAAGCCTTATTATTTGGTAATCCCCTATCCTGAGGGCATAGCCATTTTTTCCGGAAGGTTCTATTTCAATGGCTTTTTGTATCATATCTTTAGCTTCACTGTAGCGACCCATCAGGGATAATAAATTTGCTTTAGTGGCATAATATCTTGCATATTCCCCATTAAGTCCTATCGCTTTATCTATAGAAAGCTCTGCTTCATTAAAATTTATAATAGTCACTGACTTGGCCGATGTTTCCGCTAACTCAATCACTGTACTGGTAAATAAATGAAGAATGTTTGGTAAGTTTTGAGCCTCTTCTTTTGCTCTGTGTGCATACTCCAAAGCAAGTTTGCAATTGGAGACATTCTTGACTTTGCAGCTATAATATTGGCTCCTAAATGTTAAATACATTAAATGATTTGAAAAAATATCTTCATATTTATCAACAAATTTTCTATATTTAAAAAATTCCCTTTCTTGCCAAAAATAAACAAGAATACAATAAAGTGCATTAAATCTGACAGATTCTTTATAATTATCATCATCTAAAACATTAACAAGTATCATATCATGATTATCTAATTTATCAAGTATTTCTCTAGCTTTAAAAGCATAAGATTGTTCATTTTCATCCGGCAATCCATCAAGCAAGATCACAAGTTGATTTATATTTAAAATATTTCTATGATCTGATTTATTTACCTTATCTGAATGGTTTATTCTACTATTTTTTGTAGTCATAAATTATCCATTTTAGTATACTCATTATTAAGGTTATCAATAGCCCAGAGACACTGAAACAGTATAACCCTTCTTTCTCAAGAAAGTCTGGAGATTTGCTAATAAATCAAAAACCTCTAAATCAGTAAAAATAGCAGTTACAGCTACGCCCGCAGAAACAGGAACATCATCAAACCAACTCATTATTAGTCTATTAGATTTCAATATTTCCAGTTTATTTTCAACCGAAAAAAAATCATTAACATCTTGTTGAGCAATTTCTAAAAAATTGAATTCCACCTTCCCTCGTGGTGGGCTAAAAATTATTGATAATTTTGACATAAAATATCTACCTTGTAGAGTTAGTGATTGTCTTGATATTTAAACAACTATTATTTCGGTTTCTAAGTCAATTGAATATTTATTATATATTTCATCTTTAACCATATTTATAAAATCAATATATTCTTCTGGACTCGCACTTCCATAGTTAACTATATTAAGAGGTTGGCTTTTCCAAACACCACAATCTCCGTGCCTTTTACCTGCCCATCCCATATCATCAATAAGCCAAGCCGCAGGAACTTTTACCATCTCATGACACATGATTTCATTGTTATCAACATATGATAATTGAGATGAAGGATAACATTGTATGTCAGGACACATATTTCTAATATTATTGAGCTGTTGCTGCGTAATTAAAGGGTTTTTAAATACGCTTCCTACAGTCCCAACATCGGAAATATCTGGTAATTTTTTCTTTCTTATATTTACAATTGCTTGATAAACATCTCGCACTGTATATGGCTGATTAGCAACTTTTGATAACTCATCTTCAACGGATTCATACCTTGATTTATAACTAATATTTAAAACTGGGTGTTTAGTTAATTTCAACAAAATACTTATAATTATATATTTTCCTTTCAACTCTTCTTTAAAAATACTTGTTCTGTACCCTAAACGACAATCATCTACCAAAAATCTCCGAAAAGCACTAGTAGATATATCAATTGCATCAACAGACAAAAGTGATTCGTGCAAATTGTGTCCATAGCAGGCTATATTTTGAACCGGCGCGGCACCTGCCGTGCCAGGAACCATTGCTAGGTTTTCAATACCGCCCCATCCTTGTGAAACAGTGAACTCAACTAGAGATGACCAATCTTCACCCGCACTTACTTCAAGATGTACAAAATTCTCATCTTCATAAACTATTTTCTTACCTTGAATACCCATTTTTATAATTAAGCCATCAAAATATTTTGAAAAAAATATATTTGATCCACCTCCAAGTATTAAAATATTATCAAAATTTTTTCTATCTGCTATAACTTCTCTTAATTCTTCAATAGAAGTAATAAAAACAAAAAATTTAGAAAAAACATTCATACGCAATGTATTCATTGATTTCAATGAAACATTTTTAATTATTTTGTATTTTATATTCTCGATTACCACTTAAATATCTCGTATTATGATTCTTATCTAGATTATTTAATTATTCTGTTACCCTAGTCCGCAGAAGGCGAAATAGCGAAGCGTATTCCGCCGAATGCTTGCAAAGCATTAAGGATCATACCCACATTTACGCTATGGCCCAGCATCCGCTACATTTCTGACGCTAGGGATTTTAGACTGATTGGATAAAGCGGCAGCGGGTGTATACGGTGCATTAGGCTCGTCACCCAACTCTGCACAGGTTTGAAGATAATCGTCAACCGCTTCTTCAAATGCAACTTTCAATTTTTCTGGAGAGTCTGCGACATAGGTGACAATATCATTAATGAATAACAATTTTCCAAATAGGATATTGTCTACGACATTGACTTCTGCCGTCCCAAAATAACCTTTGTATTGAAAATGTCGTTTCACTATATTTTTTGACATGCCATCATCGGTTTTTGCTTGGCATGACTTCAACTAACCTTAGTCTTAATTGCGTACTCCAAGATAATCAGTCAGAACGCCTTAGCCAACCCCGCTTGCTTCAAAACCGCATTGGCGGTGTTACGCGACTTGATATGATTGTCAACCACAAAGGGAATGCCATTGATAGGACTAAACCATATCGCATGGTCTAACTTCCCCACACGGATAAAATGGCAACCCGCCCTTCTCAAAATCTGCTTGAGTTCAGGCGTGAAACTCTTCACTTCAGACGTGTCTCGCTATATCAACGCAATCGGCATGCAAGTGAAAAGGTATCCCAGACTGGATTTTAGATCCACTTAGCACCAATAATTCCGGGATCATGATGCGAAGCTTGCCCAGTAACAGTTCCACTGTTTTAGCTTCCGTGGCGAGTCCTGGCACATCGTCACTGCTGGCTACCCAAACTCTAGCCCCTTCGTCCCAAACGGCAAAAACATGATATTCGTTCATAAAGTTATCCGAGTATAACCGGATGATGTCCTGCCATTATTCCGCCAATGAAATTTCCAATCGGCGCTCTATCCTGTCTATGCGTTCCTTAAGCCGGTCAATGCTGGATTGCTGCCTGGCAATGTCTTCGCCAGTCCCGGCTTCATCGCGCCGAATCCCAGCGACCGCCGATTCAAGGCGGTTGATTCGGTGTTTGACATCGCCAAACTCGTTGCGCATTTCCGTCTGCAATCCCTCAATCTGATTCCGCATTGCTCGAAATTGTTCAAGTATCAAATATTCAATGTTATCAGCCATGGTTGATACCTGTTGAGTTAAGGTTGAAAAACCCATCGTTAAAATCTTGTGCAGGAAGCCTGAGCTTCCTCTACTGTGGCCCCCAATCTGGAGATTGGGAACACCAGCAAATACCTATTATTCCCCGTCAGAAGACGGCTCCTCACTTTCCGTAGCGGCGGGAGGCTCTTCCGTATCGGCACTATCCTCCTCCCCCTCCGGCAAATTGGCTATCCGATCCACGCCGACGACTTTTTCCCCTGAATTTAGCTTGATGACGGTCACGCCCTGGGTGTTGCGGCCCACCACCGAGATTTCATCCACACGGGTGCGGACTAAAGTCCCCGCGTCGGTGATGATCATAATCTCGTCGGTGTCTTCGACCAGGGTCGCGCCGACCAATGCGCCATTTCGGGTGGATGTTTGAATGGAAATGACACCTTGACCGCCCCGGTTGTGGCGGGGGAATTCATCCAAGGCCGTGCGTTTGCCATATCCGTTTTCGGTGATGTTCAGCACCGTGCCCGTGCTGGAGATAATCAGGGCGATGACCTTTTGGCCTTCTCTCAAGCTCATGCCGCGCACACCCGTGGCGGTGCGGCCCATGGCCCGCACATCGGTTTCCTTGAAACAGACCACTTTGCCGTCGCTACTGAACAGCAATACATCCTGCTCGCCGTTGGTGATGGCGACATTGACCAGTTGGTCGCCTTCGCGCAGTTCAATGGCGATCTTGCCGGTTTGGCGCTGGCGTTCGAATTCGTTCAACGGCACTTTCTTGACAGTCGCCGATGTCGTCGCCATGAAGATGTAATGATGTTCGTCAAACTCGCGCACCGGCAATATGGCGTTGATGCGCTCGCCTTCCGCCAACGGCAGCAAATTGACGAACGGCCGGCCGCGTGCGGTGCGGCTGGCGACTGGCAGGTCATAAACCTTGAGCCAGTACACTTTGCCGGTGCTGGAGAAGCACAGGATGGTGTCGTGTGTGTTGGCGACGATAAGCTTTTCAATGTAATCTTCCTCCTTGGTCGGCGCAGCTTGTCTGCCACGGCCACCGCGCCTCTGCGAGCGGTAATCGGTCAACGGCTGCGACTTGACATAGCCTTCGTGGGACACTGTGACCACCATATCCTCTTCCGTGATGAGGTCAGCGGCGGACAGATCCAGCCGATCCTCAATGATTTCGGTGCGGCGCTTGTCGCCGAACTGGTCGCGCACCGCCACCAATTCTTCGCGTATCACTTCCATCAGCCTCACATCATCGCCGAGAATCCTTA
>Ga0268283_1000962_pt1 | contig 15384 bp, 10 predicted proteins | sample saktaG_13_FD_190140 | JGI IMG/M metagenome (GOLD analysis project Ga0268283, IMG submission 190140) | Saline water microbial communities from Sakinaw Lake, British Columbia, Canada - sak_2013_06_06_36m | ecosystem: Environmental > Aquatic > Non-marine Saline and Alkaline > Saline ... | reverse complement strand
CAGCTAAATTTGTACACGTATAATTGATTGGAGTACTTATTAGATACTCCACGTAGCGTCGTTTTGTAATCATGTTCATATTATACGCAAAATCAACTCCTTATGAGAAGACAAGCGAAAGTCCTAATTCCAAAAAATTGCAGACCCACTTCGAATGCCCGATATGTTTAATTCTTAGGATTCGCATAATTATAGCCAAAATAGTGCAAAATGGTAAAATCGCTATTTCTGGTTTCCTTTTTGAAGAAACCACCCCGCCCTTCGGCCACTCCTCCTTATCAAGAGGGGAAGTTCTATAAACCGAGATTCACAAAATCCCCACCTGCCAAGGGAGAGTACGCCAAAGGCCGGAGGGGGTCTTGTAGAACAAGATCTACAGACAAGCGTAATCAAAAAATCAAAAGTCAAGAGGGAATTGAAACTGTTTTTAGGAAGTTACTGAGCCTGCGGCGTGCTACAATTTTTGGCCAAGGGGTTTTACCCAAGAGGGTCTTTCATGTATCACTCACGAAATGAACAGCCTACCGAGCCAGGTTGGGAACGAGAAGCCATCCAACAGATTGCTGCGTCCATTGTTGACGAACAGAAGCGTGCCCGTCGCTGGGGAATCTTCTTCAAAATGTTGGGATTTCTCTACGTATTTTCGATTCTTGGGCTTTTTTTCTGGAGTGAAGGCACCGATCTTCTAAACATTAACGGCGGCCCACACACTGCTCTTATAGACATCACAGGCATGATCTCTAGTGGGGAAGATGCCAATGCAGATGATGTCGTTTCTTCGCTACGGGCTGCTTTTAGCAGTGCAGAAACCGCGGGGATCATCCTCCGTATCAACAGTCCAGGGGGAAGTCCCGTACAAGCTGGCTACATCAACGACGAGATTTGGCGGCTCCGCAAGAAATATCCCAAGATCCCGATTTACGCAGTCATAAGCGATTTGTGTGCCTCTGGTGGCTACTATATTGCTGCCGCTGCCCAAAAGATCTATGCAGACAAAGGCAGTCTTGTTGGTTCGATTGGTGTCCGAATGGATTCTTTCGGATTCGTCGATGCCATCAAAAAACTCGGGATTGAACGCCGATTGATCACTGCAGGGGAACACAAAGGCTTCCTAGATCCCTTCCTCCCAGAGAAACCAGAGGAAGTAGAGCACGTGAAAGGATTGCTCTCGGAGATTCACAAGCAATTTATTGACGTAGTCAAAAAAGGCCGAGGGGATCGCTTAAAAGACGATCCAACCGTGTTTAGTGGTCTCATTTGGACTGGAGAACAAGCAAAGGCGTTGGGATTGGTCGACGAATTGGGATCTGCTGGTTTTGTAGCACGTGAAGTAATCAAAGCAGACAAGATCGAAGACTACACCCATCGCAGTGACTTTATAGACCGGGCTTTGGAGCACTTAGGCTCTTCTATTGCGCACAATCTTCCCAAAGCCTTTTCTCGCGCCACTCTGCAATGAGGTTCCCATGTTAGAACCTTCCGATGTCAAAAAGATTGCGCACTTGGCTCGTTTGGCAGTGGGGGAAGAGGAGATCCCGCGCTACTCGCGGGAGCTGTCTAACATCTTGGCATTCGTGCAACAAATGGATGCCGTGGATGTGAGCCACGTTGTGCCCATGGCGCACCCACTGGACGCGATCCAGCGATTGCGCCCAGATCACGTGACGGAACAAGATCAGAGGGCACTTTTTCAATCGATTGCACCTCTGGCAGAAGAAGGACTGTATCTAGTCCCTAGGGTCATTGAATGAAACCCAAAACTATTTCTGAATTATCCGCAGGTCTACAAACAGGCCAGTTTTCCAGTCGAGAACTCACGGAAGAAACGCTAAAGCGTGTTCAGGCGGATACCCTAAACGCCTTTATTACGGTCACTCCAGAAATAGCCCTTGCCCAAGCCGAAGCAGCGGATGCTCGTCGGGCTGCTGGGGAGTCTGGCCCTCTTCTGGGGATTCCGATTGCCCACAAAGACATCTTTTGCACCAAAGGGGTACGGACTTCTTGTGGTTCTCGGATGCTAGATCGTTTCATTGCTCCTTATGACGCCACCGTAGTGACTAGGTTGCAACAGGCCGGTGCGGTCATGGTTGGAAAAACCAACATGGATGAATTTGCCATGGGTTCTTCCAATGAAACGAGCTTTTATGGTCCAGTAAAAAATCCTTGGGATCCCCAAGCCGTTCCAGGAGGTTCTTCTGGGGGTTCTGCGGCTGCAGTCGCCGCGGGTCTAGTGACTGCGGCCACGGGCACGGACACGGGGGGTTCGATCCGACAACCCGCTGCCCTTTGCGGGGTTACGGGCATAAAACCCACGTATGGTCGAGTCTCTCGCTACGGGATGATTGCTTTTGCTTCTTCACTTGACCAAGCAGGCCCGATTGCGAGCACTGCATTAGATTGTGCACATCTGCTCAATGCCATGGCAGGGTTTGACCCTCTCGATTCCACAAGTTTAGATAAACTGGCTCCTGACTACACAGTTGGGATTGATGCACCCTTGACTGGTTTAAGAATCGGGCTACCAAAGGAATACTTTGGGGAGGGTTTGGATCCTCAGGTAGGAGATATTATCCAAGAAGCGGTAAGGACTCTTGAGAAGTTAGGAGCTATCATTAAGGAGATCCGACTGCCTAGCACCCACTTGGCCGTACCAGCTTATTACGTGTTGGCACCAGCAGAAGCCTCTTCTAACTTGGCGCGGTACGATGGCGTGCGTTATGGCCACCGTTGTGACCATCCTAAAGATTTGTTGGATCTATACACTCGATCTCGAAACGAGGGTTTTGGCGCAGAGGTGAAACGCCGGATCATGATCGGGACATATACCCTCTCTGCTGGGTATTATGATGCCTACTACCTTAAGGCACAAAAACTACGTCGGGTCATTCGTGAAGATTTCCTTCGCGCTTTTGAAGAAGTGGACATCATTGCGGGTCCTACTTCTCCGACGGTAGCTTTTAACCTAGGAGAAAAGACCGCGGATCCTGTGACTATGTACCTTTCGGACATTTACACCATTGCGGTCAACCTGGCTGGATTGCCCGGGCTTTCAATGCCGGTTGGGTTCGTGCGTGGGCGGCCTGTGGGTATGCAACTCATTGGAGGAGACTGGCAAGAAAGTCAGTTACTCCGGGTGGCGCACCGTTATTGCTATTGCTAAAACAGCTTGACATCTTCCCCGCCCTAAAGAGCGGGGTTTTTTGCGTGTACCGGCAACAAAGATCAGGGATGCACAATCTACCCATGCTGCAAGTTTTTTTTGGATTGATCAAATGCTGCACAAAAATCTGAAAGTCTTACAAGAAGTTTTTGCACTGCCTCGTAAGCTCGTGTTTCTCATCTTCGGCACTGCTTTTTTTTTGATAGTTGGAGTTCTTTCTTTTTACCACTCCCGAGAAAGGATGATATACCATCAAGTAGAGGAAAATCTCAAAATTATCACGGTCTCAAAAGTAGGTAGCATTGCTGAATGGCGATCTAATATTCTTAGTGATGCCTCTATTTTAATGGATAGTCCCTTTCTCTCCGAACAAGTGGAGATTTGGCTAAAAAATAAAACTCCCAACTCAAAGGAAAAAATCCTCAAAAAGTTTTATGCTCTTCGAAATTATTATGGTTACGAAGACATTCAGATCCTAGACCCTGTAGGACAAAGTTCTTTGAGCCTTGGAGAAGAATCAGAAATTCTCGATGAAACAGAAAAACAAACATTAGATTTGTCTTTTCATGAACATAAAACTTTGCTTAGCAATTTACATAGAGACAAAGAAAACCTTTTCCCTCATATTCTTTGCGTTGCACCATTTTTTTCTTCAGACACAGGAAATCCGTTGGGTGCCATTTCAATTAGAATTAATGTATCAAAAAAATTGTATCCATTAGTTCAAAGTTGGCCAATGCAAAGCAAAAGTGCTGAAAGTTTACTTATCCAAAAAGAAGATGATCATGTTCTTTTCTTAAACGAACTTCGTCATCGACCAAATTCTGCACTCACATTTAAAATTCCTTTAACTGAAACAAAAGTTCCAGCCGTCATGGCAATCTTAGGTAAAATGGGGCTAGTATACGGAAACGATTATCGAAACATACCAGTCATTGCCTTTAATAAACAGATTCCAGATTCACCTTGGTTTTTGGTTTCTAAAATTGACAAGGAAGAAGCCTTTGCCAGGTGGTATTCAGATAGTATTCTTATTTTTTCTCTATTTTTTACGTTGATAGCAATGATGGCTGCTGTAACCTTAGTATTCACGTGGAAAAAAACCGCTAAAAATTATCATAAAAATTGGATCTTAGAAAATCAAGCACGTCAGGAAAAGGAAGGACACTTGCAATTTTTGGAGACCTGCTACCGTACCTATTTCGAGCAATCGAGAGACGGAATTGGCATGGTGGATGCGAATTCCCAGCGCATTTTAGAAGCAAATAATGCGTGGTGTACAATGCTTGGTTATTCTAAAGAAGAACTTTTACAAAAAACCATTTGTGAGATTGATCAGATTTCACCGGAAGAAAGCGCAAATCGTATTCGTTCTATTCAATCTCGTGGTTGGGCAGAATTTGAAGTACGGATGTTACATAAAAATGGATCCGAAGTTGATACAGTAGTAATTGTAAAACCGATCTATATTGATGGAAAATTTTTAATCATCGGAACTATTCGAGACATCACGGAAAATAAAAAAGATCAAATGGCGTTGGAGAAAAGTCAAAAACATTGGAAGGATCTCATAGAAGCCATGCCACACATGGTGTGGTCTTACGGAGGTGAGCGCGAATACGTTAATCAACAATGGAAAGAGTACACCGGTATTTTAGAAACAGAAAATTTAGAAAAATCTTGGATGACGTACTTACATCCAGAAGACCGAGAGCACATCTTTCTAATCTGGCAACAGTCAGTAGCAAACAAAGAAAAATACGACATTGAATATCGTCTACGAAGGCGAGATGGTGTTTACCGCTGGTTCAAAGCACTTGGTACTCCAATCTATGATGAACAAGGAGAAATCGTCCATTGGATTGAGTGCAACATGGATATTGAGGATCTGAAGAAAGCAAAGTACGCGGCTAAAAAAGCTAATCTTGCAAAAAGCGAATTCCTCGCCAACATGAGCCACGAAATTCGCACACCCATGAACGCAATCACTGGATTATCTCAATTACTCTTAGACACATCTCTCAGTCAACAGCAAAAAAATTATTTACAAAAAATTTATAACTCTTCTAAATCTCTTTTGGGCATCATAAATGACATCTTAGATTACTCCAAGATCGAAGCTGGAAAGCTTGGACTAGAAGAAATTGATTTTAGCTTAGAAGAAACTTTACATACACTTGCTTCTTTGTTCTGTCTGCGTGCGGAAGAAAAGGGGGTTGAACTTTTTACTGAAATCATACCAACTACTCCAATGATGATCAATGGAGACCCACTGCGATTTGGGCAGGTACTAAGCAATCTTGTCGGAAACGCACTCAAATTTACGGAAGAGGGCGAAATCTACGTCAAAATAGAGCAAATCAGCAGTAACGATAAAGAATGGTTATATTGTTCTGTACGTGATACTGGGATTGGAATGACAGAGGCACAAATAGAGCAACTATTTCGCTCGTTTAGCCAAGCTGACACCTCTACGACTCGAAAGTATGGCGGAACAGGTTTAGGCCTTACCATTAGCAAACGCTTGGTAGAGTTGATGGGGGGGGAAATTGGTGTCGAAAGTGTATTTGGAAAAGGTTCTAATTTCTTTTTTTCAATCCCACTCCGACCAGCTGAAAGAACAGAGCCTCTTCCTTTACGTCCAATGAAGACCCTAGTAGTAGACGATCAAGATACTTCTTTAGAAATTTTGAGTAGAATACTCAATGCATGGTCTTTTGATGTTTCATTAGCAAATTCTGGCTCAGAAGCGTTACGAAAAATAAGAGAAGTTAAGCGCATTGGACAACCATTTGATCTTATTCTCCTAGATTGGAAAATGCCAGAGATTAATGGTTTGGATTTGGCATATCAACTTAGAGAGGAATACAGTGACAGCCTTCTCCATCCTTTGGTGATTATGGTCACTGCCTTTCAAAAAGAAATGATTTTGCAGACTGCAGAAGACCTTCCAGTGGATGCTATTCTTGAAAAGCCAATCACTCCTTCTAGGCTACACGACGTAACAGCGGAATTGCAATACGGCAAGAAGAAGGTTTCCTATCTACCACAAGTAAAAGAAAAAGATTTATTTCAAATTACCAAGGCAATTCATGGTGCGCAAGTTTTATTAGTAGAAGACAATGAAACCAACCAATTAGTGGCTAGAGAATTTTTGAGAAAAATGGGAGTTCTGGTTGAAATTGCTTCTAATGGGATAGAAGCAGTTACTATGGCGACGGGACGCGAGTACGACATTATTTTAATGGATTTGCAAATGCCTGAAATGGATGGTTTTAATGCTACTCGGCACATTCGATCTGCAGGCAAAACCGTCCCAATTATCGCCATGACTGCCGCAGTAATGGCAGAAGATCGAAAATCCGCTACCCTAGCAGGGATGGATGAGCACATTTCGAAACCTATCGATCCAGAAGAATTAGCAAAAACACTAATTACTTGGATCCAACCGAAAAATCAAAAGTTCGAATGTAATCAGCAGGAAACACGTAATCTTGGGAATCCTTTTTTCATTCCTGGACTTGATTTATTGACTGCAGTAGGGAGATTGGCCGGAGATTGGGGCATTCTACGTGCTGTATTATTAGGGTTTCATAGGGACTTTTCGAGTGCCATCAGAAATCTTGAGGAATTCTTAAAAACAGGACAACACCAAGAGGCTCTGCGTCTACTCCACACGCTCAAAGGTTTAGCAAAAACGATTGGTGCAGATGAATTACACAAAATTTCGGAAAACCTAGAAAAAGAATTACGAACTGGAGACAAAGAGATTGAAATAGGAAGTCTACAAGACTCTTTAGAGACAGTACTCGCTATGATTGCTACTTCGGATTTATCCATTCCTCCTCCTGTTGTTTCTAAACTTCTTACCCCGGATCTTCTGCTTGCGTTACTAGAAGAGTTAGGTGCCTTACTAGAAGAGTCTACTTTTCTACCAGAGGGAATTTTAGAAGAAGTTCAGTTTCAACTTGTGGGAAAAGTACCTAATAGTTGGATTGAAGAATTGACTACTTTGGCCGATGCATATTCTTGTACTTTGGCAAATCAGACTTTGAGAAAGATCATTTCTCACTTGTCCACTTGAATGTTAGAAATGGCATGCAAAAAAATCTGGTAATTGCCGTTCTTCTATTTTTTTCTTGGATATCTTGGGCAAAAGAACCCGTTGAACCATCAATGGGCGTGGTGTTTTTTGATTCAAACTCCGCTCGATGTTCTCAGAAGTGCCGATCTCAATTAGAGCCTTGGATACAATTTTTGAATGCTTCAAAAGAACAAAAAAAAATAGATATCTCTGGACACACCGATGCCACTGGAAATACTAAATTTAATGAGTCTTTGTCTTTAAGGCGAGCAAAAACGGTTTTTAAATATTTGACTTCAAAAAAGATAGATCCTTCCAATCTACAGTTAAGCTACTACGGTGCACGGCAACTCAAAGATCAAAAACATCCTAAATCAGCTACCAATCGCAGAGTAGAAATCCGTTTTTTAGATCAGGCTACTATTTCTACTTTGAATCCAAAAGAATTTGAGGAACTGAATGCGCAAGCCGTGCATCTATATCGGCAAGGAAAATACGCAGAAGCAGAGCCATTTTTCCAACGTGCACTTACTTTTCAAGAAAAAACTTTAGATCCTGCAGATTCAGGACTCTGGTTACCACTCAATAATCTAGGAATGGTTTATAAAGCTCGAGAGCGTTATTCTGATGCGGAAAAATTGTTTCGACGAGCTTTGGAAATTCGAGAAAAGTCACTGGGACAGGAAAACCCAGAGTTAGCAACCAGTCTCAATAATTTGGGTTCTCTTTTTCAAAATCAAGGTAAGCATGAAAAAGCGATCCCATTGTATCAACGTGCCCTAGTTCTTTTGGAGAAAACACCAAATACCCTTTCTTTTGGTATTACGTTAAACAACTTAGGTTCGATCTATCAAGATCAAGGCGAATACGCCAAAGCAGAACCTATTTTAGAACGTGCTTTTTTTACTTTTGAGCAAATACCAAATGTGCCTCCTGCGGATATGGCAAGTGTACTTAACAATTTAGGTTCGATTTACCAAATGCAAGGTCAATACGGAAGAGCAGAACCTCTTTTGAAACGTGCATTGGTTTTGCGAGAACAGGCGTTGGGTCGGGGACACCCTGCCGTAGGGCGTATTTTGCAAAACTTAGGAACACTTTATCAATCTCAAGGCCAATTAAGAGAAGCAACTCTTTTGCTTGAACGAGCTTTAGCCCTTCGCCAAAAAGTGTTTGGGCAAAATCCTGCGGAAGTTGCTCAATCCTGCAATGCTTTGGGTTTTGTTTATCAGTTGCAAGATCGGTACGCAGAAGCAGAAACACTACATCTCCGCGCACTTTCGATCCTGCAAAGAACACAAAAAGAACCTCGACAGGCAGATATCGGGCGTACCCTACATGCTTTAGGTAACCTCTACCAAGAATTACGTCAATATAAAAAAGCTGAAAAGTTTTTCAGCCAATCTTCTCAGGTTTTGGAACAATCGCTAGGTGCACACCATATTGATCTTGGCAATGTACTTGATCACTTAGGAAAATTGTACGTAAAGCAGAAACAATATGCCAAAGCTGAGCCAATCTTAAAACGTGCTTTATCCATTCAAAAACAAGTGCTCGGGAGTGACTCTTTAGAATTAGTTAATACGCTTTCTCATTTAGGCGAGTTATACAAACAAACAAATCGTAATTCAGAAGGGCTAGACACCATCCGCGAAGCCAGCAATATCTTACGGCATCGATTGCTCTCGGAAGATTCACATTCTACCGGAGACAGCAGGATTCGAAAATCGGTTTTTTCACTGCACCTTGGTTTTCTTGCAAATCGTTTGAAGGAGGATCCTTCTTTACGTCTTGCGCTGACTGCAGAAAGTATTGAGGTTGCACAACTTCAGCAGAATCGATCGGATAATGTGGCGATTTTCCAGCGAACCGCGCAACACACGACACAATCTTCTCCCTCTTTAGAAGAGTTAATGCGCCAAAGGCAAGAGATCCTTTTGGCTTGGAAAGAAGCAGACAGTGCATGGATTACAGCGGCTAGCAAATCTTCGCAACTAACCGAGTCTGAACAAGCCACTCGCACTCAAATCTCGACGTTTGGCCAACGTCTGAATGCGCTAGACCAAAAGATACGAAGCGAGTTTCCTACTTATTTTGAAATGACTCGACCCGACCCAGTTACACTAGATCGATTGCAACAATGGATCCGTCCTGAGGAGATGATACTACTCTTTGTTTTAGGGTCCGAGGAAAATCCTTCTTATGTTTGGCGAATCCGCGCCAGTGATACCACTTTTCGAGTCTTGCCTTTTAGTCAAAATAAACTGCGACCGCGTATTCACCTGTTCCGTGCAGCCACCGAAAATCAATTTTCCGAGCAATTTCCTTCTAAAGAAGCTTACGCCCTCTACCAAGACCTCATGGGGCCAGAGATGGTTGGAATCAATGGCGTAAAAACTATACTAGTCGTTGCAGATGGCATATTAGGGCAGTTTCCTTTTCCAGCATTGATCACGGAATCCCCCACTTCCGGTGCTCTTCACTGGTTAGCACAACGCTGGTCTATCATTTTCTTGCCTAGCCTTGGTTCGCTGCGCGTGTTGCGATCAGTGGCTACCTAATTGAAGTCTGATTTGAGTGTGCAGGCGAGAATCATCTCAGATTGTTGGGGCGATCCTGAATTGAAATCAATTATCCTGGAGAGGTAGAAACCAACTTGTCAGTCAAGCGTAAATCATAGCGTTCCTGTAGGATCGAGAAAATTTTTGGCGTAATGAAGGCAGGTGGGTTTGGGCCTAATGTTATTCCCTTAATCCCGAGATGTAGCAACGTCAGAAATACTGCTACTGCTTTCTGCTCAAACCAACTAATTACCAATGTTAATGGAAGGTCATTCACTCCACAATTAAGAGCTCTTGCCAGTGCCACTGCTATCGTAATTGCACCGTAAGCATCATTGCATTGCCCCATATCCATAAGTCGCGGTAAACCAAGGTGTTCACCGTAGTCATGGCCACGAATGCGAAATTTCCCACAACCCAGTGTAAGAATAAAAGAATCATTGGGAGTGTTTTTGGCAAATTCACTAAAATAATTTCGGCCTTTCTCTGCTCCGTCACATCCACCGATCACATAAAATCGACTAATCTTCTGAGCTTTGATTGCATCTATGATGAATTGTGCATGATCTAACAAGACAGTGCGGTGAAAACCAATGGTAGATTTTCCGGTGATTTTTTCTTCGCAATGTGGCCCAGACAAAGCTGCGGAAATGACGCGAGAAAAGTCTCCATTTACTATAGGTTGATTACCAGGTATTGCTGTAGCCCGGGTCGTAAAAATTCGGTCACGATATTTTTCTGGTGGTATTAAAACGCAATTGGTAGTAGCCAGTATGGCTCCCGGAAAATCACCGAATTCCCGTTTCTGATCTTGCCAAGCACCGCCGTAGTGGCCTACTAAGTTAGGATGCTCGGCAAACTTCGAATACATATGGGCTGGTAACATTTCACCATGGGTGTAAACATGAATTCCAGTTCCGGTAACCTGTTGGAGAAGCTCCCAAAGATCCAGCAGGTCGTGACCTGTGACCAAAATTCCAGGGCCAACTCGAGTGCCTTCGGTTACTTGAATAGGAGTGGGTTTCCCAAACATTTCTATATGGCCAGCATCGAGCAATTCCATAACTCGTAAATTCATCTCTCCGCATTTCAAACACAAAGCTAACAAAGTTTCCAAATCAAAGTTAACATTTGTCATCGTAGCAAAGAGTGCTTCTTCAATAAATGCTGAAACTACCTCATCACTCTTACCCAAACGCCGTGCGTGATGAGCATAGGCAGCCATTCCCTTCAATCCGTATAAAAGAGTTTCCTGAAGAGACTGAACATCAGCATCTTTTCCACAAGTGCCCGGAGAATTAACACAACCAGTTTGTCGAAAAGTCTGTTCACATTGATTACAGTGCATAAGAATTTCCTCAAAGAAATCGAAAAGAATTGCTACTTCAGTTGTTCATGCAACAGCGTCAGGATACGCTTTCCAGTCGGTGAGGAGTCCGGAGCTCCTTCTTTGTTCAGCACGGTTATTTCTGTTTGTGTCCTGCGGTCTAAAAGCTGAACTTGGTATTGCTCTTCGCTTGGGGTATCGCTGCTCCAAAGCCTAGCAAAGAAACCTTTCTTTTCCTTTTCTTTAAGAGGGTCGTTATAACGCACGAAGTAGACCCCTTTCGATCGATCGCGGTCTTCGACTGTAAAACCAGCCCGGTCCAAGGCAAGACCCGCGTGCCGCCAAGCTCGCGGAAAATCTTCTTCTACTACAACAGTCTCTCCAGAAGTAAGGTGAGCCTGCTCGCCACGCCCTGGATCCGCCGCGATTTGTATCTTTGCTTTTTGTTCCTGTACACCCATAAAGACCATGAGCCTTTGGAGCATTACCGCCTCCAATTCAGGATCATTGGGTCTAGTTTGCCAACTGCTTGTTTCTCCCTGTAGCACTTCCTCAGCACCTAAGTGAGAAACATAGATTTCAGTAGTATCCGGTGTTTCCCCCCTCTCTAACCGAATTCTAAATCGATCCCGAGTCGAGGAATCATAAAGACCATCTAATACTTTCCCCAAGAGATTTCGGATGCCACTTTGGGGAATGTTAGAGCGATTTTCAAGCCAATCGGTTTCTAAAAGACCGATACGCGGATCTTCGGTTTTGATTAAAAAACCCTGATCCAACCAAAAATCACGTACTTTGTTCCAAACTTGCTCTGGAGAAGTTTTTACGACGAGCCAACGTTTATTACCTTCCCGCACCACTCGCAGGTCATCTTGGATAGGCAAAACCTTTTTTTCAGTCTGGCGAACCTCTGGGGTAGTACCATATTCTGAATAGCGGGTCACTCCCGTTTTTGCTTTACTGCCTGGGAGTGCCATTTCTTCGTCTACGGAGGGAGGCACCAAATCTGGGGGGATCTCGAGAGAAGGCAAGCTAGTTGCCTTTTCGTACACTGCTTGCTGATCTGGAAACTGTTCTTGGACGAGGCTGCATCCTACTAAGCCAATAACCCCTCCTCCTATTAAATAGGCACGAGTAACTTGCATAATTGGATTCCTAGAGCAGCTTTGCAAAGAGTAACGCTTCGTACAAAAGCGAGTGATGTTTTTCTGAAAGTAGAGTCAACGGTAATCGGATACCCGGAGGAATTAACCCTAATTTGTGCAATGCCCACTTAACTGGAATAGGATTTGCTTCCACAAAAAGATGTCGATGCAGTGGTGCAAGGGCATCGTCAACGCTGGCTGCACCCTCACGATCTCCGACTAAAGCGAGTTTGCACATTTCGTGCATTCGACGAGGAGCTACATTTGCAGTGACCGAAATATCGCCTTTTGCACCGAGGAAGATAGCTTCTCGGGCTGTGGCATCGTCCCCACTGAAGACTAAAAAGCCATCTTGGCAACGTTCCAAAATGTCGCTGACCCTTTCTAGTTTTCCAGTGGCTTCTTTAATCCCGATAATGTTGGATACTTGGGAAAGGCGAGCGACTGTTTCTGGTAACAAATCAACACCAGTTCTACCCGGAACATTGTACAAAATCTGCGGAATTGGAACTGCTTCGGCACAGGCTCTAAAATGTCGGTACAAACCTTCTTGAGTAGGTTTGTTGTAATACGGTGTGACAAGAAGGCAAGCATCTGCCCGAACTTGATGAGCATGCCGAGTCAACCCAATGGCTTCTTGGGTCGAATTGGAGCCAGTGCCTGCAATGACAGGAACACGACCTCGGGATTGTTCTATTACAACCCGAATAACCTCACCATGCTCTTCCGTGGTGAGGGTAGGCGATTCACCCGTGGTGCCGACTGCGACAATAGCATCTGTTTTTTGCTCAATGTGAAATTCAACGAGCCGTCGGAGCGATTCGTAGTCTACTGCACCTTCGGAGGACATGGGAGTTACAATGGCGACTATGCTGCCCTGAAACATAATTTCAATCCCTCTCCTAGAGTGCAGATTTTCAAAACTTAGGTATTAAGTGCAGCCAATGCCGCAAGATAATTTGGTTCTTGGCCAATCTCTGGAACCAACTCTGTGTAGAGTACCTGATTTTCGGCACTAAGAACTACCACGGCTCGTGCACTAATGCCAGCCAATGGGCCATCCACGATCAACACCCCATAGTCTTGGGCAAACTTACGATCCCGCATCATGGAAAGGGTAACCACGTTTTGGATACCCGATCCGGTGCAGAAACGACCTGCAGCAAAAGGCAAATCTGCAGAGACTACAAGAATGAGAGTATCTGGGTGTTTTTCGGCGTGGTCATTAAAATACTTTGTGGAAAGAGCACAAATTCCCGTATCTAGGCTTGGAACAATATTTAGTAACTTCTTCTTTCCGGCAAAGTGGGCAAGAGAAACTTCACTAAGATCCGTTTTTACTAGGGCAAAGTCCGGTGCTTTCATGCCAAGTGCGGGCAAATCGCCATTGGTATGAATCGGATTTCCTTTGAGGGTAACCGTTGCCATGATTTACTCCACAGTAGATGGCATGCGTTTTGAGCATGCGGGGGTCTGTTTTGAAAGAATGCGTTGCAAGTGCTTAAAATAAGTCTCTACATCTTCCGAAGTACGTTGTTCAGTGGCGCAAACGAGAATAGCCTCGCCAAGCTCAGGGTAGTCACGACTTAAAGGATAACCCGCTACTAGATTTTGGGCTGCAAGGGCACGTACTACCTCTTGAACCGGAGCAGGTAACTTTAGAACCACCTCGTGGAACTGAGGTCGGTCAAAAAGTTTGGTAACTCCTTCAATAGAGGTCAAACGCTCTGTTAATTTTTTCGTATTAGCATGACAAGCCAATGCAACTCGTTCTAATCCTAAAGGGCCGAGAAGAGAGAGGTGAATCGTAGCTGCTGCCATCATCAAACCCTGGTTAGTGCAGATGTTAGACGTGGCTTTAGATCTCCGAATGTGTTGTTCTCGTGCTTGTAAAGTTAAGGTGAATCCAGGTTTTCCTTCCAAATCAACAGTCTTTCCAACGATCCTTCCTGGTAACTGACGCACTAAGCTAGAACGGCATGTCATAAAACCAAAATAGGGGCCACCAGAAGACAAAGGTGCACCGAGGGGCTGTCCTTCTCCGCAGGCAATATCTACCCCTTGAGCACCCCACTGCCCAGGAGGTTTGAGCAAAGCTAAGGAAATGGGATTCACGAGGGCAATGACCCGAGCACCATGGCCATGTGCCCAATCTGTCAAGACATCGACTTCTTCTAACACACCAAAGAAATTAGGTTGTGGAATAATTAAAGCAATAAAAGGTGCTGGCGCACTCGGCAATGTGCTAGCGTCGATGTGGCCACCTTGACGATCATAATCAAGTTCTTCGAGCAAGATGCCTTGTGGGGAAACAAGGGTTTGAACAACGCGACGGTAGACCGGATGTACCGTACGAGGTATTAAGATTCTTGCTACCTCTGTTGTCTTTTTCTTGTTGAGAGGGCCAATGCGTACTGCCATAAGCACTGCTTCTGCCAATGCTGAAGCCCCGTCATAAAGAGACGCATTCGAAACATCCATGCCCGTTAACAAGGTCATCATTGATTGGTATTCATAGATGACTTGCAGGGTACCCTGACTTGCTTCGGCCTGGTACGGCGTGTAAGCACTGTAAAATTCGCCACGGCTCAGAAGTTGCCACACTGCGGCCGGAATGTGATGATCGTAGGCTCCTGCCCCTGCGAAACAGAGCGGTGTCCCGTCTTGGGAGGCTCTATCCTGCATTAGCCTCAACATTTCTCGTTCGGAAATTCCTGGCGAAATTTTTGGAAGACCACGAGACATCAATTCGGGAGGAATCTCGTCAAACAGATCCTCAATTTTTGAAACGCCGATCGTGTCGAGCATTTCTCGAACATCGTCCGGAGTGTGTGGAATAAAAGGCATGTGTATTTAGTTCTGGTTTGGAAGAGCAACTAATTGAAGCGTCGGATCCCTTTCTGTCATTTTCAAAAAATAATTTGTAATAAACTTGTAAAGTCTTTTACGGAATCCATGGCCAATCGCAGGCGAGCTGCATTTTTTTCGGCATCTTCCGGATAGTCATGCGTTGGAGTCCGATCCGAGTGCGCAGTCGATCGTCATCCATGACGCTCTCTCTACGCACGTAAAATCGGTTCACGGTTTGGACGCCAGCATTTCGGAAG
>Ga0268283_1000960_pt1 | contig 15453 bp, 23 predicted proteins | sample saktaG_13_FD_190140 | JGI IMG/M metagenome (GOLD analysis project Ga0268283, IMG submission 190140) | Saline water microbial communities from Sakinaw Lake, British Columbia, Canada - sak_2013_06_06_36m | ecosystem: Environmental > Aquatic > Non-marine Saline and Alkaline > Saline ... | reverse complement strand
TGGTTTTTAGTGCGATTTGGTCGGACTACTTGGACTTGGGATTCGCTACCTTGGGTCCACATTGGAAAATCCAGTGTTTAGTTTAACCAAAATAACACATAAAACTATGAGTAAGAAAGCTAAGTTAAATAACAGGGAAAAACGTTTACAGGAAAAACGTAATCGTAAGGCCGCCAATAAAGCAAAATATGCTGAACTGAAGAGGTTAGGGATCAATGGTAAATCTAAAAGATTCCAACGTAAGAAAAGAGGCACAATTTTGGAAGATCATTATTACGGTCATTGTGGTAATGTAGGATGTGAAAGGTGTTTTCCTGACTTAATCCGACTAAAGTTAGATATAAGTCGAAAATAAAGTTGAAAAAATTTGATTATACCGCGAACTTTCGTTAAGTTCGCGGTGTAATTCAAAATGGAAAAAACAGACTATTTTTATAAAATATATAAGGAAACAAAGATATGAAAAACATGGTTCGCAAATATAATGATTATTGTATTAATGATAAGCTGAAAACGCTGATTGGATGAACTTTGTTTGTTAAGGAACACGGCTAACCCCAATCAGAAATGACTGGGGTTTTGTGTTTTTAGGGGGTTTGGTTCTTTGAAATAAAAATAAAATAGAAAAATTGAAATGGAAAATATAAAAGAGTTCGCCGAAAAATTAAGTAATCTTACTGTACTCGAATGTTATCAATTGGCGAAGATAATGAAAGAAGAGTACGGTATATCACCCAAGACTAAGATTCTAGGAGTAAATGTAATACCAATTCCTACTTTAGTCGCAGATAAGACAAATTTTACAGTAGTATTAAAATCAATTGGTACAGGAAGTAAATTAACACTTGTTAAAACTGTGAAGGAAATGATTGGAAACACATTAATGGAAGCAAAACTATTAGTTGATAATGTTCCAAGTACATTGAAAGAGAATATAAGTCAGGAAGAAGCAGTAGCACTTGAGGCTTCTTTAAAGGAAATAGGTGCAGAAGTAGAAGTTCTTTAAAATAATGAAAAAATAAGATAAGTTTGGTAAACGCTATAGAAACTTAGTAAAAATAGGGGGCTGACCAGTAGGACAGATTCCCGCCTGGCTACCCATCAGGACTTTAAAAGATAAATTACTAGACCACATTATTACTTATCTTAAACGGGTGTGTAGCTCAATTTGGTTGAGAGCACTTGACTGATATTCAAGAGGTTGTAGGTTCAAGTCCTGCCATACCCACAGCAGACTGTTAAAATTTCATAGGCAGCATCTAATAGTGCGTAGAAATTTACAAGCCGACGATCCAGGGAGACGACAGCTCTGTAAAAGCTTAGCGAGAAGGTTCAATTCCTTCCGGCGGCACAAAAGAAAGAGTTCTTTGAAATATTGAAATAAAATATTAGTGTTGTCCTTTATGGATAAAGAAGGTACTTAAGCTGATTCTGTTTAACAGATGTAATACATGTACACAACACTAAATATTGGTCGTGTGGCTCGAGTGAATTAGGCACTGAGTTGCAACCTCAGTAAACGGGAGTTTAAATCTCTCCACGACCTCAAATGGCAGTGTGGCCGAGCGGCTTAGGCGTTTGTCTGCAAAACAAAATACAGGGGTTCGAATCCCTTCACTGCCTCGCAAAAATAGAAAAATATGGTTCGAATAATTTAATATATAAGAATAAAAGAATCATATGAAAAAAGAAGGATTGAGAGAAAATATATTGAAATTAAGAGGAGATGGATTATCTTATAGTGAAATATCGAAAATATTAAAATGTTCAAAATCTAATATCTCTTATTATTGTAAGAGTTATTCTTTAGAAAAAAAAGAAAAAAGGATTAAAACGAAGACTGTAAGATGTGCAATTTGTGATGGAGAATTTGAAGTATCAGTAAATAGTCAAAAAATATGTTGTTCTGTTGAATGTAAAAAACAATATAAAATAAATTATCATAAAAATAGAAATTATGAATATGATAAAGTTGTAAAATGGAGGATTGATAAAAAAAATAAAGCTATAGAATATAAGGGTGGAAAATGTATAAGATGTGGGTATAATAAATGTTCAACTGCTTTAGAGTTTCATCATTTAGAACCAAATAAAAAAGATTATAGTATAAGTAGGAATATAAATCATTCATTTGATAAAATAAAAAAGGAATTAGATAAATGTATTTTAGTATGTGCAAATTGCCATAGAGAAATACACGAAGAAATGGGCGCTTAGTATAATTGGTGAGTATTTATGACTGATAATCATAAGATCCTGGATCATCCCCAGGAGTGCCTACAAAGAAGAAATGGACTCAGGGGCTGCTAGGCGTGGCCGTCTGACTGTCACTCAGTACAAACAGGAGGGTTCGAATCCCTTTGGGTCCGCAAAATGTCTCAATAGCTATAACTGGTTAGAGCACCTGACTGTTAATCAGGGGGTTACAGGTTCGAATCCTGTTTGGGGCGCAAAATGGATGTGTAGCTCAGGGGCAGAGCGATTGGCTGTTAACCAATGGGTCGGGATTTCGATATTCCCCTCATCCGCGAAGATTGAAGATTAAATGGGTCTGTAGTACTAATGGATAAAACCCTCGGCTGTTAACCGATCAGATGTGAGTTCGACTCTCACTGGACCCGCAAAGATGAAGAATACTTACAGCAAACAAAAAAACTCAACTGTAAATTGAAGCAACGAAAAGTATTCTGTTCTTTAAAATATTGGCACTGGAAGGTGTTAATGCGTTCTGAATAAAAAAGTAATAAGTGCACATAAAAACTTAATAAAACAGGACGATGTGGTGTAGCTCAGGGGTTAGAGCACCTGTCAGATGAACAGGCGACCGTTGGTTCGAATCCAATCATCACGACGAATTAGGGAGTAATTGTTAAGGATTCGGAGCTGGACTGTATCCAGTATCAACGGCCAAACAATGAAACCTAAAATGGGAGTATCGCATAGTGGCAATTGCAGCAGACTGTAAATCTGTTCTCATCGAGTTCGGAGGTTCGAGTCCTTCTACTCCCACAAATAGTTTGGTAGTTCAGTTGGTTAGAATGTCGCCCTGTCACGGCGAAGGTCGCGGGTTCGAATCCCGTCCAGACTGCAAATGGCTCATAGGTCAAACGGTTAAGATGTCTCCCTGTCACGGAGTATGGAGCGGGTTCAACTCCCGTATGGGCCGCCAATTAATTAGAAAGGAGGATGTTATGGACAGATGGAAATTAGAAGCTAAAATTGAAAAAATAATTGATAGAAACTGTATCGAACATCCCTGGGAAGGAACTGAAGTTTACAAGCAGAATATCAAAGACGAAATAATGGAGTTGATTGAAGACGTAATTGATGAAACAAATTTCGGATTAGGAACAGAATGAAAAAATTGATTAGACACTCATCATATAAATTGAAAAATATGAGTTTTTTATTTTAATATATAATAAAAAATAAGTATTAGATTATGTATGATAAAAGAGAAAAAAGAAGACAGTTGTGGAAAGATCGAGAAGAAAATAACTTGTGTATATATTGTGGTATTAATAAACCAATGATAAATAAAAAGGGATGTGAATCTTGTTTAGAAAATAAAGTAAAGAATACTTCTAATTATTCTAAAAATAATAGAGATAAAATAAATCAATATAATTTATTATTGAAACATACAGTAATAGAAAAATATGGCGGAAAGTGTTCTTGTTGTGGTGAAAATCAAATTTTATTTTTAACCATTGATCATATAAATAATGATGGTAATGTAGAAAGAGATATGAAAAATTACAACACCGTTTCATTTTATATGAAATTAAAAAGAGAAGAAATAAGAGACGATATACAAGTTCTATGTTTTAATTGTAATCTTGGCAAGTCAATCAATAATGGAATTTGCCCGCACGTCGAAATTAGAAGAAAATTAGATGATGTTTATGATAAAAGACATGATCCACAATTTGATACAAGGCTGAAAATAATCTGGCCAAATGATGATGAACTAATCAAGATGTGTAATGAAACTTCAACTGCTCATGTGTCAAGAACTTTAGGCGTTGATTTTTCAGCAGTAAGTGGAAGATTGAAAAGAAGAAATAAATATCATCTGGTTGAAAAGAAGAATGTTCAAAATGAAAACAAAAAAACAAATAAGAGAACAATTTAGAAATGATGTTTTTACAAGGGACGGTTGGAAATGTGTTTTCTGTAATAAAGTTGCTGAAGATGCGCATCATATAACTGATAGGAATTCTCCAGAAATGCCTGAAGGTGGTTACGTAAAAGAGAATGGTATATCTTTATGTGGTGAGCATCACAGACTTGCTGAAAAATATCACGAATCTTGCGGAAAAACTTGGGTTGATGGATTTCATCCCGATGAATTATACAGAAAGATAGGAAGTTCAAAAGAGATTGCTATTTTAAAATCTAAATTATAGGAGACATGTGCCGCAAATACTGAATACATAAATAAGAAGTATAATTCATATGGGAGACCCATAGGGACCATATTGGATGATATACAAGCGGGTGATACTGTCGTTTACATTGATGCTAAATCTGGTTGGGGAGGAAAAGGTTGGATTACGATCCATATCGAACTTGTTGGCATTTGGGACGGTACAAAAGTAAGTTTCGATGATAAAGATCAAACAACAGTGTACACAAAACACTGGTTGAAAAAAATAGAAAGAAAATGAACTTAAAAAATAGAAATATAGGAATTATAGCACATATCGACGCAGGTAAAACCACGTTGACTGAGCGTATATTGTATTACACTGGACAAAATCATAAAATGGGTGAAGTCCACGACGGTAATACAACCACAGATTCCATGCCACAAGAAAGAGAAAGAGGAATTACAATTATGTCCGCGGCCGTCACTTGTGAATGGAACGATCATAAAATTACAATTATAGATACTCCTGGACATATTGATTTCACTGGTGAAGTAGAACGTTCACTTAGAATATTAGATGGTGCGGTTGTAGTGTTCTGTGGTGTTGGTGGTGTACAACCACAATCTGAAACAGTTTGGCGTCAAGCTAATAGATATAAAGTTCCAAGAATTGCTTTCATAAATAAAATGGATAGAACAGGAGCTGATTTCTTTAAAGTGGTTGAACAAATTGAAAATAGATTAAAATCAAAACCTTTAATTGTACAATTACCAGTTGGTAGTGAAGATAATTTTAAAGGAGTGATCGATTTAATCAATATGAAATATATCACTTGGAACAGTGAAACATTAGGCGAAGAATACGAAGTATCTGAAATACCAGAAGAATATTTGGTCAATTCTATATATTATCACGAACAAATACTTGAAACTATATGTGATCACGATAACGATTTTATGCATCAATATTTTGAAGCAATAGAAACAATAACTAAAGAAGATATATTTAATAAAATTCGTAAGTTAACTCTTGATTTTAAAGTAGTTCCAGTATTATGTGGAACAGCTAAGAAAAATAAAGGAGTGCAAACTTTACTTGACGCTATTGTAGATTATCTTCCTTCCCCAATGGATAGAAGTTCAATTTCAGCAGTGAAAGATGGAGAAGATATAGAAATTAAAACAAATGAAAATGAAACATTATCTGCTCTTGTGTTTAAAATAATGTCTGATAAGAACGCTGGTAAATTATCTATGATTAGAATTTACTCTGGTACTCTTAAAGTGGGACAAACTATTTATAACGCTAGAACTAAAAAGGCTGAAAGAATATCAAGATTGTTTTCAATTCAGGCTGATAAAAAGTCAGATATTAAATCAGCTAGCGCTGGTGATATTTGTGCAATAGTTGGAATGAAGGATATTTGGACTGGTGATACTTTATGTGGTGATAAGAACATCTTCACACTTGAAAGTATAACAAATGCCAAACCAGTTATATCAATAACAATTGAACCTTTAACTAATAAAGATAACGATAAATTAGGATTTGCTTTACAAAAATTAGCTGAAGAAGATCCTACGTTCTCTGTGAAGGTTGACGAAAATGGTCAAACAGTTGTTAGTGGAATGGGCGAACTTTATCTTGATGTTATAATTAGTAGATTAGGAACTGAATTTAACGTTAGTTGCAATACAGGTCAACCTAAAGTTTCATATAGAGAAACTATTACTAGACCAGTAACACACAGAGAAAGATTATCAAGACAAACTGGCGGTAAAGGAATGTTTGCTGAAATTGAATATAGAATAGAGCCAGTTGTTGATGATATTAAAGGTTTAATCTTTATTAACGAAGTTAAAGGTGGAAATATTCCAAGAGAATATATGCCTACAATTGAAAAAGCTTTCAAAGATTGTATGGTCAGTGGTCCTTTAGCTGGTAATGAAATAGAAAGTTTGAAAGTAACTATTTTAGACGGTGCAATTCACGTTGTGGATTCAAGCCCGTTGGCTTTCGAAACTTGTGTTAAAATTTCATTTCCAACAGCGTACATGAAAGGTAATCCAGTTTTATTGGAACCAATTATGGATGAAGAAGTTGCTACGCCAGAAGAATATTTAAGTAATATAATAGGAGAGTTGAATAGGCGTCGTTCTCAGGTGGTTAGTATAGATACTTTGGCTGATTCAACTGTGATATTGAAGGTTAAATCCCCTTTAGCTGAGAAGTTTGGGTTTATAACTACATTAAGGACTTTATCACAGGGAAGGGCGATAAATAATTTAACATTTTCGCATTACGAAAGAATGGAGGTTTAAAAATAAATATATAAATTAATGAATTATATAAGAGTAACAGAAGAAAACGATGAAAAGTTGGGTAATATTATATACATTCAAAACACTTTAGAAGATTCTTTTACAGCTTATCTGAAATTAAATGAAAGATTCGTTGTGAGAGAATCAACTAAAGATAAAGCTTATAAGGAGCTTAAAAGAATAATAAAAAGATTTAGGGAGGTAGATTAAAATGGATGATATTAAGAAAATTAAGAGGGAAATCCTAAAGAGTGCAAAGAAAGGCGATTTACATTACTATTGGGACATTACTGGTTTAAGTGAAGCAGTAGTTAAAAATATTACTGCTGAACTCGAAGCAGATGGAAAGATAGTAAAGAGTAAGGGTACGAACTTTAAAATAATTAATTGGTAATTTTTTATTACAGGAAAATTATCGTATATTTGTAGTCTTGTAGTACTCGACCTACTATTTTTTGGATACTGAGCTATATTCCCCAAGAACATATCAGTAACTAAAAAATAAGAAAAGAGATGAGAAATTTAGCTTCAATTCAGAGGATCTCAGACTTGAGATCAATCCCTAACGCAGATCAATTAGAATTGGCGAGATGTGTGTGTGTGTGTGTGTGTGTTAGGATGGCACGTAGTTGTGCAAAAGGGAGAATTTAATATTGGTGATCTTTGTGTTTACTGTGAGATTGATAGTTTACTTCCAGATTCACCAAATTTTGAATTCTTGAGAAAGGTAGGATTTCGTATTCGTACAATTCGTTTACGTGGTGCTATCAGTCAAGGTATCTGTTTCCCTCTTTCAATTCTTCCAGAAGGATTTGAAATTGTAGAAGAAATGGATGTAACAGAAGTTCTTGGTGTTACAAAGTACGAACCAGCCGAGCCTGCTTGTTTGGGTGGAGACACAAAGGGTAAGTTCCCTTCGTTCCTTGTTAAGAGTGACGAAACTAGAGTACAAGTTTTGCAAGCATTACTTGATAAGTACAATGGTGTAAAGTGTTACTACACAGAGAAGGTTGATGGTTCGTCATACACAGTTTACTTAAATAACGGTGAATTTGGTGTATGTTCGAGGAACTTAGAGTTAAATGAAACAGAGGGCAATTCTTTGTGGAAGTTAACAAGAAAGTTCGACATCGAGAACAAGTTAAGAAACATTGGAAAGAACGTAAGTTTACAAGGTGAGATTTACGGTGAAGGAATCCAAAGCAATAAGTACAAGATCAAGGGTCAGAATATCAGATTCTTCAATGTGTTCGACATTGACGATCAAAAGTACTACAATTTCGATGAGTTTGTTAACTTCATTGAAAGCCTTGGTTTGGAAACAGTTCCAGTTCTTTCCACAGATTTTGTTATTACAAATAACATTGACGAACTTGTGGAATTATCAAAGGGTAAGACAATTGTAGATAATGGTAATGGACCTCGTGAAGGTATTGTTATTAGACCATTAGTTGAGTTGCAAGACTTCGATATTACAATTTTGAATGACTTTGATTTAGTAAATGGAAGGGTATCTTTCAAGGCTATTAATCCAGAGTTCTTGTTAAAGTATGGGGAGTAATTTAAATAATTTATAAGAGGACACATCGCACTAACCTTCATATGAAGGATGTGAGGAAACTCAGCCAACAGTTGCTTAAGGAAGGAGATCTAATCAATCGTTTGTACTCCCGAGTGTTAAACTTAAAACAGTCTTATCGAAAGATATAGCGGGTGAGCAACGCGAAAAGACGAGGTAGAGGACAATAGATAAATGATGTGATAGAACAGAAGGCTGGTTAAGCTCAATAGATTATTTAAATTTTTCCAAAAACTTGTTAAATTGATTTTCAACGAATAATGGGTTATATTTTCCCATATCTTTTATGATATAGGGTATATAACCCATTTTTTCGATTTCTATTATTCTTAATCTGTCTCTATTTTGAACTTGTTTTACTGAATGATTTTTTGTTATTTTCTTATAATGCCATACCCCGTTCCACATAACAGCAACTTTTAAATCTTCTATCACAATATCAGCGTCCCAACCATTAAACATAGCTTCATTAGTCTTTATATCTTTAAAATTTTTATTACACAAATCCGCAAAATAGATTTCATTCTTACTTCTTCTGATTTCAAGATCTCTTGTGGCTCTTCCACCCATTTGATTTAATTTTTGGTGTTTATTTTACCATTTTATGTGACAAGTATTACTACAAAATCTTAACTTGTCTGTATTAATTCTTTCTATTATATTATCACATTCATCCCAGGCACATTTTAAAGAGATCTTATCCCTTTTAGTCTTCTTATTTGGATATATTTCATTATTATTTGAGCTCCTGCTTAATCCGGCACATCTTCTACTACAAAAACATTTATTACTCGTTTCATTATCACATATAGGACATTTCATATTTTTATATATTAAAATATGATTCTTGAAAATAATATATACGTCTATGAAAACAAAATTTAACGAATTTCTATTTGAGAATAAAACACAGAAAAAATTCGCAAGAGTTGTAATGAGTTTTAAATGCAATAGAAAATGTAAAGGTTGTTGTAATCAAATAATGGATTTCGACCATATACTCGCTAAAGTAGAAGAAATAAAAGATTACGAAGAAGTCTTCGTAACTGGTGGAGAACCAATGTTATATCCAGATAGATTAATTCAAGTAATAGATATTTTAAGAAGTAACGGTAATAAGAAAATATTTCTTTATACTGCTTGGCCTCATCCTAAAAAGAAATTTTTAGAAGTGATGAAACATTTAGATGGAGTAACTCTTACGTTACACGCAGCTCTTGATAGAATGTTGTTCTACGATAACGGTTACGATAAGATGAAATTTCCAGGTAAAGATATGAGACTTAAAGTGTTTAGTGTGAAGAAGTTTGGTGATATGGGGGATTGGGACGTAAGGAGTACTAAGTGGATTACAGATTGCCCGATGCCACCAGATGAAGATTTATATGTTTTATCTGAATAAAAATGGATTTTTATAAATAATATATACGAAAAAATAATTTATCGTCATGAAAATTAAAAAGTTGTTAGAATATATGAATGGAGAAGAAGTTGTGGATAAAAAAGGTGGTCCATTTCAATTCTCAGAAGAAGAACAAGAAGACTTAAATCGTCAAATAGAAAACGAATTTGGTGATTTAGATGACGACATTCAAGAAAGAATATTTAATTTCGTCAACGATAGATTCTTTTACCCAAGTAAATAAAAAATGGGAAAAAAATATTAATATATACTAAAAAAATAACAATTAAAGATATGGGAAACAAGTTAGAAAACCTTTTAAGTTTTGACGATTTTGATAAATCGGGTTGGAAGGCAAAAGAACAAAAATCTACCAAGAGAACAGAAGTTGGTCTAGACGTAGTTAACGAAAACCTTTACATGAAGGTTATGGATCAAACAGCAGCAGGTTGGAAAGAAAACTGCACAAAATTCATTCAACAAGTTATGAAATCAGTTAACGAAAATCAGATTAAAGATATTAGTGTAACTGATTCAAGTGTTACTTTCACTATTCGTGGACGTAAACATAAAATCAATAAGAACGAAGGATCTTTAACTCTTTGGAGAACTAAAGCCAATTCTTTCAGAAAAACTTACACAGACGAAGGTGGACGTAAGAAAGAAGAGAAAAAACGTACTAAAACACGTGAAGAAATCGAAGTAACTATTCCAATTGCAAAGGGTGAAGCTACAGCTATCTACAACGCATTGAAGGAAAGAGCTGAAGATTAAATTCACAATTAAAGATATGGTGGTGTCCCCCTCTAATGCGTCCCTTTCTTTTTAAATAGCCGAACTATACACCAATAGTTCGGCTTTTTTTTTAAACTTAATTTACTAGTGGCCATATATAACTAGCTATGGCTGAAAATCATCAAAAAATAATTAACTCCGTTGACGTAATGATTTCTGACGCTATGTTAGGACTTCAATATTACGGGGAATTCTGCCAATTCATAAATTTTAAAAAATATCACAGTATCAAGACTTGTGGAGTCACAGTAGATATTCACGGTATGAGATTTTATTTCAACGAAGAATTCATTGATACCCTCACCCAAGAGGAAATGAATTTCGTTATGTTACACGAAATATTCCACCTTCTTTGGGACCACCAAGCTAGAACAAGAAGATGTGGTTACGATCACGAACTTAGTAACGTTGTACAAGATATGATTATCAACGACGTTATCAAGACAGATATTATTGATAAAATGTCTCACCAGAACAAAATCAATAAGAGAAACCTCAGTTTTGCTGAAATGCCAATTGATAGGGAAACTAATAAAGTTTGGGTTCTTCATAAACCAGAAGAGTACAAAGGCACACTTTCTTTCGAGGAAATGTACGAATGGATTATAATTGAAAAACAAAGGTACGACGAATGGAAAGCTAATTGCCAGTGTGATAAAAGTTTAGAATGTAAATGTAATAGAATGCACGGTAAAGAACCTTGTAGTTGTCCAGATTGTCCTGTTAGTGATTACCTCAGAAAGATATTTGATCAATTAGAGTTAGGAATATGTGAATTCTTAGACTGCCATTTGCCCTGTGATTTACCAGCGGAATATAGAAAAAGTATAATAGAAAATGTTAAGAACGCTTTGAAGAATAGAGGGTTACTTACTGGTGATATACAAGCAACAATTGATAAAATCACTAAATCGAAGAAAGATTATATTAAAGATATAAAAATTGGTATAAATGAACTGTTTGGTAATTTCAAACAAAAATCAATGACTAAAAGGAATAGAAGAAGTATTCCGGGCGTTAAAGGTAAAAGGAAAGAGTCTTACGCACTAGCTGTTCTTTTAGACACAAGTGGTTCAATGGAAGGTTATTGGGAAAAAGCATTATCCTATGTATTTCAGAATGGGATTTTTATTCGTTTAATTCAAGTGGACACAGAAATAAAAAATTACGCAATTATTAAAAATAAAAATGATTTAAAAAAAATGAGAATTTATGGCATGGGGGGGACTACTTTAACGCACGGAATTCAATATCTTACTAAAGATAAGGATTTAAAAAAATTAAATTTATTAATACTCACAGATGGAGCAACAGACATACTTGATTTTCAAGGATTTAATAATAAATGTTTAATTATAAGTAATAGTGAAAAATGTAAAGTGACAAATGTAAGAGGAAATAAGATTAGACAAATAGTAATTAAAGATTGATGTTGTTATTTGTATGTTTTTTAGAATTTATATATCTTTTGGTCACGCACAAATTCGAAATATCTCCTATTATTATTGGTGATATATTATTTTTAAAACCGTGAAAAATGCTTATTTTATGATCAATTGATGGATATAACCTATTATTTGAATTTAGATTTAAATTTTTTATAATGTGTTCATTATCATAAAAATCAACCCCGTTCCAATTTTCAAATAATTTTTTAATATGTTTTCTTGTCACGTTTAAAACCAACAATCTATATTTATGTAATTCTGATTTATTATATGAATAACCATGTTTTTCCATATTGGTGATAATTCTTTTTTCTTTAGCTTCACATGACATTGACGATTTTACCGCTTTTTTATGGGTTTCGGGTAAAATCAAATTTGTTTTAACACCAAATCTTTCGAACATCGTTTTCTCTCTTTTTATTTTATTATCTGTTAATTTAGATGTGTTGTTGACACCATATTTATTGATGAAATATTGTCTCAACTCATCATATTTTTTAGGTGATTGAAGAGGATAATCATGACCATATTTTTCGTTATTGGTTTTCTTTACTTTTTCTTTAGAGCATAGCTGACTACACGTGTAATATCCATAAATAGAAATATTTTTAATATATTTTTGATAACTAATAGTTTTCTTTTTTCCACATATATCACATTTAACTTCGATCCTAAAAGCGGAATTTTTTGGTAAAAATTGAACAGGAACATTTATACTTTTTAAATTCGCATTAAAACCAAAAGATTTATAATAATTTCTATTTCTATTTGTTATTGAAATTATCACTTCTTCACTTAATATCATTATTTATTATCAATTATTTTTTTAAATTCTTTTCTTATAATGTTTTCCACCCATTCATTCAATTTCAAAGTATTATCCTTAGAATATTTTTTCAATATAGTGTGAAGTTCCTCATCTATCTTTAAGGTTTTCATTTTTTTCATAAACTATATTTCTTTAATGGTATATATTAAATATAAAAAGTGGAAAAAAGTAGAATATGAAAAGTGTTGATATATGTGGTGATATTTTTTATTTAGATGAAGTTAGAAAAAGAACCTATCTTCATAGAGTGGATGGACCAGCCATTGAATTTAAAAATGGAAATCTTTGGTATTTACAAAAAGGTAAACTACATAGAGATAACGGTCCAGCTATTGTTGGTAAAAATGAATTCATAGAGTATTGGATAGACGGGCAACCAGCAACAGAAGACGAAATAAAAAATATAAAAAGAAATAAGTGGATCGATGAATTATGTGAATAACATTTCAATTTTCGTAGACCCATTTGTGACAAAAAGATAAAACTTATGAAAATTAATGAAAAATTATTAAGCAAATTATCCAAACGCGAGAGATTATACTTCGATATAATGAACTCAGGGAATTGCCTCTATCTTAGAGGAAAGCCAGGTATGGCAAAGTCCGCTATGGGATTGTCCATGACCAAGAAATTAGGAATAAAATATATTGATAGACGCCTTAGTCAAATTGACGAAACTGACATTGGTTTATACCCAGTCTTAAATGATGCTTTTTCAAAATTGGATAAAATTGGTAAATTAAAAGATTACGGTTATATTACAGAAAAAGAATTTAACGACCTCAAAGAACCGCTACTTAAAACTATAAAAGAAGGACAAGTCGACCTACTTCATTTCGCTGTGCCAGAGTGGGCTTTTAACGCTAACGTCGAGCCAACTATAATTCACTTGGAAGAGTTAAATAGAGCAAACGTTCACGTCCGAAACGCAGCCTTGCAATTACTTAACGAAAGACAGATAGGTGACTTAAAATTGAATGAGAATGTGTTTCTAATGAGTTCTGGTAACCTCGGCGAGGAAGATGGTACAGAAGTAGATGAGATGGACTTGGCTCTATCTAATAGACTTGTTATCGTTGATCACGACCTTCCATATGAAGAATGGATAACTGAGTACGCTCAATATCACGTTTGGAATATAATTATTGACTATATAAGAGCAAACCCAGGTGAATATTATAAACTGCCAAATGAGAAAGAATTAAGATACGCTACTCCAAGAAGTTGGACTAATCTTTCTAAATTCATAACTTATAAATGGGGAAAGAACCCAGTAGATTTTAAAGATATAATCAAATTCTTATTGGATAACGGTAGATATTTTGTTGGTCATAGTATAACAAACTTTGTTAGATATTGCCAAGACGTATCAAATATAAATATAAACGATATTCTGATAAAATGGGACGAAGTTAAAAAAGAAGTGGCTGGATTCGGTAGAGCTAGAATATCAGAACTTATTAGTAATCTGAGACATATGGATTTGAGAACTTTAGAGGAATATCAATTTGCTAATATGTTAAGATTTTTAGATTCTTTGAAGGGTAATGATGATGAGTTAACGAGTTATATTGTTCACATATTGGATACGACTGATGAAACAAATTACGAAGTGAATAGTAAGATAATTCAACACTTTGATAAGAAGGTAAAAGAATTAAGAAAATATACTTCACAAAATTTAAAGAAAGCCGAAACAAAAGCTTAATTTTTGTGATATAAAAATAAAAAAATATTATGACTTACGAAGATAACATTCTTTACGTTGATATCGAAAAACTTGATCATCACATGATCCTTTATAACAATACCTCACCAAGAATAAGATTATTTCTTGGAATATTGCGTGAGGACGAGTTTGAAGTTACAGTTGAATCAATTAAACTTTTACCTGACGAACAACAATTACCAATAAGAAATTATATTAAAACTATTTTTAATATATAGTTACATGATTAAGAAATTTGAATCGTTTAAAACAGGGGTACCAGAATTAGTATTGAAAAACATCACTGAAATTAAAGTATATTACATTAATTTTAATGGTGCTCTTAAAACGGGATCAATAGAGTGTAATAAGAAAGTAGCGGATGATCTTGAAAATATACTTGAAGAAATTTTAAGAATTCACTTTCCGATCAAAGAGATAAATCCTATATCCAAATATAATAATGACGATATGGAATCTGTAAAAGCTAACAACACAAGTTGTTTTAATTATAGATTTGTTATAGGAAGTGATAAGATAAGTGACCACGCTACTGGTAACGCAATAGATATTAACCCATTTCAAAATCCCTGGGTTCATCCAGCAGCACATAAAATAGAAGGAAGAAAATACGACCCCGAACAGATTGGAACAGTAACAAAGGAAGTTGTGGATATATTTAAAAAGTATGGTTGGAAATGGGGAGGTGAGTGGAAGAGTCCAGATTATCAACATTTCTTTAAGCCAGATATGGATTTAAAGACGGATATATTATCCATTTTAAATGAACAAAATATTCATCATGAATTTGATCCATACGGGGAAGAAGAATGGGGCGATGGATATATTTATAGATATAGAGATATAATACACGAGTACGGATTTCCAACAGATGATAGTCACTACGATGACGGTGAGTTATATGGTTTCACTTTTAAAATATTAAGTAAAGATGTTCACGTGTTTGTTTCAGATAATGATGGAATTGATATTTGGTG
>Ga0268283_1000958_pt1 | contig 15509 bp, 9 predicted proteins | sample saktaG_13_FD_190140 | JGI IMG/M metagenome (GOLD analysis project Ga0268283, IMG submission 190140) | Saline water microbial communities from Sakinaw Lake, British Columbia, Canada - sak_2013_06_06_36m | ecosystem: Environmental > Aquatic > Non-marine Saline and Alkaline > Saline ... | reverse complement strand
TGTGATATAGAGCTTCATACTCACGTGCCGCGACTTCCCAATCAAATCGTCGTGTCATTGCGTTGTGCTGCATCTGTCTAAATCCGTTGTGGTCATTGTACCACGTATGAATCGCCCATCCAACCGTATTGATGAGAGAATCTGGATTTGGATCATAGAATTTAAAACCGGTACCGTGCAATGCATCGTTTTGATAGTTTTCGATGGTATCGTCCAATCCGCCCGTTGCACGAACAATCGGCAAAGTCCCATAACGCAATGAATAGATTTGGTTCAGTCCGCACGGCTCGAAAAGCGAAGGCATCAAAAATAAATCACTTCCTGCCTCGATCTGGTGAGCGAGATCGTTTCGATAGCCGATAAAACAGCCGAATTTATCCGGATAGATCGCTGCGATATGACTAAAAAATGATTCTGCCCATTTTTCACCAGCACCCAGCATCACGATTTGAATGTCCATCTCCAACAGTTTATGGATCGCTGAGGAAATCAGGGTTATCCCTTTTTGTTCAGCTAAACGTCCAACCAGACCGATAAGGGGAACCTCATCTCTTTGGGGGAGGTGAAACGTCTCTTGCAAGGCACGTTTGCACAACACCTTACCGCCCATATCCTCGACATCAAAAGAATTGGGGATAAACGGATCGACAGCAGGGCTCCATTCGTCATAATCGACACCGTTTAAAATCCCGTGCAATTTGTAGGAGTACTTCCCGATCAACCCCTCTAAGCCCCATCCAAATTCAGCAGTACAAATTTCTTGGGCGTATTTACGGCTGACGGTGCTGATCGCATCGGCATGAACGATCCCCCCTTTGAGAAGATTGACACTGCTGTGCTCTTCAAAATCGTAAAAATGTTCCCAGCCGATCGCCAAAACATCCATCACCCCTTTGTAAAACTTCCCTTGATGTTGAAGATTATGGATAGTAAGCAGTGAACCAGTAGCGCTGAAATCTCTATCGTGCTTATACAGCGTGTTAAGCATGACAGGAATTGCTGCATTGTGCCAATCGTTCGCATGAATCACATCAGGGTGAAAATGGAGTTTTTTTGCTAATTGCATCACGGCACGTGAAAAGAAGATAAAACGATTGTCGTTATCCGTGAACCCTTCTCCATTCGTATCATACAAATCACTGCGACCAAAATATTCTTCATAGTCGATGAAATATACAGGGACGTCACATCCCGGTAAAAGACCTTCATACACGCCTGCCCAGAGTTCTCCCATCACTCCCATCGGAACTCCAAGAGAGCCTTCCATCAATTTTAATCCGTACTTTTCACGATCAACAAGATAATAGCGAGGCATCACCAAGCGAACATCATGCCCTAGTGCACGAAGTGCTTTAGGAAGGGCTCCGGCAACATCCGCCAAACCGCCGGTTTTGGCAAAAGGGACAACCTCGGATGCAGCGATCAAAATGTTAAGTTTATTCATAAATCTCCTTCTCTTTTTCGTACAGTGCTCCATAGGCTATCGCACTCTCTCCCCAAGAAAAATCACATCTCATGTTGTGATTAAGTATCCGCTCAAAATGTTTTTTATCTCCATATAACTCGCACCCTTTTTTAATCGCACTGAAAAATGACCGTGATGTAGGGGAACTGAAAATCAAACCATACCCTGAACAGCTGTCTTCTTGGTATGTCTCCACTCGCTTCACCGTATCGGTCAATCCACCTACGCGATGGACAATCGGAATCACTCCATACGAAAAAGCGATCATTTGGTTCAATCCGCACGGCTCAAAAAGGGATGGCATCAATAAAAAATCGGCAGCAGCGTACATCTGATGCGACAATGATTCATCATACCCAAAGGTGAGATGGATATTTTTATGGTGAGAAGCGAGGCTCTTCAGCGCTTCATGATAGCTCGCTTCCCCTTCCCCTATAAGAGCTATATTACACTCTAAAACTGCTATTTTCGGCAGAGTCTCGATCAAGAGATCAATCCCTTTTTGCGACGTAAAACGACCGATAAAGACGAAAAGAGGTTTTGTAATCCCTTTGAGTCCTAGACGTTTAATGAGGTCACTTTTATTGGGCTTTTTCCCTTTGGTATCACTATAGGGTGCAACCAATGCGCTATCCGTTGTCGGAGAAAAATGATCCACATCGATTCCGTTGATAATACCTCTGAGTTTTGCGCGATGAAAATGTAAAAATCCCTCCAATCCGCACCCAAACGCAGGAGTCATAATCTCTTTTGCGTAGGTTGGGCTGACGGTCGTGATCTCATGGGCATACGCGATCCCCGCCTTCATAAAATTCACTTTGCCGTAAAACTCCAAAGAGCCCATCGTAAAGTACTCCCTATCTATCCCGATACTCTCCAAAAGAGTCGAATCAAACACTCCCTGATACGCCAGATTGTGAATCGTATAGATCACTTTTGGAGAAAGCATCGGATCTTTATGGATCAATAGTGCTAAAAGTGCACACTGCCAATCGTTGAGGTGGACAATATCGTAACGATTTTTATGCAGCAGTGCCGTAATCGCATACGAAAAAAGGGCAAAACGGACACCGTTATCCTCATATCCCTCTTCCGGTGTACCGTAAAGAAACTCTCTGTCACACAGTATCGGGGAATAGACAAAACAGTATTCATATCCTTCTACAGTGCACCCGTAAAGATCGATAGGATACTCCTCTCGCCCCATCGAAACAGTAAAGGACTCTCCCAAAGATGCAATGGCGTATTTGTCTCTATCTATACTAGAGTAAAGAGGCATCACAACCGTAACGTCATAAAGGTTTTTCAATGCACGAGGCAGCGCATGAGCCACATCTGCCAACCCACCCGTTTTGGCAAAAGGATAGACTTCGCTTGCAGCAAACAACACTTTTTTAACCATATTAATCTCCTCGTAAAAGTTTAGCGGCCAATTCCGGTTCCACAGGATTAATCATCATATCGGTATTCACTTCAAATCCTCCGAAGCGATAAAGTCGCGGAGTGATACGGATAAAAAACGGATAGATCAAGCTTCGCTCACGATCTTCGTGCAATGGAGGTGTTGATACCCATAGATTGAATGCCAAATCGTCCAATTGACCATTCAAACGGTGGATAACCGATAACAGTAAAGTCGATAGAATCTCGATTTTTTCGTTACTCAAAACATCGATCGGTCCCATTGCCTGAGAGGAAGCTATGATCACTTCAAAAGGATAAGCACTCGCATAGGGACAAAAAGCGCTAAATTCACCCGCACGTTCGACAATACGAATTGCCGCTTCCTCTTCATCCCTTACAATCGATTCCATCAAAGGATAGTCGTGAGACTCGAAGAATTCACGGCTTCGAGTATAGAGCTCGCGCTCTCCTTTTGGGATTACAGGAAGGGCAATGAGCTGAGTATGGCAATGGCTCATTGTCGAACCTGCATCGTATCCTTCATTTTTGAACAGCGAAATGGAGGCCAAACGGTGATCGCGTCTGAGATCTTCGACGCGTGCTCTGAGGGTTTTAAACCACGCGACCATCTCCTCGTGATTCCACTGGCTCATCGAAACATAATGAGCGGGGGTATCGATAATCACTTCATGCGCCCCAAAACCGTCCCACGACTCAAATGTTCCAAAATTATGGTGATGAGGAGCTTCGATCACGACGGCTTTATAGAGATTGGGGACGACACGGGTGTACCAACCTGATTGATTTGCCAAACTGTCACTGTGACGCAATGCAAAAATCTCTTTGGGAGTGAGAGATTCATTCCCCTCGCAAAACGGGCACACGGCAGGTTCGATGGAGGATTTAATCACACTCTTATCGGGTCGCTGTAACCGCTCCGGTGCGATTAAGACATGGTTATCGTGTAAACGATCGTATCGGATTTCAGACACGTTTAATCTCCAATGAGCCATTGAGATTCAAGTCTCCATTAAAATCAAATACCAAAGCGATACTCACACCCTGAACACTCAAATCAAATCCCTGCTCGCTTTGAGAGAGGGTCTGAAGCTGAAAATAGTGTACTTTGAACGGTACATCGGTGTGGAAGAGGATTTTTTTCTTGAGTTCTTTATCGATAATCTCTAGGCTTTTGGTTGTCTCTATGTGACCGATTGTATGCAAAGGCTCACCGTTGATGAGAAGGGTATCGTAGTTTGAAAAATGGAAATTGTGTTCCATGACGTAGGTAAAATCCCCTGAAACATCACTGTTGAGGTGAAGAGAAAAATCGATCGAATCGGCACCAAAAGTAAACGTTTTTTCCAACGAAGCAGGAACTTTTACCTCGGTATAAATCCCCCCGTCGCGTCTAAACGTAACACTAGTTTTACTCATCGAAGAGGTGTAGGACAAATTGGCAAAATCGCCGTATTCACGGAAATTGCAGTGACGGAAATTGTCCCCGTTAAAGTTTGAATCGCTGATATGGTCGATAAACGAGTTTTTCACATACCAATCGTAAATAATCGCCTCCTTCAAAGCATCATCCACCGCAACATTGGCATGATGGATCGTATCAATCCCCTCTTCTAGGGGTGCGGATTTTTCTTTTGGAGCATCAAAAAGCTTGGTGTGGTATGCCTCTTTTCGACGTGTCAAGGTGTTTTGATAGTTAAAACAGTAATCTCTCAAATCCAGTTCCACCATCTGCCCCCCGCAGGCTGAATCAAAACGGGCAATGAGTTTGGAAGTGACCGATTTGTATTTCGTGTGTCCGTCAAGTTCGTTAGAGTCACTGGTCAGGGCTTTCTTTTTTCCGTAACGGATGTTTTCGCACTCAATCACATAGCGATAGCCGTTGTCACGCAGATTTGGGAGATAGAGCCCTCCAAAAACGCCATGCCAAAGCGAATCATTGGTTTGGGCTTTGTACAAAGGTGTTTCAAAATCCCCCTCACCCGCATGAAACGCGCGTGAAAGTTCCAATGTCCGTTTGTGCAGACGGTTGGATTCTGGGTATTTGACGAAAAAGTTTTTCCAAATTCCCCCTTTTAGAAACTTCACCCCGTACTCTTCATACCGCTGTAGTCCCATCTCCTCTTTGAGCGATTCAAGACGCAAAGCATCCTCGGCGCGTAAACTCCATTCCCCCATCTCGTAATACGAGACATTGGGCAAATAGGCAATACCACGCGGACGATGGGCATCAAAATACTCACCGAAATGACGTGTCTGAATCGACTCATCTGCCAATACTCCTTTAACAAACGATTCTAACCACCCTTTTTCATACACCCATTCATGCGTTCCCGGCCACATCCCGAATTTTTCGGCATCGTCGAAGATAATCGCGGCTGAATCTTCTTTACGGTTGTAGGATTTGATTGCTTTAATCGCACTCTCTACATTCAAAAACGGGATAGCATAGCGAAGCTTTTGGCTGATCGGAAACAGCCCCATCGGCACGCCCCCCTCTTCGCTCATGTAATACCCATCTAACCCCTGTGCATCAAAACCCGCACATTGAAAATGGTAATCGTCCATCACGGTGTACTTGACACCCGCGCGATTGAGATCGGGGATGAGTGAAGATTCCCATACACGTTCGGTGAGCCATAACCCCTGCGGTGTTTGACCAAAACGGGTGTCTATCGAATCGTTAAGTCTTTGAATTTGCCCCACACGATCAGCGGAGGGGATAACACTCAAAATCGGTTCGTAATACCCTGCACTGAAAAACTCGATACTCCCAGCTTTCGCCAAAGTGACGATTTTTTCGTACAAAGAGGGTCGTAATTCTTCGATGCGCTCCATCAGCCATCCGCTGCAATGGACGGAAAATTTAAAATCTGGATAGCGGCTCATCACCTCGAAAAAAGGTTCATAGCAGGTTTTTATCCCCAGCTCTATAACCCAATCGAAATTGTCCACCGGCTGGTGCATGTGGATTCCCAATAACAAGGATGTTTTCATTCTCTCTCCTATATAAACCAGTCGGTTGATAAATTATTATTTAGATCAAGGACAAGAGGACCATTACCCGGAAGGGTTTGAAGTGCTTGGTTCTCTTCCATCAATGTCAACCGTAGATGAACCACGGTGTTAAGTGCAAAATGAGTTCGCGGTAGTAAGAATTCCAAACGGTTGCCAAGCACAATAGGCTCTATCATCATCTTCTGTGCGGTCTCTTCAACGACCATCTCAATGCCTAACGCAAAGGAAAAAGGAGCTTTCCCCTCAAGTGCGAAATAGACATTTTCCTCATCAAAGCCGTAATAAATCGACTCCACGGGACCGCGTAACCGATCCATCGTCGAAAAGCTCTGTGTCTCATCGATCGTACCGCATCCGATCCACTCAAAAAATGAGCTTCTTTCTCCATTGACTCGCGGAGAGATGGTGTTTGTGGGCTTTTTCCATGAAGGCTTAGCCCCATGTACAGCGTTAATCGGCTCAAAAAAATGAGACGGTATCGCTTTACCCATCAATTGATAGATTTCGATGAGGTGATCTCGAAACAGCACATCAAACTCTGCTGAAAACTCCGTCACATGATCTTCACCGTACCACCAAAACCAGTCGCTGCATTGCGATGCCAGAAGATGATACCGTATTGCCTCGGTGATCTCATGGGTTTGTGCATAGTGTTCTACCTCACGGCGCGTTTGAAAGATCAGCTCCCATGCACGGTTTTTTTCAGCATGTCCCACCCACGTATCAAACGTCCCGTGTATCCAGCTTCCGGGGGAGAGGTGCTCTAATGTTTCACTCTCTTTCGTCTGGGAAATTTCATCCATGGTCACGGTTTTACACCATGTCGAGGTGCTCAATCTCTCGTACAAAGAGGTGAAAAAATCCCATCCGTTGTTGGGGTAAAATTCCCACGCATTCTCCCCATCGACAATTACAGAGACATAAGGGTTCTCTTCACGTTTGGCGATGTGTTCAAGCTCTTGGATAAAATGGTCACTCGCTTGAGCACCCTCTCTATGGCGATACTCAAATCCGATCAGATCGCTCAAGCCGTGATCACGAAAGGCGATAGTGACCTCATCGTAACGGTATGGTTTATAGCGTAGAGATTGGGCATCGTTGTGAAGCGATTTGTGTAAAATTGCCTCATCGGTCGCAATCCACTCTATCCCATGCTGCTTGTAGACACCAAGGCTTTTCTCATCGACTGCCCCCTCTGCGGGCCAAAATCCGCTGGGCTTGCGTCCAAATGTCGTTTCGTACAATACGATAGAACGCTGCACATGCTCAATCGCATCCGCTTCAAGCGAATATGCCCCTTCAGGCAACGGTGTCGAAGGATTCGCACGTTGTCCGTTTTCCATATCGATCAACAGCGGGAGAATCGGATGAAAATAGGGAGTTGTCGAAACCGATATAACCCCCTCTTTTTGCAACGTTGTGTAATACGGGAGAATCTCTTGGACAAAAAGGGTCAAGGTTTGAAGCAATACCGCTTTGTCTTCTTGGGTATAGTCTCGCTGTTTGAGAAACAGTGTTTTAACGACATCATTATGAAGTCGGAGATGATTTCCACACCATGCAAGGAGAAATACCACTTCCAAATCAATCAGCTCATCGTCGCTAAAAAGAGTTTGGTCATACAGCTCACAATAACGCTCGATAGGACGTACCATTGTCTCATACTGAGTGGTAGTACACAGCTTTATCACCATGTCGTGTTGAGACGAAGTGAGGTGCGAAGGGTGCTGCGCCCAGATGGATAAAAAATAATCGTATTTCAGTGGCTGCGTATAAAGCTTTAGCTGTTCGATCAGTGATGCACTGAGGTTGAACGTTGCTTTAAGATTCGGATATTGTGCCATCAGCCATGGCATCTCGTAATAGTCTTTTATGGCGTGCAAAAAAACCCACGGCATGCTCATAACCCCATCGCTGCTGCGATAATCGGGCTGGTGCATGTGCCAGAAAAACGAGAGGTTAAGGCTTCGAGCGTTCATTAAGATTTCGACCACTCCGCTATTTTTTCCGTGTAGCGCTTGGTGTACATCTCCCCTTTTTGATCATCCGTTGCTTGGATCGTTAGATTGAGATAATCACTGTACTGATCAGGAATCATCAGTACCCAATCGTCTTTGTCCAGCCAAATTTTGACCCCATCGAGAGTCGAAGATTCTTTACCTTTGGCATCCTCGAGGAATTTACGCATCATTTTCCCTTTCAGCGCCTGCGTGCAGGGAAGCTGAATCGTCGTATAGAAAAAGTGAGGGAGTGAATCGATGATCTCTGAGAGTTTTACTCCATGTACCACAATCAGCTCCAGTATCTTCAATGTCGCGTACATCGAGTCTCTGTGTGTTGCAAATTCGGTAAAGGTAAAATTCCCTTCACCCGTAGCAACCAAATCATACATTTTAATTTGAGAATCTTTGAAATTAGCGTATTGTCCCCGCTCAATCTCAAGATGATCAAAATAAACGATGTCAGCCGCCCATGTCGGTAAAAACACCTTTTTTCTCTCTCCCAATGCCTTGGCTTCCATGTTTAAAAGATTCAAAACAACATACAAAGCAGTTTGCTTCGAGAGAGGAATCCCTTCATCACAAAGTATATCCAACCTCTGCCCGTGGGGATAGAGAATAAACCCTGCATCCAGTTTAAGCGCTCGAATGACGGCTCCCATATCTTCGTACGAACGCTTTGTCAGCGTGTTAATGTTAGAGAGACGGTGTTCATCCTCATAAGCATTAAACATAATATGTTCAACCCCTAACTCATTTAAAATATCCGGAAAAACCTCGGCTGCCAAACCATGGGTCAAATCAACCGCAATACGGCAATCAATACATTTAAAACGATGCGACTTCAGTACCGTCTCCATCCCTTTTTTGTACTCCGTATATTCACGCTTATGATCAAGCTCATGTATCTGCCCAATCTGGGAATAATCGACCCGTCGAAACGTCTCTTTATAAAATGCTTTTTCTACTTTTTTAGCCACATCGCTGTTAATTCTCAATGCTTCATGATTGTAAAACGTAATCACCGTACTGGTCGGATCATCGATTTTTTGGTGAAAATGAACACCTGCTGTATAGTCCTCATGCGCTGAAAGGCTGCATCGCATAACGGCGGATGGTATGGCATTATAATCCACAACATTGACTCCTGCCGAGAGAAGACCGCCTAAAAATGCACGCTTAAGCATGCGTGAACTTTTATCATAATGACGAGATACCAAAACCGTAGAACCTACAGGCAGTTGAGCTCCAAATGCTTCTGCCAGTTTTGTTGCCATTTCACAGGAGAGTTCAACATTCGATTTCCCGATGACCATTCCGTCTTCAAAAATCGAATTTTTATATCGACTTCCCAAAATAACACTGCGACTGACGATAGAGGCATCTTCGATCACTTTATTGGGCCAAATGGTGACATCTTTTTCAATCGTTACAAGCTCACCGATTTCACACCCTTGCGCTAAAATTAACCCCGATTTTGCGGTGACATTTTTACCGATACGGTTGTTGGAACAAATAACACATCCGTCAAGTTTGGCATTTTTACCAATCTCGACATCATCCCAGATAACGGTGTTTGCAATCTTGGAAGAAGAGCCGATGATGACATTGTTACCAATGACAACATTGCTAAGTTTCGACCCCTTTTTGACCGTAACATCTTTACCAATGACTACGATTCCGACTACTTCAACACTCTCATCGAGGGTATTGTCCTCTTCGCAAATTAGAACACCATCGGGATATTTAATCGCCTCGCCCCCAAGATTGAGTTTGATTTTGCCGGCGAGTATGTCCTCATAGACATCGCGATAACTCTCAGGATTTCCGACATCACGCCAGTAACCCGAAGCGTACCCTGCCATCAAATCGATCCCCTGACGCATTAACAAAGGAAAAAGATCTTTGGCAAAATCAAAATTTTCGTTTTTAGGGATGTACTCCAAAATCTCAGGCTCGATGATATAGATACCGGTGTTAATGGTGTCGCTAAACACTTCCCCCCAGCTTGGTTTTTCGAGAAATTTTTCGATTTTTCCCTCTTCGTTGGCGATGACCACCCCAAATTCAAGGGGATTTTCAACCGACGTCAACGTAATGGTGAGTTTGGAGTTTTTTTCTTTATGGTAATCAAAAATCTGTTGAAAATCGAAATCGGTCACTAAATCGCCGCTGATAATGATAAAGTTTTCATCTCCGATGTATTCTTGCGCTTTTTTGACTGCACCTGCCGTACCGTAATCATCGTCAGGGACTACATAGGTGATGTTGATTCCCCATGCACTTCCATCTTGAAAATACTCTTTAATCACTTCGGGTTTGAAGTAAAGCAAGACAATGAACTCTTTGATCCCTAAGTCACGCAGACTGACAATCGTGTGTTCCATCATCGGACGGTTCATAATCGGTAACATAGGCTTAGGGACAGAGTTTGTGAGGGGTTGTATCCGTGTTCCAAATCCTCCTGCCATAACAACAGCTTTCATTGAGCTCCTTTTAAAAACGATTTTAGGGGTAGAATCATTCACTAACATAAATGCCAATGTTTAATCATAGCATTATTTAAATACAATTTCATGAGATCAAAATCAAGAACAAGTTTTGCAACGATCTTACATGAGAAATTATAGCATCCACTTCGTTATTAAAAGTGGTTAAAGATTCATCAATCTGTGCAAATAAAACTTGATACAATGGTAAAAATTAAATTTTAAAAGAGACTTTATGAGTGAATTATCGAATGTATGTGACATTATTATTTTTGGAGGGCACGGAGATCTGGCGTTTCGAAAGCTCATGCCTGCGTTGTACCATCTTTGCAGTGATGGCTACCTCCATGAACACAGCCGTATTTTTTCGACCACCCGAGCCAATATGACCCAAGAAGAGCACCTTGAACTGGTCAAAACAAAACTGAAAGAGTTTTTGGTGCAAGGGCACTTTGATGAAGCTAACTTTGAGATCTTTAAAACACGCCTTCATCTGGTTAAAGTCGATTTAGGGGATGTTGAAAGCTACGAAGAACTCAGCCACCTGCTTGGAGAAAACCCTCAACGAGAACGGATCAGCTATCTCTCCACCTCTCCCGATTTTTTTGGAACGATTTGCAAAGCATTAAGCACATGGAGACTGGTCAGTCCACAAAGCCGTGTCGTTTTGGAAAAACCCATCGGTCGTGATCTGGTCTCCTCTCGTGCCATCAACGTAGAAGTACTCAAATATTTTGAAGAGTCCCAAGTCTACCGTATCGACCACTATTTAGGAAAAGACACCGTTCAAAACATTATGGCGTTGCGTTTTTCCAACCGCTTTTTCACACCCTTATGGGATGCGAGCAATATCGACCATGTCGAAATCACCGTCTCTGAAAGTGTCGGCGTTGAGGGACGTTGGGGATATTATGATGAGTACGGTGCGATGCGTGACATGATTCAAAATCATCTGATGCAGCTGCTGTGTCTTATCGCTATGGAACCCCCTTGTTCCTTGGATGCGGACAGCGTGAGGGATGAAAAAGTCAAAGTGCTCAAATCCCTGCGCCCGATGAGCGCTGCGGATATCCAGCAAAAAACCGTTCGCGCCCAATACACCAAAGGCTCCAGCAACGGTCAAATCGTCCCTGGCTATAAAGAAGGAGAGGGTGTAGAAAACAGCACCACCGAAACCTACGCGGCGGTTCGTGTGGACATCGACAACTGGCGCTGGAACGGTGTACCGTTTTATCTGCGAAGCGGGAAACGTCTGCGAAGCCGAAACTCCGAAATCATCATCCAGTTTAAATCAATCCCTTATTCGATTTTTGCCAATAAAGGGAGCTGCATTTCGCAAAACAAACTGGTCATCTCTTTGCAGCCAAGAGAGAGTATCCAGCTCAAACTCATGAATAAAATCCCCGGACTCAGTGAGCAAATGCGACTGCAACAAGTCGATTTGGAACTCAACTCCCCGACCAATGAAGAACGAAAACCCGAAGCGTATGAACGTCTGATGCTCGATGTTATCCGCAGTAATCCAACGCTGTTTATGCGTCTGGATGAAGTGGAAGCGGCGTGGAAATGGGCAGATATTATTTTACAGGGATGGGCAGATAATATCGTTCCGATGAAAAATTACAGTGCGGGAACCGATGGACCCACCGCGGCAGTTGAACTGATCGCACGTGATGGAAAAAGCTGGCACGATGAATAACCGTTTTGAAAATGACGAAGCACTGGCTCTTTCTTTGGCTGGAAGCATTGCAACGCATCTCATCGAAGCCATAAAAGAAAAAGGGTCAGCAAGCCTCATCGTTTCAGGCGGAAGCACCCCTAAAAAACTCTTTAAGGTCCTAAGCGAGATGAATATCCCATGGGATAAAATCAAAATCGGTCTGTGCGATGAACGTCTCGTTGAACCTACCCATAACGACAGCAATGAGAGACTGGTTCGAGAAAATCTGATGGTAAGCTATGCTCAACAAGCGACCTTTATCAGTATGGCAAGCGAGGATGAGACACTATGTTCCACACACGTTAAAGAGTTGCTTATGCCGTTTGATGTCCTCGTTCTAGGGATGGGTGAGGATGCGCATACTGCCTCGCTTTTCCCCAACAATCCAAGACTTGCTGAAGCGTATGACCAAACAAAAGAAGATATCTGCATCAAGATCGTCCCTCAAAGCGCACCTCATACGCGTATGAGTCTCACGCTGGGGGCTATTTTGAGTGCCAAACATCTGTATCTCCATTTTCAAGGTGAGAGCAAAATAGGGGTTTACGAAGAGGCATTGCAAGGGAATGATCTTTTTGCTATGCCCATTCGTGCTATCCTCCACCAAACAGATAAAAAGATTGAGGTATACAGCGCATGAATGAAATACTCCTGAGCGTTACTAAAAACATACAAGAGCGCTCCCGTATCAGCAGAGAACACTATCTCCAGCGCATCAACGAAGCAAAACTCCACGGCGTTAATCGGCAAAAGCTCGGATGCAGTAATCTAGCCCACGCGATGGCACCGATGGATGCGCACGACAAAGCCTCACTGAGTGCACTGCAAAGCCCGAACATCGCGATTGTCACCGCCTACAATGACATGCTCTCCGCCCATGAACCCTACAAGCTTTACCCTGCCCTCATCAAACGCACCCTAAGCGACATGGGTGCTACGTGTCAGGTAGCAGGAGGAGTCCCCGCCATGTGCGATGGAGTGACCCAATCTCAAAGCGGGATGGAACTGAGTCTCTTTAGCCGTGACAACATCGCCATGGGAACCGCCATCGCCCTGTCACACAATGTCTATGATGGGGTGGTATATCTGGGGGTATGCGACAAAATCGTTCCGGGGCTTGTCATCGGAGCGTTGGCATTTGGTCATCTTCCCGGTCTCTTTATCCCCGCTGGTCCTATGCCATCGGGGATCAGCAATGCCGAAAAGGGCAAAATTCGACAAGAGTATGCCAAAGGAAACGTCACCGAAGCCGACCTCCTAAAAGCCGAAGCCGCCTCTTATCACAGCAGCGGGACATGTACCTTTTACGGTACCGCAAACTCCAATCAAATGCTCTTGGAGATGATGGGATTACAACTCCCCAACAGCTCATTTGTCAATACCAACACCCCGCTTCGTGAAGCGCTCACCATCCAAGCATCTCAAACCATTCTCGGACTTACCGAAGGTTCAGGAAACTATCTTCCCATAGCCGACATCCTCGATGAGCGTAGTTTCATCAATGCGATTGTAGGACTGATGGCAACCGGAGGTTCTACGAACCACACCATCCACCTCATCGCCATGGCACGTGCTGCGGGGATCGTTTTGACGTGGGATGATTTCGATGCACTCTCAAAAATCACCCCCCTTCTGTGCCGAATGTACCCCAACGGAAGCGCCGATGTCAACGCTTTTCGAGATGCAGGGGGAATGTCGGTCGTGATCCATCAGCTTCTGAATGCGGGACTAGTACATAATGATGTGCAGACCATCGTGGGCAAAGGGCTTGATCGCTATGTCGTTGAACCCGTCTTGCGCGACAATACACTTCATTTTGAGAACACAGCCAAAATCTCTCGTGATGTCTCAGTCATTTCCAGCATTGAAACCCCCTTCAGCCATGAGGGGGGATTGAAACTGCTTTGCGGGAACATCGGACGAAGCGTCATCAAAACCTCTGCCCTCAAAGACCCCGATACCCTCATCGAAGCCGAAGCAATTGTCTTTGATTCTCAAGAGGCATTGCAAAATGCCTTTAAACGAGGCGAGTTGGAGAGAGATTTTATCGCCGTCGTCCGCTTCCAAGGACCCAAAGCCAACGGAATGCCCGAACTTCACGGGCTTATGCCTCCGCTAGGCGTTTTACAAGAGAGAGGATTTAACGTCGCGATCGTCACCGATGGACGGATGTCGGGTGCCTCGGGCAAAGTCCCCTCCGCAATCCATATCTCACCTGAAGCAGCGGATGGAGGTGTATTGGCAAAACTCCAAAACGGTGATAAAATCCGTTTTGATGTCCGATCCGGTGAGGTCACGGTACTAGTAGAGGATGAAGTTTTAGCTTCTCGTCCCCTTCACACCCCCGATTTATCCCATAACCGCTACGGCTTTGGACGTGAACTCTTTGCCTCCGTGCGAGCCAGTGTAGGAAGTGCCGAAGAGGGTGCGAGTATTTTTGATTTAACTGCCAAGGAGCGAGCATGAATGCGTATGATGTCATGAAAATTTCCCCTATAGTCCCAGTTATCGCTATCGAGGATGCCAAAGATGCACTTCCTCTTGCCGAGGCGCTAATAGCAGGAGGAATCGCACTGATGGAGATTACCCTGCGCACTCCGGCAGGGATCAAAGCGATTGAAAGCATTGCCAAACATTTTCCCCAAATGGCAGTAGGTGCAGGGACGGTTATGAATCCTGCTGATTTTAAAAAGGCGGTCGATCACGGTGCACAGTTTGTCTTTAGTCCCGGTATCAGTGTCGAACTCATGGAAACGTCTAAAGCACTCAGTATCCCTTTTATTCCGGGAGTAGCCACGGCGTCTGAAGTAATGCTGGCACTCAACAACGGCTTTGAGCATTGCAAACTTTTTCCCGCCACTGCCGTGGGCGGTATCGAAACACTCAATGGTTTTTATGGCCCGTTTTCCTCGATGCGCTTTTGTCCAACGGGGGGTATCAATCTCCACAATCTCAACGCTTTTCTAAAACTTCCCAATGTGCTGTGTGCAGGAGGGAGCTGGATTGTCCCTAAAATGGCACTTCAAAACAAAGAGTTTACTAAAATAACACAATTGTGCCACGAAGCACTCATCCACATAGATTAAAATTATTTCACTTAGGTCACTTATGAATTTAGATCCGATCAATGCGTTACTCGAAAAACACTACACCTCTATTGAAAAAATCATCCTCTCCCGCCAAGACCCCGTCACCGGTCTCTTGCCCGCCAGTACGGCGATCACTGCGCACGGGGACTACACCGATGCGTGGGTGCGAGACAATGTCTACAGTATCCTATGTGTCTGGGGACTTGCACTCGCCTACAAAAAACACAATCCAGCGCATGTTCGAAACTATCTTTTGAGCCAAAGCGTGGTCAAACTGATGCGCGGATTGTTAGAGGCGATGATGCG